>Ga0209086_10001904_pt1 | contig 16657 bp, 28 predicted proteins | sample M_130207_XF_Meta_FD_187312 | JGI IMG/M metagenome (GOLD analysis project Ga0209086, IMG submission 187312) | Freshwater microbial communities from Lake Montjoie, Canada to study carbon cycling - M_130207_XF_MetaG (SPAdes) (version 2) | ecosystem: Environmental > Aquatic > Freshwater > Lake... | reverse complement strand
CTTCACGAAAAGGACAACATCGGTGCCAACGATCCAACAGCTAGTCCGCAAGGGCCGGCAGGACAAGGTCTCAAAGACCAAAACACCCGCGCTTAAGGGCAGCCCTCAGCGTCGTGGTGTGTGCACTCGTGTCTACACGACCACTCCTAAGAAGCCGAACTCCGCGTTGCGCAAGGTTGCACGTGTGCGTTTGTCCAGTGGAGTTGAAGTCACTGCTTACATCCCTGGTGTTGGTCACAACTTGCAAGAACACTCCATCGTGTTGGTTCGCGGTGGTCGTGTGAAGGACCTTCCTGGTGTCCGCTACAAGGTTGTGCGTGGATCACTCGACACCCAAGGTGTGAAGAACCGTAAGCAAGCGCGTAGTCGCTACGGCGCGAAGAAGGAGAAGGGCTAATGCCACGTAAGGGTCCAGCTCCCAAGCGCCCCATCATCATTGACCCCGTATTCCAGTCAACGCTGGTTACGCAGTTGGTCAACAAGATTTTGCTCGATGGCAAGAAGTCAACGGCTGAAGCCATCGTGTACGGCGCCCTTGAAGGCTGCCGCGAAAAGACCGGTACTGACCCGGTTGTGACCCTGAAGCGTGCTCTTGACAACGTCAAGCCCACCTTGGAAGTGCGTAGCCGTCGTGTTGGTGGCGCCACCTACCAGGTTCCGGTTGAAGTCAAGGCCGGCCGCAGCACCACCCTTGCTCTTCGTTGGTTGATCAGCTACTCACGCGCACGTCGTGAAAAGACGATGACCGAACGTTTGATGAACGAAATTCTTGACGCGAGCAATGGACTCGGCGCCAGTGTCAAGAAGCGTGAAGACACGCACAAGATGGCTGAGTCCAACAAGGCCTTTGCTCACTACCGCTGGTAATTCCTTCCCCTATCCATTAGCTACTTAAGTACTCAGTCAAGGAGACGAACGCGTGACTACGTCAACCGCTATCGACCTCTCCATGGTTCGCAACATCGGGATCATGGCGCATATCGACGCGGGCAAAACCACCACGACTGAGCGCATTCTTTTTTACACCGGTATCAACTACAAGATCGGTGAAGTTCACGATGGCGCAGCCACCATGGACTGGATGGAGCAGGAACAAGAGCGCGGAATCACCATCACCTCCGCTGCCACAACCTGTCAGTGGGATGACCACGTCATTAACATCATTGACACCCCCGGCCACGTGGACTTCACGGTGGAAGTGGAGCGTTCGCTTCGCGTCCTCGACGGAGCCGTGGCCGTTTTTGATGGTGTAGCCGGTGTGGAACCACAGTCAGAGACCGTGTGGCGCCAGGCTGACAAGTACGACGTCCCCCGCATTTGTTTCGTGAACAAGTTGGACCGCACGGGTGCTGAATTCCAGCGCTGCGTGGACATGATTGTTTCCCGACTGAACGCCACCCCGTTGGTCCTGCAGGTCCCGATTGGCGCTGAAGGCGACTTCGTGGGCGTGGTTGACCTGGTCGGCATGAAGGCGTTGACCTGGCGCGGTGAAACCAAGCTCGGTGAAGACTATGCAGTCGAAGAGATCCCCGCAGACCTGGCTGATGAAGCTGCTCAAGGTCGCGAATTGCTCATCGAGACCTTGGCTGACGCAGATGACGAGTTTGCTGAATTGTTCCTTGAGCTTGATGGTGCCGAGCCGGCTGAAGCCGATCTGATTGCTGCGATTCGTCGCGCAACCTTGGGCAACAAGCTCAACCCCGTTCTGTGCGGCACCGCGTTTAAGAACAAGGGTGTTCAGCCCATGCTCGACGCCGTGGTTCGCTACCTGCCTTCCCCGCTCGACATTGGTGCCGTCGAAGGCCACAAGGTCAACGATGAAGAAGTCATCATTGCCCGCAAGCCAGAAGAGTCTGAGCCCTTCGCCGCTCTTGCGTTCAAGATCATGACCGACCCGCACTTGGGCAAGCTCACCTACCTGCGCATCTACTCCGGCGTTCTCGAATCCGGAACTCAGGTGCTCAACAGCGTGAAGGGCCGCAAGGAGCGCATCGGCAAGATTTACCAGATGCACGCCAACAAGCGTGAAGAAATCCCGAGCATGGGTGCCGGTCACATCGTGGCTGTTATGGGACTCAAGGACACCACCACTGGTGAAACTTTGTGCGACCCGAGCAACCCTGTTGTTCTCGAATCTATGACCTTCCCGGCTCCGGTTATCCACGTGGCGATCGAGCCCAAGACCAAGGGCGACCAAGAGAAGTTGGGTACGGCTATTCAGCGCCTTGCTGAAGAAGACCCCACCTTCCAGGTCCGCACCGATGAAGAAACCGGTCAGACCATCATCGCCGGAATGGGCGAGCTTCACCTCGACGTCCTCGTTGACCGTATGCGTCGCGAGTTCAAGGTCGAAGCCAACGTTGGTAAGCCACAGGTTGCTTACCGCGAGACGATCCGCAAGGCCGTGGCCAAGGTCGAGTACACGCACAAGAAGCAGACCGGTGGTTCAGGTCAGTACGCGCGCGTGATCATTGACATCGAGCCTGCCGGTGAAGAGGGCGGTTACGAGTTCGTTAACGCTGTTACCGGTGGTCGTGTTCCTCGTGAATACATCCCATCTGTCGACCAAGGTTGCCAAGAAGCCATGGAGTTCGGTGTGCTCGCCGGTTACCCATTGGTTGATGTCAAGGTCACCCTTCAAGATGGCGCCTACCACGACGTTGACTCTTCAGAACTTGCCTTCAAGATCGCCGGATCCATGGCGTTCAAAGATGCAGCTCGTCGCGCAGACCCAGTGATCATGGAACCCGTGATGGCTGTCGAGGTGACCACCCCAGAGGACTTCATGGGTGAAGTCATTGGTGACCTCAACTCGCGTCGTGGACAAATTCAGGCGATGGATGAGCGGGCCGGCGTACGCGTGGTCACCGCTGTTGTCCCGCTGTCAGAGATGTTCGGCTATGTGGGAGATCTACGAAGCAAGACCCAAGGCCGTGCAAGTTACTCCATGCAATTTGATTCCTACGCAGAAGTTCCTAAGAACGTCTCGCTAGAAATCATCGCTAAGGCTCGGGGCGAATAACCCCGGAAACAAGGGTTGAGGCACCCGCCTCAACTTGTACTACCCGCACTATCAATCAGACGTCGTACGGCGTGAAGATCAAGTCCCGAGGAGGACGCAGTGGCGAAGGCAAAGTTTGAACGGACTAAGCCGCACGTCAACATCGGCACCGTTGGCCACATCGACCACGGTAAGACCACTCTTACCGCAGCGATCACCAAGGTGCTGCATGACCGGTACCCGGACGTGAACCCATTCACGCCGTTTGACCAAATTGACAAGGCGCCGGAAGAGCGCCAACGCGGTATCACCATTTCGATTGCTCACGTGGAGTACCAGACTGAGGCGCGTCACTACGCACACGTCGACTGCCCTGGCCACGCTGACTACATCAAGAACATGATCACCGGTGCCGCCCAGATGGACGGCGCAATCCTCGTGGTTGCAGCAACCGATGGCCCCATGCCTCAGACCAAGGAGCACGTCATCTTGGCCCGCCAGGTGGGTGTCCCCGCGATCGTGGTTGCCTTGAACAAGTCGGACATGGTTGATGACGAGGAAATCCTCGAGCTCGTGGAACTCGAAGTCCGCGAATTGCTCAACCAATACGAATTCCCTGGCGATGACATCCCTGTCGTCCGCGTTTCGGCCCTCAAGGCTCTTGAAGGCGACGCTGCCTGGGGCGAGAAGATCATTGAGTTGATGAACGCTGTCGACGCTTCGATCCCGACCCCCGAGCGCGACGTTGACAAGCCCTTCTTGATGCCCGTTGAAGACGTCTTCACGATCACTGGTCGTGGAACCGTTGTCACCGGTCGTATCGAGCGTGGAATCGTCAAGGTCAACGAGGAAGTCGAGATCATCGGCATCCGCGAAGAGACTCAGAAGAGCACCGTTACCGGTATCGAGATGTTCCGCAAGTTGCTCGACGAAGGTCAAGCTGGTGAAAACGTTGGCGTCCTGCTGCGTGGAACCAAGCGTGAAGACGTCGAGCGTGGCCAGGTTCTTTGTAAGCCTGGTTCGGTTACGCCTCACACCGAGTTCGAAGCCACGGTCTACATCTTGTCGAAGGACGAGGGTGGTCGACACACTCCGTTCTTCAACAACTACCGCCCACAGTTCTACTTCCGGACCACTGACGTGACCGGTGTTGTGGACCTGCCCGGTGGCAAAGAGATGGTCATGCCTGGTGACGACACCGAAATGACGGTCACCTTGATTCAGCCCATCGCCATGGAGGACGGTCTTCGCTTCGCTATCCGCGAAGGTGGCCGCACCGTGGGAGCTGGACGAGTTACCAAGATCCTCAAGTGATGACTCCGGGGCGCCAAGTCACTTGGCGCCCCGGACCATCCACCCCCTGCACTATCCGGACCACAGTTAAGGACACGTAGCCACCATGGCGGGACAAAAGATCCGCATCAGGTTGAAGGCCTATGACCACGAGGTCATCGATTCGTCAGCGCGCAAAATCGTTGACACGGTGACGCGTACTGGTGCAAAGGTTGCCGGCCCGGTGCCGTTGCCCACGGAAAAGAACGTGTTCTGTGTGATCCGTTCACCACACAAGTACAAGGACAGTCGCGAACACTTTGAGATGCGCACGCACAAGCGTCTCATCGACATTCTCGACCCCACGCCCAAGACGGTTGATTCGCTGATGCGTCTCGACCTTCCGGCTGGTGTCGACATCGAGATCAAGCTCTAAGGGACTACGACAATGAGCAGGCAGGTCAAGGGAGTGCTGGGCACCAAGCTCGGTATGACCCAGGTATGGGACGAGAACAACAAGATCGTCCCCGTTACGGTCATTGCGGCCGGACCATGCGTTGTAACGCAGGTTCGTACCCCTGACGTTGATGGTTACTCAGCTGTGCAACTGGCGTTTGGCGCGATTGACCCACGTAAGGTCAACAAGCCTGCTGCTGGACACTTCGCCAAGGCCGGGGTTACCCCCCGTCGCCACTTGGTTGAATTGCGCACCGATGATGCTGCTGAGTACGAGCTGGGTCAAGAAATCACCGCTGAAGTTTTTGAAGCCGGTCAACTCGTTGACGTCACCGGTACCACCAAGGGCAAGGGCTACGCCGGTGTAATGAAGCGTCACGGCTTCGCTGGTGTGAGTTCCTCGCACGGTGCCCACCGCAACCACCGCAAGCCTGGTTCGATTGGCGCTTGCGCCACCCCAGGTCGCGTGTTCCGCGGTATGCGCATGGCAGGCCGTATGGGTGGCGATCGTCAGACCACGCAGAGCCTGACCGTCCACTCCATCGACGCCGAAAAGGGCTTGGTCTTGGTAAAGGGTGCAATCCCTGGTCCCAAGGGCGGACTCGTCTTGGTTCGTAACGCCGTGAAGGGAGCCTGACGATGACCAGCATTGACCTGCGCACCCCCACGGGCGAGAGCAAGGGCAGCATTGAACTGCCCGAAGAAATTTTTGATGTGACGGTCAACATTCCGTTGATCCACCAAGTGGTTGTGGCTCAGTTGGCTGCTGCTCGTCAGGGCACCCACGCCACCAAGACTCGCGGCGAAGTCCGCGGTGGTGGTAAGAAGCCATACGCACAGAAGGGAACTGGTCGCGCCCGTCAGGGTTCGATCCGCGCCCCTCAGTTCGCCGGTGGTGGAGTGGTGCACGGACCTCAGCCTCGTGACTACAGCCAGCGCACCCCCAAGAAGATGAAGGCTGCTGCTTTGCGTGGCGCTTTGTCGGATCGCGCTCGTAATGGTCGCGTTCACGTCCTGACGTCATTCATTGATGGCAGCGCACCTTCGACCAAGGAAGCTCTTGGCGCGATCAGCAACTTGACCGAGCGTAAGAACATCTTGGTTGTCTTGGACCGCAGCGAGGAAACCTCGTGGCGTTCATTGCGCAACCTGGTCAACATTCACTTGATCACGCCAGATCAGTTGAACACCTATGACGTCCTGATCAGTGACGACGTGGTCTTCACCAAGGCGTCGATTGACACCTTCCTTGATGGCGCACCTCGCGGCAAGTCCGTCAAGGCTGTCGCATCCGAGTCAGAGATTGATGGGAGCGACGCATGAGAATCGCTGATCCGCGCGACATTTTGCTTGCGCCCGTGGTCTCCGAGAAGAGCTACAGCCTTCTTGACGAGAACAAGTACACCTTCTTGGTTGACCCTCGGGCCAACAAGACTCAGATCAAGATCGCCGTTGAGCAGGTTTTCAACGTCACTGTCTTGTCGGTTAACACTGCCAACCGTCAGGGCAAGCGCATCCGTACGAGGTCAGGATTTGGCCGCCGTGCAGCTACTAAGCGCGCGATTGTCAGTGTCACACCAGGTCAGCGCATCGACATTTTCGGAGGGCCGGTCTCCTAAGGACCGACTCACCTAACGATTAAGGGAAAACACCATGGGTATCCGTAAGTACAAGCCGACAACACCAGGCCGTCGTGGCTCAAGTGTTGCCGACTTCGCTGAGATCACGCGGTCTCAGCCGGAGAAGTCGTTGGTGCGCCCGCTGCACAGCAAGGGTGGACGTAACAACACCGGTCGGATCACTACGCGTCACCAAGGTGGCGGCCACAAGCGTGCCTACCGTGTTATTGACTTCCGTCGTGCGGACAAGGACGGCGTTCCCGCCACCGTTGCTCACATTGAGTACGACCCCAACCGCACCGCGCGTATTGCTTTGCTGCACTACGCCGATGGCGAGAAGCGTTACATCATTGCCCCGAACAAGGTGGCTCAAGGCGACAAGATCGAAAGTGGTCCCACCGCCGACATCAAGCCCGGAAACAACTTGCCTTTGCGTAACATCCCCGTCGGTACCGTGATTCACGCTATTGAATTGCGTCCCGGTGGCGGCGCCAAGCTGGCTCGTTCAGCTGGTGCCAGCGTGCAGCTCGTCGCCAAGGAAGGTCGCTTCGCTCAGTTGCGTCTGCCCTCTGGCGAAATCCGCAACGTGGATGTGCGTAACCGCGCCACTGTGGGAGAAGTCGGCAACGCCGAACAATCCAACATCAACTGGGGTAAGGCCGGCCGTATGCGTTGGAAGGGCAAGCGCCCAACCGTTCGTGGTGTGGCTATGAACCCGGTTGACCACCCACACGGTGGTGGTGAAGGTAAGACCTCCGGTGGTCGTCACCCAGTGAGTCCTTGGGGACAAGCCGAAGGCCGTACCCGCAAGAAGAACAAAGCAAGTGACAAGTACATCGTCCGTCGCCGCAAGTCGAACAAGAAGCGCTAGGAGTACTAGTTCATGCCTCGCAGTTTGAAAAAGGGTCCGTTCGTCGACGACCATCTGATGAAGAAGGTCGACGCTCAGAACGAGGCTGGCACGAAGAACGTCATCAAGACGTGGTCGCGCCGCTCCATGATCGTGCCTGCCATGCTCGGCCACACCATGGCCGTTCACGATGGTCGCAAGCACGTGCCGGTTTTTGTCACGGAATCGATGGTTGGTCACAAGCTCGGTGAGTTTGCTCCCACCCGTACCTTCCGCGGCCACATCAAGGACGACCGAAAGTCTCGTAACCGCTAAACAGCGTTTACATCAAGAGTTCAGTTCACACACGAGTCAGGAGTAAGACATGGAAGCCAGGGCCCAGGCGCGGTACGTCCGCGTTACGCCCATGAAGGCACGACGGGTCGTTGACCTGATTCGTGGCCTTCCGGCGGCCGATGCTGCAGCAATTCTGCGGTTCGCCCCTCAGGCTGCAAGCGAGCCCGTGGGCAAGGTCCTCGCTAGCGCGGTGGCCAACGCAGAGAACAACTTGCGCATCAACCCCGCAACCCTGATCGTGTCGCAGGCCTACGTTGACGAAGGCCCGACCATGAAGCGTTTCCGTCCGCGCGCCCAAGGCCGTGCGTACCGCATCCGTAAGCGCACCAGCCACATCACCGTTGTTGTTGCTTCGGTTGATCAATCGAAGGGTGGGGCCAACTAGTGGGCCAGAAAGTCAATCCCCATGGTTTCCGACTTGGAATTACTTCCGAGTTTCGGTCACGTTGGTTTGCTGACAGCAGTGCTGTCGGTCAGCGTTACCGCGACTACATCAAGGAAGACGTCGCCATCCGCGAACTCATGACTAAGGGCATGGAGCGCGCCGGAATTTCTCGCGTAGAAATTGAGCGCACCCGTGATCGCGTGCGCGTGGATATTCACACCGCACGCCCCGGCATCGTCATTGGTCGTCGTGGAGCCGAAGCAGACCGCATTCGTGGCGATCTGGAAAAGCTCACCGGCAAGCAGGTCCAGTTGAACATTCTTGAGGTGAAGAACCCTGAGATTGACGCACAACTTGTGGCCCAGGGTGTTGCTGAGCAACTCTCCAGCCGTGTCTCGTTCCGTCGTGCCATGCGTAAGTCCATGCAGGGAACCATGAAGTCTGGTGCCAAGGGCATCCGAGTTCAGGTGTCTGGCCGTTTGGGCGGCGCTGAAATGTCACGCTCGGAGTTCTACCGCGAAGGTCGTGTGCCGCTGCACACCCTGCGTGCTGACATTGACTACGGCTTCTATGAGGCGCGTACCACCTTCGGCCGCATTGGTGTCAAGGTCTGGATCTACAAGGGTGACCTCATCGGTGGTCGTGCCGAGCGTGCCCAGAAGGAAGCCTTGGAGCGCGCTGCTAGTCGCGGCCGTCCCTCGACTCCTCGCACCGGTGGTCGTCCACGCCGTGCCGAAGCCGAAGCTCCTGTCATCACTTCGGAATCTGCTGAGTCTGTAGCAGTGGTTACCGAAGCCGCTCCTGTTGTTGCTGAAACCACTGAGGGGGCATGACATGTTGATTCCTCGCAAAGTGAAGTACCGCAAGCAGCACCGCCCGGATCGTCACGGTGCAGCTTCTGGTGGTACTCGCGTAGTTTTCGGCGAATGGGGCATTCAAGCCCTTGAGCCGGCTTATGTCACCAACCGTCAGATTGAGGCTGCTCGTATTGCGATCACGCGTCACATCCGTCGTGGTGGCAAGGTCTGGATCACTATTTACCCAGACCGTCCGTTGACCAAGAAGCCTGCTGAAACCCGCATGGGTTCTGGTAAGGGTTCACCCGAATGGTGGGTGGCCAACGTTAAGCCCGGACGCGTGATGTTCGAGTTGTCTTTCCCCAACGAAAAGGTGGCGAAAGAAGCTTTGACCCGCGCCGTGCACAAGCTTCCGATGAAGTGCCGAATTATTCGGCGCGAGGCAGGTGAGGCATAAATGGCCGTCAACGCCAGTATTACGGAGATCCGCGATCTCGATGACGAAGCATTGGTCATCAAGTTGCGCGAATCAAAGGAAGAACTGTTCAACCTTAGGTTTCAAGCGGCCACTGGTCAGCTTGAAAGTCATGGACGTCTGCGTTCAGTCCGCAAGGACATCGCGCGGATTTACACCATCATGCGTGAGCGCGAGCTCGGCATTACCTCCTACGAAGGCGGTGCAGCATGAGTGAAAACAGCATCGATCGCACAGACCGCAAGGTGCGTGAAGGTCTGGTCGTCAGCGACAAGATGGATAAGACCGTCGTCGTCGCCGTTGAAGACCGCTTCAAGCACGCGGTGTACAGCAAGGTCGTTCGCCGTACCAACAAGCTCAAGGCCCACGATGAAGACAACGCTGCCGGTATTGGTGACCGCGTTTTGATCATGGAAACCCGCCCACTCTCAGCCACCAAGCGCTGGCGAGTGGTTGAAATTCTCGAAAAGGCCAAGTAACACCCACCCGTCCGTTCCGCCAGGCTCGGTAAGAGAACCAGCAGACACTTCAGGAGTAATCGTGATCCAGCAGGAGTCGCGGCTTCGCGTCGCCGACAACACCGGTGCCAAGGAAATCTTGTGCATCCGCGTTCTCGGCGGTTCGGGTCGGCGTTATGCCGGTATCGGTGACGTCATCGTCGCCACAGTCAAGGACGCCATCCCCGGTGGCGGTGTAAAGAAGGGTGACGTCGTCAAGGCGGTCATCGTTCGCACCACTAAGGAGCGTCGTCGTCCCGATGGTTCGTACATCAAGTTCGACGAGAACGCTGCTGTCCTCCTCAAGGGTGATGGTGAGCCTCGTGGTACCCGCATCTTTGGTCCCGTCGGCCGTGAACTTCGCGACAAGAAGTTCATGAAGATCATTTCGTTAGCGCCGGAGGTGCTCTGATGAACATCAAAAAGGGCGACCTCGTACAGGTCATTTCAGGACGCGACAAGGGTCTCCAGGGCAAGGTCATTGCTGCCTTTCCCGAGACTGACAAGCTCCTGGTTGAGGGTGTGAACCGCGTGACGCGTCACACCAAGGTCGAGCAGACCCAGTTTGGTTCCAAGCAAGGCGGAATCATCACCACTGAGGCTCCGATCCACGTCAGCAACGTCATGTTGGTGGACCCCGAGACCAAGAAGCCCACGCGCGTTGGCTTCCGCAAGGAATCTGTGGAACTGCCTAACGGCACCACCAAAGAGCGCAGCGTGCGAATCTCAAAGCGAACCGGTAAGGACATCTGATGACTGACACCTCTAACTCACCGCGCTTGAAGCTTCGCTACCGCGAAGAGATCTCGCCCGCTTTGCGCGAAGAGTTCTCTTACGCCAACGTCATGCAGGTTCCCACCGTCACCAAGGTTGTGGTCAACATGGGTGTGGGTGAAGCCGCTCGTGACTCCAAGCTCATCGATGGTGCTGTCCGCGACCTGTCAGCGATCACCGGCCAAAAGCCGACCGTGACGAAGGCCCGCAAGTCAATCGCGCAGTTCAAGTTGCGTGAAGGAATGCCCATTGGCGCACACACCACCTTGCGTGGCGACCGCATGTGGGAGTTCTTGGACCGCCTCTTGTCGGTAGCCCTTCCTCGTATTCGTGACTTCCGTGGCTTATCTCCCAAGCACTTTGACGGTCGCGGTAACTACACCTTTGGTCTCACCGAACAGTCCATGTTCCACGAGATTGATCAAGACAAGATTGACCGAGTTCGCGGAATGGACATCACCATCGTGACCACGGCCATCAATGACGACGAGGGCCGGGCACTGCTTCGCCGCCTGGGCTTTCCCTTCAAGGAGAACTGATATGGCAAAGAAGGCCCTAGTCAATAAGGCAGAGCGCAAGCCGAAGTTCAAGGTTCGCGGCTACACCCGTTGCAACCGTTGCGGTCGCCCGCACGCGGTGTATCGCAAGTTCGGCTTGTGCCGTATCTGCCTTCGCGAGATGGCACACCGCGGCGAACTCCCCGGCATCACTAAGAGCAGCTGGTAACTACCACTACGACGAAGGTCCCTGCGGGGAAACCACGACGAGAAAGGCCTTGAGGCCAAGCACATGACCATGACAGACCCGATTGCGGACATGTTGACCCGCGTCCGGAACGCAAACTCTGCGTACCACGACGTAGTTCTCATGCCATCAAGCAACATCAAGACGCACGTGGCCGACATCCTCAAGCGCGAGGGTTACATCGGTAGCTGGAGCGTGGAAGATGCTGAAGGCGGCGTAGGTAAGACCTTGCGTCTTGACCTGAAGTACGGCCCCAACCGCGAGCGTTCAATCGCCGGCATCAAGCGCGTTTCCAAGCCAGGTCTTCGCGTGTATGCAAAGTCCACCGCACTTCCTAAGGTCCTTGGCGGCCTGGGCATTGCGATCATCTCGACCTCGTCCGGTCTTTTGACTGACCGACAGGCCGCTAAGCAGGGTGTAGGCGGAGAAGTTCTCGCCTACGTCTGGTAACGGGAGGTCATCGAAATGTCACGTATTGGACGTATGCCGATCACCATTCCTAACGGTGTCGAAATCAACGTTGACGGCCAGGAAGTCACGGTCAAGGGTCCCAAGGGAACTTTGAGCGAGATCATCGTTGAGCCCATCAAGGTTGTTCGCAATGATGACGGATCCATTGGTGTGGAACGCCCCGATGACGAGCGCCGTAACCGTTCACTTCATGGTCTGTCGCGCACCTTGATCAATAACATGGTTGTCGGTGTCACCGAGGGCTACAAAAAGACGCTTGAGATTGTTGGCGTTGGTTACCGTGTGGCAGCCGCTGGCAAGAACCTTGAGTTCGCTCTTGGCTTTAGCCACCCGGTCATTGTTGAAGCTCCTGAAGGAATCTCCTTCGAGGTGGAATCACCCACTCGCTTCCACGTCAGTGGGATTAACAAGCAGCGTGTGGGCGAAGTGTCCGCCAATATCCGCAAGTTGCGTAAGCCGGACCCGTACAAGGGCAAGGGCGTGCGTTACCAAGGTGAAGTCGTTCGCCGCAAGGTCGGAAAGGCGGGTAAGTAAGCCATGGCTGTCTCCGTAAAGTTGAGTGGTACTCCCACCAACCCCAAAACCATTGGCCGCCGCCGCCGCCACATTCGCGTTCGCAAGAAGGTCAGTGGCACCCCCGACCGTCCCCGCTTGGTCGTCACGCGCTCCACGCGTCACCTCTTCGTGCAGATTGTCGACGACGTTGCTGGTCGCACCTTGGTGTCGGCCTCCACGATGGAATCCGACCTGCGTGCAAGTGGCGATGACAAGACTGCTAAGGCTCGCTCTGTGGGTGGCAATATTGCCCAGCGCGCCAAGGACGCCGGTATCAGCACGGTTGTGTTTGACCGTGGCGGAAACCGTTACGCCGGACGCGTTGCAGCTTTGGCTGACGGCGCCCGCGAAGGAGGTCTCGACTTCTAATGACGATGACTTCAGCAACTACAGAAACGAGGGTCAACTGATGGCAGGCGCTGCAGGCGGCAACGAACGCCGCGACCGTCGTGATGGCCGTGGCCCAGCCGCGGAAAAGAGTGCTTACCTTGAGCGCGTGGTAACGATCAACCGCGTGTCCAAGGTGGTTAAGGGTGGACGTCGCTTTAGCTTCACCGCTTTGGTTGTTGTCGGCGACGGCAACGGTCAAGTTGGTGTGGGTTATGGCAAGGCCAAGGAAGTCCCGGCCGCGATTGCTAAGGGTGTCGAAGAAGCCAAGCGCAACTTCTTCACCGTTCCGCGCATCCAAGGCACCATCCCGCACAGCGTGCAGGGTGAGAAAGCGGCCGGCGTGGTCTTACTTCGCCCTGCCTCACCCGGTACCGGAGTGATTGCCGGTGGACCAGTTCGCGCCGTCCTCGAGTGCGCTGGAATCCACGATGTCTTGAGCAAGTCCTTGGGTTCTGACAATGCCATCAACGTGGTGCACGCCACCGTGGCAGCCCTGCGCATGCTCGAAAGCCCACAGGCTGTTGCGGCTCGCCGCGGATTGCCTGTCGAAGATGTTGCTCCTGCAGCGTTGCTGCGAGCTCAGGCCGCTGGAACGGGGGCCTAACTCATGGCACGCTTGAAAGTGACGCAGACCCGATCAAAGATCGGTGGCAAGCAAAACCAACGCGATACTCTCCGCTCGCTTGGCCTCAAGCGCATCGGTGATGTGGTCGTTAAGGAAGACCGCCCCGAAATTCGTGGCATGGTCCACACGGTCCGACACCTCGTGACCGTTGAGGAGGTTGACTGATATGACGCTCAAAGTCCATCACCTGCGCCCAGCGCCAGGTTCACACAAGGCCAAGACCCGGGTGGGTCGTGGTGAAGGCAGCAAGGGAAAGACTGCTGGTCGCGGTACCAAGGGAACCAAAGCCCGCTACCAGGTCCCCGCACGCTTCGAGGGTGGCCAAATGCCCCTTCACATGCGTCTTCCTAAGCTGCGCGGATTCACCAACCCCTTCCGTGTGGAATACCAAGTGGTCAACCTCGACAAGCTGGGCGAACTCTTCCCAGCTGGCGGCGAAGTCACCATTGAGGACCTAGTCAAGGCAGGCGCTGTCCGCAAGGATGAGCCGGTCAAGATCTTGGGCTCGGGCGAGATCACCGTTGCTTTGCAGATTGAGGCCAACCGGTTCTCGGCCTCGGCGAAAGACAAGATTGTTGCCGCTGGCGGTACCGCTACCCAGATCTAGTCTGGGCTCAGGCTTAGCTAGGGCCTAAGTTCGGCACGGACTCTGTACCTGAAATCGATTGCCCCATAGGGTTCTATGGCTAGCAAGACCAACTAGGAGGCTCCGCGTGCTCAACGCATTCGTCTCGGCGTTCAAGACGCCTGACCTGCGACGCAAGCTGCTCTTTGTGTTGGCCATGGTCGGCTTGTACCGACTCGGTTCTGTCACGCCAACTCCTGGTGTCTCGTACGAAGCCATCCAGACCTGTGTCAACAGTGTGGGTGATAGTTCCATTTATGGGCTGATCAACCTGTTCAGTGGTGGCGCTCTCTTGCAGTTGACAGTGTTCGCCTTGGGTGTCTTGCCTTACATCACGGCGAGCATCATCTTCCAACTCTTGACGGTAGTCATTCCTCGCCTTGAGACCTTGCAAAAAGAGGGACCCTCGGGCCAGGCCAAGATCACGCAGTACACGCGTTACCTCACCTTGGGATTGGCTGTTCTTCAATCCACCGCATTGATTTCGATTGCTCGTGAGCCCGGTCGCTTCATTGCCGGCTGTAACGAAAACATCATCCCGAACCAGTCCTTGTTCATCATCATCATGATGGTGTTGGTCATGACCGCCGGAACCGGTTTGGTCATGTGGCTTGCCGAGCTCATCACTGACCGCGGCGTGGGTAATGGAATGTCGCTGTTGATCTTCACCTCGATCATCGCCGGCTTCCCAGGCCAAATCTGGGCGATCTACAAGACCAAGTCCTTGTTTGTCACCTTGGTCGTCGTTGTGGTGGGTATTGCCGTCATCACCGGCATCATCTTTGTCGAGCAGGCTCAACGTCGCGTCCCTGTTCAGTACGCCAAGCGCATGGTGGGTCGCCGCATGTATGGCGGAACCTCGACCTACCTGCCAATGAAACTGAACATGGCCGGTGTTATCCCCGTCATCTTCGCCTCGTCGCTCCTGTACTTGCCGGTCTTGCTGACCCAATTGGTCGCACCGGCAGATCCGGCCAAGTTGCCACCAGGTTGGGCGCAGTGGATCCAAAACAACTTCACGCGTGGTGACCACCCGCTCTACGTGCTGGCCTATGCCGGTTTGATCATCTTCTTTACCTACTTCTATGTCGCCATCACGTTCAACCCCGTTGACGTTGCCGATGACATGAAGAAGTTCGGTGGATTTATTCCCGGTATTCGCGCTGGCCGTCCAACCGCTGAGTACCTGGACTACGTCATCTCTCGAATCACCTTCCCCGGTTCGCTGTACTTGGCGCTGATTGCCGTCTTGCCGTTAGTGGCGTTCCAGTTCTTAGGTGTGGGACAAAACTTCATCTTTGGTGGCACCAGCATCTTGATCATCGTCGGCGTCGGTCTCGATACCGTCAAGCAGATCGAGAGCCAGTTGCAGCAACGCAACTACGAAGGGTTCTTGCGCTAGTGAGACTGGTTCTCGTAGGGCCACCTGGTGCTGGCAAGGGGACCCAGGCGCACATCGTGGCCGCACAACTGTCTATCCCGCACATCTCCACGGGCGATATCTTCCGAGCCAATGTTGCTGGTGGCACCGCGCTGGGTCTTCAGGCTCAAGAGTTCATGAATGCTGGCGAACTCGTCCCCGACTCAGTCACCAATGCGATGGTGGCGGATCGGTTGGCACAACCCGATGCTCAAACGGGCTTTCTCCTGGATGGATACCCACGCAATCGCGAGCAGGCGGTAGTCCTTGAAGGACTCCTGGCCGAACGCGGTATTGCGTTGGATGCTGTCGTCGCACTTGACGTGGACAACGAGTCTGTCATTGCCCGCTTGCTTGATCGTGCCATCAAGGATGGCCGAGCAGATGACACCGAAGATGTGATCCGTCGTCGCCTCGACGTCTACAGCGAGCAGACTGAGCCGTTGGTGGGCTATTACCGCGAGCACGGATTGTTGCGCAGTGTCGATGGCGTGGGTTCCATCGAAGACATCACCATTCGCATCGTCGCTGCGCTTGCTTCTTAAGTTCCTAGATGTCCTTCCTTCAGCGCATTGACGTCAAGTCAAGCGATCAGATTGCCTTGATGCGTAAAGCCGGCGCTGTCGTCGGGCAAACTCTGGAGATCCTGCGCGGAGCCGCTCAACCTGGTGTGAGTTTGGCTGAGCTGAATGCACTTGCTGAAGAATCTATTCGCGCTAGAGGTGCAACCCCATCTTTTCTTGGCTACGGCGTCCCGCCGTTTCCCGCGGTGATTTGTACGTCCGTCAATGACGTAGTGGTGCACGGAATTCCTACCGATCAAGTCCTACGTGACGGTGACTTGTTGTCGATTGACTGTGGCGCCATTGTTGACGGCTGGCATGGAGATGCTGCGATCACGGTTGAGGTGGGAACCGTGACTGATCAGCACCGCGAACTCTCACGCGTGTGTAGGGAATCGTTGGGTGCAGGAATTGCAGCCATGGTCGCGGGCGCAAAGCTGTCAGATATTTCGCACGCGATCGAAAGCAGCATCGTGGCGGCAGGGGAGTACGGCATCTTGCGCGAGTACACCGGTCACGGCATTGGAACTTCGATGCACATGGATCCAGCAGTTCCTAATTACGGACCCGGTGGCAAAGGCCCCAAGCTGTCGGTGGGCAATGTGCTGGCGCTTGAACCAATGATCACCGTGGGCTCGGCGCAAACTGTCGTTTTGGACGATGATTGGTCGGTGGCTACGACCGATAAATCCTGGGCCTCGCACTGGGAACACACCATTGCGATTACGCCTAGCGGGCCGCAAATCCTGACCCTGCCCTAGCCCGAAAGCCCTAGCCCGAAAGCCCTAGCCCGAAAGCCCTA
>Ga0209086_10001903_pt1 | contig 16662 bp, 12 predicted proteins | sample M_130207_XF_Meta_FD_187312 | JGI IMG/M metagenome (GOLD analysis project Ga0209086, IMG submission 187312) | Freshwater microbial communities from Lake Montjoie, Canada to study carbon cycling - M_130207_XF_MetaG (SPAdes) (version 2) | ecosystem: Environmental > Aquatic > Freshwater > Lake... | reverse complement strand
CTACCATTCTTTACTACATTATAAGTCAAAAATATATCGTCAATGTTGTCTCCGCTTTGTAATACATACACTTTGCTATCTACGATTTGATAATAGCTGCTTAATGCAGTTATTTCATTTTCGTAAGTTTGATATTTTGCAAACGTACACAACAGTTGTGCATTATATTCTGGCATATATCATGTCTTGTTCTTGTCCGCAAGAAGTTTTAATTCATCGCGTTCAACACTCTTGACTGGCACAACTTCGCCAGATAATGCAACTATTGCAGATGTGTTACCCATGGCATCATGCCATTCACCATATGGCACTTCTTTCCAACCTTTGCTGTTGGCAAATTTAACAGACACGGATACATAATTTGGCGCAGGCACGGCGATAGGCGATGGTTGTGTCGCCATTGTGGGTTCTAACGACGACTGCCCCGTTGCATCTGAATCCGGTTTTTTATTTCCGTTCTGGGTTGCTGTTTTTGTATCAACCGAAACATCCGTTTGTGTTGTTGATGCATCTGTACTTTGTTTGTTGGTTGCCCCAGAAATCTTTGCCAGTCTAGAAGCACGCGCAGAAGCATCATTATCACCGACGCTTGTTGGTGTAGCAGTAGCCGGTTTTTGTTCCGGTGTTCTATTAGCTTGTTTAGGACTTGTTGCGGATTGTTGTGTTGAGTCGGTCGATGAAACGGCTTGTTGTGTTTGTCTCTTTTGCTTACCGCGTTTCTTATAATACAAATGCATTCCACCTTTGCCGTGAGTTGGATCGGACCCATAATGAGTACCTTTCTTGATTGCTTTTTGTTTATACTCAGCCGATGGAAATGTTACAAGCCAACCATCTTTGTTATATGCCTGACGTTCTGGATACTTACCTTCATCCATGAATTTTTCAACAAACTCATTCACCGCTTGTTCATTTCCACAAGCATCATACATCGCCTCGGCAACTACTTGAATATGTTCTGTGTTTTTCAAGTTTACCATTCCATTTGGAATTCTATAATCCAACGATGCTTCTGTTATTATATTATTTATGAAATTATTCATTGTCTTTATTTTTTATGAAGTTGGGGTTGGTGTTACAGTTGCACCAACATCTCCCGAAGCCTGTGCCTTGGTCTTGCCCATACCAGGAACATACATGAATAGTTTCCCAAAACCAAGCGCAATAAATTCCAAAGTTCTTATCTTTGCTTTGTCATAGAGATATGCATCATTTTGCTTCTTACGTTTGTCGATGATTATCATCTTGGTATACTTCTTAACGATCAACTCCATAATTTCTTTTTGAACGCGAGCTTGATCCCAATTTTCTCTAAAGAAAGATAACTTCATTGCTCTATCTGCAATCACTTCATCGCCTTCTTCATCTTTTGGAGATATTGGTACATTCAACGTGGTTTTTTCTCCTTGGGCAGAATCTATTGCCGCATTTAATTCAGGCACTTTATTGTCAGGTACTTTAAATTCACGATGCTTGTTTCCGATGTCAATCTCTATAGATCCAATTGATTCTTTTCCTTTGTTGTCCGGATTCTCTCTTTGACGTAATATCTTCTCAGATATTATAAAAATTGAATCCAATAGAAATTGTGAAACTTCGCCAACTTTCGGGTCTTCAAAAAATGCATTGATTGCGGTTTCATGTTTTTCCAGATTTGGATTTGCGCCAACGTTGGGATACAATCCTCCGTTACTTACACCAACATCCTTTAAAATCTTGAGCATAAAATCTTTCATCTTTGGTGTCTTGTTCGCCGCCAATGCAAGTTCATGAATCGCTACATTGAATTTTGAAATCGAGAAATCGTCGAGCGTAGGTGCACTAATTGCAATCGTTCCACCGGAAACTTCCTTGACTTCTACGCCACCCTCCTTGTCTCCCAATTCGGCAAAGATGATATCCATTTTTCTGTTTCCACCCGACGATGCTCCTTGTAGCAAAAATACAATTGGCATTTCACCTCGACCAGCACCCGCAAACTTATTATCGTCTATCTTATTGATCAATTGCTGAAATTCTGGGTATTTTTTTCCTCTGTATATATCAAGTGCTTCTTCAATTGTTGGTATCGTGTCATACATTCTGCGGTATTTATTTATCAACGATTTATTTTCAAATGTTTCAAATATTTCCTTCAACTTCCTAACATTTGCCAGTGACACTTTTTTAACATTTCTTAATTTCTGGAACACTGGATCTTTTTCCGATGCCGCAATAGCATTGTTGATATTCTGATCGTTTGCTACTCTGTATTGTTCAGGTTTAAGATCGTGCGGTCCACTGTATTTCTGTGATTTTGGATAATCTGGGTATTTTTCTTGATCTGGATGTCCTATTGATATCAACGTCGGTGGCTTATCTTTTTTGTTTGGATCGGATACTTTGAATAGATATTCATAGTCTTCGCCAGTATTGACTGTATTTTTTGCCTCGCCAAACATATCGCCCATCGTTCCATCAACTTGATTCTGTTCCAATCCATATTCAGACAATATTTCATTTAGTACTATCATGTTCTCTGGTGTGTCATGCCCAGACACCAATCCATCATGTGAACGCATTGCCCATTCATTCAAAATGTCGTTTATGATCTTTGGATTTTCCATAATATATAAATATTCATATATACCACAAAACCGCCTATGATATATATGCAACTATATTATAAATATCAAGCAAGATCAATATGCTTCATGTCTTTGTAATTTTTACCAATATATACTTTGACCGGAAACTTGTCGCGTTCCATGATGCTTTTTAATCTTTTTATAGTATCCATCTTATCATCTTTGTGCATATCAAACAATATGCTGTCATATGTATACAACACAGGCTTGCTTTTTTTGTGTTTTAGGTACTCTAATAGATCACCTAAAACACCCACCGCCATCTCAGTTTCAAATGCTTGTAATATATAATTAAACAACTTGCTTGGATTGGCGTCTGGAATATGACAAGTCTTGATTTTTCTTTTATATTTGGGAGTTTCAATATATCCATTCTTGGTATAGAACTTCCATCTATGGTCAATATATTCTTGAATCTTGGCAAAGTATGGTATGTGTAGCCATTTCTTGTCAAACCCTCCATAAATCTGTGGAAATGTGTATGCTTTGGCTACTGCAATATCTTCTTCATTAGCATCTTTTTTGTTAAAATAATACTTGGATAGATAAGCATATGGATTTTCATTCTTTTCCATATGAAAGTTGACCAAATGAGCAATAAGACGAGGATGAAAAGCATTATAATCCATCATAACAAGCATACCATCATTGGCATGTCTGCTCACAAAACATGTTCTGCTGTTGTCTGTTTTGTTCAAAGCAGCATAATTTACACTTGCAAATCTATTGCTTGGTCTGCCTGTTGAAGTTAGTAGGTTATACTGCGTATATACCAAATTATTTTTAACATGCTTGGTTTGTTCGTTGCCAAATTCTTCAGTAAAATCTTCATTTACACACATGCCATTGGCTTCAAGTTTTGCAAAGCAGTTTGTGGTGGTATTGTTTACAAACTTAAATCCATCTTCTTTTATAATACTTGTGTCTAGTTCATCAATACCTTTTATTTTTTCCATGAATGAGCGAGCATGCTTTAGCAATGGCACACACATGTTTACATCTGGTATATTTCTAAAATTATTTTCAACAAACTTGTGTGCATTTGTGCTATAATCAACATCATCAATTTTACCTTCACTCAAATACTTTATCAAGTTTACATCCACAAAATCATAATCTTCACCCAACAACTGAACTATATTCTTTTTGTTTATCACAAACTTGTCGCGAATACTAATTTTAAGTGCTTCTTTTATTTTAGACAAACAATGTGACAACATCAAGCCTTCATTGTGTTTTATTGGCGCACACCAATATGATTTTGAAGCCAAAAAATAAAAGAACAAAATACTGACTTCATTGTTTAAGCTGTGCTTTTCTGCGTCCATGCATACTGCATCTATCACCATAATATCTGATGTAATATGAGACAACAATAGTTGCAATTCAAAATCTGTTTCTACAATTTGCACATATTCACGTTGAATGAAATTTGTGCTTTTGTCAAATAGATATCAATGACCCTGCCAATATTCCAAAAGGTTATGCAATACTTTTTTTAAATCAACGCCATCTTCTTTTTGCACTCGTTCAATTTCAAATCTATTCAAGTCAGAAACGCCAGTATCAATCACACCATTGATGTTGCGATTTTCTCTTGGTCCAATAATCACCCAATTTATATACACCACTTTATACAAATCTTGATTTATTTTGTTTGCTTGTTCACTTTTTATTTCAACAAGAACATTGTCGTTTATTTTCTTTGCAAATGCTCTGGTGAAATTTCCTTTGGTATAATCTCTTACAGAAGGAACTGGTTTTGATGGCGACGGCGATTCGCCCGATATTCCGACAAATTTTCCATATTCTGCAACTATAACATCATTGTATTTCATATATTATTCAATTGAACTCAATGGTCGTGCTTCTGCTGTCACAGAAGTTGTCCACGATTTATTTTCAACTTTGTGTGCAACTTGTGACACTTGCCAAACGCAGCGTTCATAGTTGTATGAACTTGGTACATGGTCCAAAGTAAATTGAGATAGAAATGTTATTCCACCAATTCCCAACAACTCCATTGTAAATTTGGTACCTGGCATAATATTATTATTTGTATATACCGCTTTTTTGTCTCTTGTATCTATTATGATTGCTTTCAAAAACGAAGAATTATTTTCAGCTAATATATAATTTTGTTTTTCGGTGACGGTCGTTGTCCGGCTAACATTGGCAAGACCTGCAAAATTGGTAGAAGTTGCATATGTTCCAGCAACGGCAGTTGTTATTGTAGTGGACTTCTCGGTAGTGTACACATAAAAATCTTTGTTCTGTTCTGTGAACATTCTTTTATATTTCACTTTTGCGCTGTCTTCCGATTTGTTAGATATTACAATCTTTTTTGGAGGAATAACCCCACGATCAAACATCCTATCTCCCGTAGAAAATTTACTCACCCTCATCGTTTTTGGATCATAGTTTGCCACACCAAATCCTTTTGGTAGATCTCTTCCACTGGCACTCTGTGCGATCATTTGGTTTGCCATTTCTGCGCTCAACTTGACTGAGAAGTTTGCCGACTTCATGAACGCAGAACTCAAAGAACCCAAATTAATTTTCAACAAGCTTTCTGCATCTTTTGGTGTGTTCACTGAATTAAAATTGATGTCCATTATAGTATAATTCGAAGACCCTACTGTATTTGGTACAGGTTTTAATTGTGATGTATTGCACATGGCGTCTGATATACCCTTGCACAGCTCTTCTACTAGTTTGAGAATAGTATCATTCTTTTTTACCAAAGATTTAAAATAATCTACCGAAACATATATGTCAGACAAATAACCCCAATAACCAGCCTTTGGTGAATTATTTGCACCATTGTCCGTATAATCCTCATACATAGGAAACGATCTTGCATTTGCATTTTTTGTTGAAAGTGCTTCTACGATATTGTCATATGTTTGATCAAGTTTATTGTTTTCCAATAATTCTTTAATATTTGGAAACAATGTAAAATAATCTCCGCGAGGAGTTTTTGCATCCGTCAATTTCTTTTTGTTGTCTTTTTCTGATTTTTCTTCCGAGGCAAATCTTGGGGCAAATTGATTTGGTATTATGAAATTTTTGCTTGTGGATTTGAGTGCAGGGTGGGCACATACAGGAACTCCAATCTTGGATTTGTCGGGTAATTCTATTTCAATGACCAGCTTGCCAATAGATGATGTGGATTTGGAATCACTCGAATCGGGTAAAAGTTCCCTATCAAAGAAGAAGTTTATGATATCAACAATCAAATCCATTTTCAACCAAACATCATCCTTGTTTTTAAAAACTCTATTTTTTGTTGAAACTTTTATGACCGAATCGGGCTGTAGTATTGTTGCCATATATTATAAATATAACGTAGAATTATTTCAAGTACTAACCCATGCTTAGAGAAGACATCTCAAACGCGTCATCTTTATTTTTATATTTAGGTTGTATATACAAATTGTCCATGTCATCAAACACGAACTCTGTGAAGTCTTTTATTTGCAGAGAACCAGATTCTTTTGTTTCATCATTTTTTGAATCTTTTTCATCTTTATACGACTGCCCTTGAATTAGATAGTTTGCGTTGGTTATGGTCGTGGAACAATCATATGCACCAAATTCGTTGATTGTGTATTCATAGTCGGTGATGAATCCCATTGCCAAATCGTAATTTCCGCTGGATTCTTCTACCCAATCGGATGTATATTCCGGTTTTCCATTAAATATGCCATATAGCCAATCAATGTCAGTCAAATCCACCAGCGATGTTGTGTCATAATGATTCCATCCCCATTCCACCAAACAAGTGATTCTTGGCGTAAGAAAATATGGTGTCAAATATTCAAGTTGTGACAATGAATAACACTTCCATGCAATTTTTGTTTTACGACAAAGAGCACCAAAACCGCTATTTGATCCACCGGTAAATTCGGTTTCTATAGACACGATGCTCGGCGGTGGGCGGTGCGAGAAATCCGGTTTTCCCACGGTTGATTCATCATTTGATGCCTGTATTTCGTGTGGGTTTCCATAAGCATCAACTCCCAAAGTTATTTTTCCATCTTTTCCAAATCCATAGCTTTCATCAAACCCTTCTGTGCCTCCCATAATAAATCCTTCAAGTTCGCTCGCCAAAGAAGATTTTCCGTTTGAAAATACTCTTGTCCACGCAGTCTTTGGACCACTGTATGGTTTTTCGTTTGTGGGATTCTTCGTTGGATTGAAATCATATTCGCGAGTTCTTCTGTCAAGTTCATCTTTAATCCAATTATCCAACGGATGTAATCCCCATGGAAATATTTTTTTATTTTCTTCTGCCATAATGTATAACCTTTATATTGAATTTTCTCTTTTAAAATTTGATACAATTGTATCAATGTTTTGCGGTATTCTTATTTGTTTTCCTGTTGGTGCTTTGAGTGTGGCCTTTATACCATTGGCTTGAGCAATAATCCACCACAAAGTTGCGTCTCCATAATATTTGCTAGCCATGCTGTCTAAATAATCTGTTTCATTGGACACTATATAAATATCATTGGCATAATATGGTATTTTTGGATAGCGTGTAGTTCTATACACTCTTTTTCCGTCATAACGATTAAACACATTGTTTTTGTTTGATATATATCTGTTCATAATAACCACCTTCCAGTTTCTGTTCCATCTGTTCCATATGATGCATTGCCGTAGTGAGCATCGCTGCCAAGTGCTTGTCGTTTTTCCATCAATTTTAGTTGCACGCTCACGTCTACTTTCATTGGCAATTGGCGAGACTTTACACCATCAATAATTATGGTTTTTGTTGGACTGGCAATGTACGAATAATCTTTTGAACGCAGTGTTTCCCAATTTGTGTCATCTGGTATGGTCACACTCACAGATTGCATAACTGCTGGTTGATCATAAAACAAATCACCCAGTCTAAATGTTATCATTGGTGGATAAATGAAACGACTTTCTTTACCAGATACAGTATTTTTTCTTCTCTCTGATTCCGTGGCTGCTATGGCAGCATTGATATTTGCTTGTGTATCTTGGTCGTCTTCCATGGCATTATCCGAAGCTTCGTTGAGACCGTCGATTATCTTTTTCAAATTTGCTTCTTTATCTTTATCTTTAATATTGGTTCTGACTCCCATGTCAGTATATTTGCTTGGTTTTGTGAATCCAACTAAATAATTGATTCTGTTCCACATTGGCAGCATTTCTAGTGCACTATTTGCATACACAGTGAATGAAAAATTTACATCTCGGCCAAATCCTTTGTATAAAAATAATTTATCTGCACGACCAATATATTCTATAGTTTCCCAGTCTGCACTGTGTTGATCACTCAGTCCTGTGACAGTTGCTCTAAATGGCACATATATCTTGTTGATCAAATCATAAAAATAGAAAAAGATTAAATCTTTAGATTGATCGCCCAAAGTTAATTCATCTGGAATTTCACCTCTTTCTCCATTAATGACATCATATTCATTATATTGATCACTTGAATTTGCCAAAGAATTGGCTTCATAGTCAGATACTTTTGCAAACATTCTATTATCAAGAGTAATAATTCCTGCCGCTTTTTGCATCAGAGATTCAAACTTCTCATTAGTGCTTCCTTTGCCCGGTATGTCTTTGTAAGTTGGATATGATACATCTTTATCATCTTTTATTTCACTGTATCTTTCCGCCGACCTTCTAAATTGATTTGCTCCACCTTTGAACGAATCTATAGATTCAATCATTCTATCGTGCAAGTCTTTTAAATTATTTGTGTGTCCATCACCGTCATCTATACCTACTTTATCATTTGCAATTTTTACTTTATCTGCATACCATATTCTGGTGCTCTTTACATCTTGCTTCTGCGGATAATATTTGTGATAATTACTCGCTAAAAGTACCGTGGCTTTTCCTGCGGCATTTGCGTTTGCGTATGTTCCGTCATTATAAAACAATTGAGATGCGCGTTCATTTACAGTCAAAAATCCAGAGTTATCGGACAAAAATGCATAATATGCACCATCTTTTTCCGTCTTGTATTCTGGTCTATATTCCCATGTATCAGATTCTTTTCCCCCAAATGCTCCCAATGGATTTGTACTTGGAATCATTGACTTCAACTTGCTAACTAATGCACTTCCAAGTTTTGCTAAAAATCCACCATCTGTGTTACCTTTTTTTGAGCTAGTTACCCATCTTGATTCAAACACCGAAATTGCAGATTTTGCGGTTCCAAGTCTCAACAATCCTGCTCTTGCTCCACCAACTGAACCTGCATAAGTAGAATATGCTACACCACCAACACCAGTGGCTGTTCCTTCAATTCTTGGCTTTTCAGCATCCTTGGTTTCAAATCCAATTGTGCTCAACAAAGCATCTTTGAAAAAGTTTAATAATCCTCCACTTGTTTCTAAATGGCGTTTTGGATAATCAATCAATCCCAATGAACCTGGTCTTGCTGTGGCTTTTAGTAAACTTAATGGATTGTATATTCTTGTTTCATTGAAAGCATTGGTGTTTTGCATCAACAATTGTTTACCAAGATACAACAATCCATTTCCTGTTACTGAGTATTGACCAATTCTTTTCAAATCTCTTACAGTTGAACCAATTGGAAATGCTTGACTATCATATTTGGTTAAATTCTTTGAAAATGTAGAATCACTTATTTTTGTATATACAAATGGCTGTGATGGTCCAAAACTATATGTTGTGAACGGAGTGTATTTATTATATATAGAATTAGAGTTGGCTTGAAATGTAGCCACTCTTTGATCAGCCGTTTGTCTTTGTATTGGGCTAAATCCGTTTGGTATTGGTGTATCTTCTAGCATATTCTATATAAGTATAATAGTGCACTAATTACTGCGCGATGATATGGCTGAACTTACGTCTGTTCCATCCATATATACTCTAATTGCTCCACCGACCAACAAATCAGTTAGTTTATCAAGTTTGGCTTCTATGCCAGAGTTGTCTACTTTCATAGATTTGTTTTCTTCTGTTTTTGATGTTGCTCCAGCAGCCGAAGATATTTGAGACAGTTTGGAAAGTTCTTCACTCTTTATCTTACCAAGTTCGTCATTGAGTTTTCCAAGCGATGTAGCCAATTTGGTTACAGATTCAGCAAACACATCAATTGCTCTAAATTGACTTGTTGCTTGAGCAATGGCTGAAATTGAATCGGCTGTTATTTTTAGTTTATCTCCAATAGATGCTAATTTTTCCATTTTTGCTATTGGATCTCCACCCAAGAAATTTCCAATAAAAGAACCAATTCCTGCTACAGCGGACCCTGTTCCAAATGCGGACAATGCAGCTCCAAGTGAAGATATTCCTGTTGCTGCATCTTTTAAATTTGCTGTGGCAAGTTGTTTGATCGGATTTATTATTGACACTGCTGTCTTGGAAAATAGAGAAATACCATTTGCCGTTTTTTCAAATGAATCTCCCAATTTATTGACGGATTTTGCAATAATATACACAGCAGCGGCTGCAACCAATGCGGGTAAAGTCATTGCTGCCAACATACCAAATGACAAAGCAAGTGCACCTATACTACCAGCAGCTATATACAACAAGGGTGATAGAATTGCAAACTGCATAAGAGGTACAATTATTTCCGGTAATATCTTTGCTATGTTAATGAATGCTTCGGATGCAAGTTTTATTGCGTATGCAATACCAACAAATGCCAAACTTACTCCCATAAGTATCAATACGCCAAGACCGACTACTGGATTTCCCAAAGCAGCAAGTCCAACCGCCAATCCTGTCAAACCAACACCAGCTGCTACACCAAAAAGTGCAACTGCACCAAGACCAATTGCACCAACGGTCATTGCTGCAAAACCGACGCCTGCCAAAATCATGACTAATGAACCCTTGGCAACAGAACCTGTTCCCATTTTCTCAAGTCCTTCCGCCAAACCAGTCATCGAGGATTTTAAAGAGTCTCCGTCAATTTTCTCCAAGAGTTTGGCACCAAAAAAACCTGGTATCATTGCAATCAATCCAATAGAAGCAGGTATAAGATTAAATGCACCAAACAACACTTTTGCATTTCCCATTTCTTTTAGACCGGCTGCTAGATTAGTTAGAAAATCTTTTACTCCAGTTCCACTCTTTACATTTTCCGTAGCTTTTGCTGCTTTACCAACACCATCACCTGCGGCAGATGCGTCTGGGAGTTTTGGTCTAATTAAATCCGAGGCTGCGCCCTTTCCTGTCAATTTACCCAACATATTTTTTCCAAAGTCTTTGACCGTTTTAAGTGGGGAAGTAATGGTCTTCATCAACCCACCAACTCCAACTTTTCCAAGCAAAGTGGCTGTTAATAATAACGCACCTAGTATCTTTGCGACTGTGAGTAATCTCGTCTTCCAATCTTTAAATTGTTCTCCCACTTTTTCGGATGCTTTTGACCAAGAAGTGGTGCTATCAAATATAAAACCTATACCCTTTGCAATCCATGAAATTGGCTCAAGAACGCCTCTTAACACTTTAGCAACAAAACCAAATACTGGGACAACTACTTCCGATAACATTGTAATAATTGGTTCAAGCACATCACCAATAGAAACCATGAGAGATTCCATTATGTTCTTCATCTTGGTCATTTGTCCTTGCATTTTTTGCTGACGAATTGCTTTTTCTCCATCTGCCAACAATCCTTGTTTGCTCAAATCATTTTCTTCTTCAAGTTTTTTGAGAGTTTCGTCTTGTAATTTCAACTTATCTTTTGCTGCTTGGTCTCCTCCAAGCATGATTTCTTCGCGTTGTTTATCAACAGCCATCATCTTGGTCAAATCTTTGAGTTCCATGCCAGACGCTTTGGCAAGTGCCTCGCGTTGATATACACTCATTTTATCAAAATCTCCCGCAGCCTTCACTGTTTCTAGCGTTGCTTTTGCTGCACCAGCAATGTCTCCATCATATGCAAGTTGTCTAGACTTTTGAAAGGATATACTTCTGCCCAACAACGCACTCAATTCCAGTTCGTCGTTCATGCTGCTGCTATAGTCCAATAACTTGCGTTGAGATGCCACGATCTTGTTCATGTCCGTTCCCAATGCTCTTGCTGCAATTGCAGACTTCATCAACTTGCTTGGATTTGCACCCAGCAGAGCCGTGGTTTGTTCGGATGCATTGGCAATGTCTTTCATCACAAGACTAAATGGAACACCGGCTTTTTCAGAAAGTCCTGCTCCAATTTTCATCATGTTCATTGCAGCTTCTTGTGTAGCACCGCCCAATCCTTGGAATGTTGCCAAAACTGCGGCTGAATCTTCAACTGCCACATTCAAATTGGCATTCATAAGAGCCACATTTGTCATGGCTTCTTTTGTGACCAATGATGTATTGCCAAACACATCAGTTAATGCTTTTGCCGCTGAATATGCTTGTTCAATACTCACACCAAATTCTTGTAGTTCAACATTAACCGATTCTGCGTTTTTACGCAATTCAACCATTTGAGTATTACTAAATCCTGTTGATCTTCTAAAATCTTCGGCGGCTTTATCTAATGCAACAAAACGTTCATAACCCATTTGAATAAGTTTCCAAAAATTTAATTGCATTTGCAATTTGCTTATTTTTTCTGTCAAATTGATCTGTCTTTCACTCAGCGAGTTTTGCTCTAGATTCAATTTTACTCTTTCCTCATTAAGAACGTTTAGCTTTTTTTCTATAGTTATTTCCTCGTCGGACAATTCTTTTCTCTGCTTTAAACTTGTGACAATTCCCTTGTTGAAAATATCAATTCCCTCCAAGTTGCTCTTTTCTTTTTTATTAAGATTATCAATATCCAATTGCAAATTCAGACGTTCTGCTAAAGCGGTATTTCTATCTTCGTTTGTTCTAAACAAATCATCTGATAATTTGGATTCTCTTTCCAATAAACGCGCTGCGTCTTTCTGATATAGTGAATCTTTTTCTGACAACTCATTCTTTTTTCGTTGAAGCGCGTTTATTTTATTTAACGCAGTTTCATATTGCGCCGTATATTCTGGCCCAGAATTTCTAAGTTTAAGCTCTTCTTGCTGTGTCGCTTTTATTTGATTTTCAACTTTCAATAAGTTAGACCTACTGGCAACAATCGCATCTGAATTTGCTTTTATAGCACCATCATTTTTTAATATTCTTCTCTTTATGTCGTCTATTTTAACAATTTCTTTTTTTTCTTTTTCAATCGCATCATTCAATTTTTGTTGAATTCCGTCTCGTTCCCGCTGAATGTGTGCAATATTTTCTTCAAGCCCAAGTATTAGTGATTTAGATTTTTCTTCGGCTTGTAATAATGCACTTTGCTTGTTTCGGTTTTCCAGAATTGACTTGTCGAGTCCGGCAATTTTTGTTGAATTATCAGCAATCGCGTCTAAATTTGCTATGATTTGTTTATTAACAGATTCTAGCTCACCATTAGATTTTTGTATAGATTTATATGTTTTATCATATTGATTGGTAATTTTTTTAGAAATGTCAAACGCATCCTCCAAATGGTCATAAAAATCTTTGATTGTTTCATTGGCTTTTTCTGTTTCTTCTTGCCAAGATTTAAACGCTTTAAATGATTTTTCGGTTTCGTCGGCCATTTATTATAAATTCGTTAGTGTTATATTATAAATATCACTTTTGGTTACTTTTTTGCTGTTGGAGGACGTGCTATCTTGCTTGGCTGTTTGCTTCCTTCACTGGCCGATTTGTTGGCATCTGCTTCTGCTTTCTTGGCATCCACCAACTTTTTGATATAAAAAGCCCTCAACATTGTTGGCATTTTATATACACCTTCTTGAGTAAATGCACCATTACTATAATAACAAAGATCAAATATCTCGCTGTGTATGTTCATTTTGCTTTCTGGCCGTATAGCAAATATATCAGTATTTATGTCCATTTTGCTGTTTCTGACAACATTGCATGATGGACAACTTACTGCTATTTCATTCACATAACCAGGTGTATGCTCTTCATAAAACTTTCTGAACAATTTGCTATCTGTTGCACTCAGTTCATATTCATAAAAGTTATTTATATCTATTACATCATCTATTTTTAAAGTTATGGCTTTGGCAAAAGCCAACCAACCATGTTTTATATATATATCATGTTCATTGCAGGTTGGTAATTTAAAATATACATTCTTTTTGCATTTTTGAAAAGTGTAGCTCAAACAATTATTTCCGCGTTCATATATTGAAAAATCAAACATTTTTCCGCGAAATGCAAATGATATATCATGTTCATATTCAGACTCACATTCTGAACATTGTGTTTTCATTTTTGTATAAGCACCATAATTGGCAATACGCAGATTCAATAATATTGCTTGCTTATCACAATACAACAATTCACTGGTATCTATACCACCTTCAACAACAGCATCAAGAAATGATGTTTCCAATAGGCCGCGTTTGGCCAAATTATTATTGCACAACAGTTCTTCGTGTTGTCCCGTTATGGGAAATATATTTAATTTACCAGAAGCATATTGAGAGCCGCTTGGATAGAAATATCCTTCTGATGCCAGATCAATGATTTCGGCGTGCAGATTCACGCTTCATTTTAGTTCTCGGTCAAGTTTGGCCAGAAGAAATTTGCTCCCAATGGAACATTCATCTTGACTTGATGGCCACACGCCGGACAAGTAAAGTCAAAATTCATATCCATGTCTGGTGTATTTTCGCGCACAAACTTGCGCAGAGCCAAACTGTCTTTTGCTGTTAGTTGAGTATCAACAAAATTTTTGATTCTGCTGCGGTCGGATTCACCGTCAATCGACTTTATGGTATATTTCAAGCGAGTGGTGATTTCTGGAGAATTTGTGTTGTTGATTCCATTGAACTTTGCCAATGCTTTTAGTTCAGCGTCAATATCAGTTTCATCTTTATGGGTCAGCAAACTGACTGTAACAACCTTACCGGAATTTGGTAATTTGAACGACAATTTGTTTTCACCTTTTGTCAGCATATCTGTGTTTAATGTTTTGGTTTTTAATACACCCAAATTAATTTCTATGTTGGATTCAACACTGCATTCTGGACATTTAATTTTTGTTGTGTAATTTTCACCATATGCACTTTTTCTAGCAGCAATAAACAATGCATTTTTGTCACCAATGAGCAGATCATTGATGCTTGTATTTGGTGTAGCAATAAGTGCCTTTAGAAATTCATCCAAAACAGTGCCTTTCTTGAGTAAATTAGTGTTGCTCAGAATGTCTTCATGGCGAGCTGTTACTTGATATATTTCAATCTTGCCATTGCTCAATGGATGACTGGCTGGATAAAAATAACCTTGTGATGGCAAATCTACATTTTCAGTTGGTATATTTTGCTTTGGTGCTTCTGCTTGAGTTTGAATCAATGCAGTTTTGACCGCGTTATTGAACGGTGCTGACTTTGATACAGGAATGGTTGTGTCTGACATAATATTTGTAACGATTGATTGTTACTCATATATATGAACCACAAAAAGTTTTGTGTATATATAAAAACAAAGATAAGATAATTATATCTTTTTCTTGGTTTCTTGTTCAGCTGCTTTCTTTTTATTTGCAGCAATCAATTGAATAACGCCCATCAATAATATAGAACCAGCAGCTATTGCTCCAATAATCCACATAGGAATTGTTGTTGCCATATATGCAAGACCCAGAAATGTGATGCCAGAAAATATCATATTGAAGCTCTTGAACAATACACCAAGAATCACAAACAATATTCCAATACCACCCAAAAGTCTAACCAACCATACCATAAGTTCTTGTTGTTGTGCTTCTTTTAATAAACGAACTTGATCTACTGCATCAGCACGAATGCGATCAACTTCTATTTTCTTTTCGGCTTCTATTTTTTCAATTGCAATACGATTGGATTCTTTTAGTTGCGACTTTTCTTTTTCTTTTTGAACAATTATTGCTTCAGCATCATCCAATTGAGCTTTTTGATTCACAGCCAATTCAATTGTTGCTTTGTATTTTATATACAATCCATCTATACTTTTTTGAAGAGATTCTTTAATAATTTTTTCTTCAGCAACTTCTTTTTGAATTTCTGCCTTTTTAGCGTCAGTTAGAATATCTGTACGCATCATTATTTCTTTTGAACGTAGATGTGCAATGGTGGTATTAATGTCTACTTTTTTCTTTTCTTGAGTTACATGATATACACCATAGTTTATTTCTGATATTTTAGCGAAATTCTCAAGGTCTTTTTCGCGAAGATCATTATATGCCTTTTGTGTTTCTGCCTTTAACTTGGCATATTCAGCCTCCATATTTTTTTTGTCATCTGCTGCTTTTTTTTCTGCTATTTCTGCCCTTTCAATTGCTTCTTTTGCTGACTGCGCTGCAACAACTGCCGCCACATTTACTTCTGGTTCTTTTGCTATTTGTTCGGATTTTTCCGGTTTCTTTCCAAAACTAGGCATTTTTGGTATACTTGGACAGCCCGTCAATAGAAACAGAGCCAGAAATGATATGACTAGTTTTTTCATGATATTATTTGATTGCTTGTTTTGCTCGTTTTGCTGCTTGTAGTTTCTTAATAATAAAGGCACGCTGTGCAGCTTTTCTTTTTTCTTCTGAAGATGACATAGCAGCAAGATCGCTTTCTGGAGCGTCGTCTAGTTGATTGTCTGTGTCAGCAGAAAGTTCTTTTCTCAATTCATCTGCGGTTTTCTTGACAAACGCTGGATCTAGATTGAGAGATACTTCTTCTTCGCTTGCACTTGAAGACAATTGTTGCATGATATCGCTGTCTGTTGTGTTGGGAGCGGCGGTCAAAATATTTTCAATTGCACCACGAGTTGCTGTATCAAAGTCAGACCCACCGACACTTGAAACTGGTGCAACTTTCTTTGGACGACCCATACCAGCAATTCCTTTTGGAATATATGGTCCTTTTGGAGCTTCGGTTGGTGTGCCATCTGGAATGGTCTTGTGACCTTTGACTGCCCAGCCGGTTGGAGAACTTGAATCTTGCACTTTAAACTTGCTGCCCACAGCACCTTTAACACGAATTTCTTCAATGTCCGATTCTGCAATAGCTTCGCGAATCAT
>Ga0209086_10001901_pt1 | contig 16666 bp, 16 predicted proteins | sample M_130207_XF_Meta_FD_187312 | JGI IMG/M metagenome (GOLD analysis project Ga0209086, IMG submission 187312) | Freshwater microbial communities from Lake Montjoie, Canada to study carbon cycling - M_130207_XF_MetaG (SPAdes) (version 2) | ecosystem: Environmental > Aquatic > Freshwater > Lake... | reverse complement strand
CGGATGGGGGGGCGCGAGCAACGGGCATGACAACGATGGCCTGGGCCTTTATCGATGGGCCCGCGTTGGCATCATCGGTGTTGAAAAAGCAACTTTGTCTGGGCGTGTCGGTATCCAGATGAGAAAGAGGACAAAGTAATCATCGGGCGAAGGGATCAACGCACGGCGTCGTTTCAAAAGACGCGTGATGAAATGCCGTCGAACTCCGCACTACGGGCGAATCGGTGGGTTTTTGGAGTTTTGAAAAAAAGCGGATTGTGCTACATAATGTGCCACATGAAGACAGCCTCCATCCGGGACATGCGGCAGGATTTTAACCGCGTTCTGGCGTGGGTTAGTAATGGCGAGGAAGTCGCGATCACGAAACACCGTCGCACCGTGGCCCGGCTGGTGCCGGCGCACGCCCCAAAGACGGCTGTCGCGCCAATGCCGGACATAGCCCGCCGGTTGCAAAAAGTTTACGGGCAGAAAATGATTTCTGACAAAGCAATGGCGGCGGTTCTGGACGAAAGCCGGGGTGCTTATTGAAAGCCTACGCGGATTCCAGTTTCATTATTGCGCTCTATCTCCAGCAGCAAAGCTCAGCCGGTGCCATTGCCTTCCTGCAGCGTCACGGGGAGCCATTGCCTTTCACTCCCTGGCATCGGTTGGAAGTGCGTAATGCGATCCGGCTGGCAGTGTTTTACAAGCTGATTGCCGTGCCCCAGAGCAAAATTCAGCTCAAACAAATGGATTTGGACTTGCAGGATGAAACCTTGCTTGTGCATACGCCGGTGGATTGGGTGGCCGTGTTGAGTGAAGCCGAAAAGCTGGGCGCGGCTCACGCCGAAGATTTGGGATGTCGCAGTGGCGATCTGTTTCACATCGCGGCAGCGGTGGAACTCGGTTTTGATCTCTTTTTGACCTTCGATGAACGCCAGAGAAAAGCGGCGAAGGCGGCTGGGCTTTCGGTAAAATTTTGAAACGGCAAAAGGAGTGCAAACTTACACAACTTTTTAGACGCACCGAACCTGATAAAGCCAAACAACGATTGGGTCAGGTGACTTGGAGTGCACAAAAACTTGATGAGGCTGCGTTGCGCCGGTTTCCTGTTGATATGTCCGCTTAAAAAAATGTTTGAATGTGTTGGCCTTCTGTTTGCAGGGACCATTCCGTCTCTGCCTGTATTGGGCGTCGAATCCGTTTTATTTTCGCGGGCGGTTCTGGTTTATTGAATCCATGGACGCCCCACTGCCGCCGCTCACGCCCAGCACGCTGTACCTGGTTGCCACGCCGATTGGCAATCTCGAGGACATCACGCTCCGCGCTCTCCGCGTGCTGCGAGAGTGCGATGTGGTCGCCGCCGAGGACACGCGGCATTCGGGGCAATTGCTCAAGCATTTCGGCATCGCCCGGCCGCTGCTGAGCTATTTTCAATTTAATGAAGCCCGCCGCAGCGAGGAGATTATCGAGCGGCTCCGGCGCGGGGAGAAGGTGGCGCTGGTCACCGACGCCGGCAGCCCCGGTATCAGCGATCCCGGCGAGCGCGTGGTGAAAGCCGCCATAGCTGCCGGGTTCCGGGTGGAGGCGGTGGCCGGGCCGTGCGCGCTGGTGGCTGGTCTCACGGCAAGCGGCCTGCCCACAGATGAGTTCCATTTTGTGGGTTTTTTGCCGCACAAATCCGGTCAGCGCCGCAACAAATTGGAGTCGCTCAGCTCCATCGAAGGGACGCTGGTCTTTTACGAATCACCCTACCGGATTGAGAAGTTGTTGGGCGAATTGAACGCGGTGTATCCGGAGCGCGAGGTGGTGCTGGCGCGCGAATTGACCAAGAAGTTCGAGGAGTTTTTGCGCGGCAAGCCGGCGGCACTGCTAGAGATGGCCCAGCAGCGAAAGCTTAAGGGGGAGTTTGTGGTGCTGGTCGGCGGCGCCCCGGCTTGATCCGGATCCCTGCAGTCCTAATAAACCGCCCAGGGACCAAGGACGCCAAGGAGCAAGATATGAAACGGATTCATACCGTCATTAAATCCCAACGTTGAAGTGGCTAGGGGACATCAGTTCGGCGATGTCCCCGCCCGGGAGAGGGCGGAGCGAACGGGAGAAGACGCCCGCCTTGCCGCATTGATTTCCGGCGCCTGACGCTGCGCTCGGCGCCGGGGACGCCGCAGCGCGGCGGTCCCACCGGTCAAAAACTATCGCGGAAGAGATTTGTGCAGGCGTCCGCTCCGGCCCCTTCCTAGCGCCCGCTGAACGCGGGCGAGGTCAGCGCAGTGCGATAACCCCACCCCGCGGCGCGAACTCCTGTTTCGGAGTTCGGCATTGAACCCGAACCCTGAAATAGGTAGAGGGCATCGCGCTGCGATGCCCCCGCCCGGGAGGGCGGAACGAACGGAGTCAGACACCCCGCCTTGCCGCATTGATTTCCATCGCCTGACGCTGCGCTCGGCGCCGGGGACGCCGCAGCGCGGCGGTCCCTACCAGTCAAAATCAGGCACGGTAGGAGCTTTTGCGGGCGTTTATTCTGATACCCTTCCTGACGTTCGCTAAACGCGGGCGAGGTCTGCGCAGCGCTGATACTGACATGCGGGCGGGAACTCCTATTTCGGAGTTTGAATTGGGTTGTGGTGCAGGGCTAAACGAACTTGCCGGGATTGAGGATGCCGTTGGGGTCGAGCGCGGCTTTGACGGTGCGGTGCAGCGCGCGGGCTTCCCGGGAGACGGCGAGCGGCCACCAGCGTTTCTTGGCCAGGCCGATGCCGTGCTCGCCGGTGATGGCGCCGCCAGAGGCGATCACCCAGCGGAACAAGTCGTCCAGGCATTTCCCAGAACGCTGCCGGGCGCCCGGCAGCGTGAGGTCCACCATGACGTTGGTGTGGATGTTGCCATCGCCGGCATGGCCGAAACAGGCGATCTGCAGTCCGTGTTTCTTCTGCAGCGAGGCGGCGTACCCGAACAGTGCCTCCAGTTTTCCGCGCGGCACCACGATGTCCTCGTTCAGCTTGGTGAGCCCGGTGTCGCGGAGGGCATAGGAAAATTCCCGGCGAATCTGCCAGACGGCCTCGCACTGCATTGCGCCGAAACCGCGATCCACGAAAAGCGGCTTATGTTTTCGAAGGCGCTTTTCGACGGCGGCAATCTCCCGGCGCACGGAATCCTCCTGTCCGTCCAGTTCGACAATCAGGTGCGCCCGGCATCCGAGCAGCCGCCGGCTTCCGGTGCGGCGGGCGGCGGCGGCGAGGGTGAAGGCGTCCGCCAGTTCGGCGGCACAGGGCAGGTGGCCACCGGCGAAGAGGGAGTGGAGAGCGCGGACGGCGGCGCTCATGGAAGGGAATCCGACGGCGAGGGTGGCTCGGAACGGCGGAAGCGGGAGCAGCTTCAATGTGGCCTCGGTGACAATGCCGAGCAATCCCTCCGAGCCGACGAACAGCCGGTGCAGGTCGAAGCCGGTCTTGTTTTTATGGGTGCGCCCGCCGAGCCTCACGATGTCGCCGTTGGCCAGGACGACTTCCAGGCCCAGGACATAGTCGCGGGTGACGCCGTATTTGAGGCAGCGCGGGCCGCCGGCATTGGTGGCGATGTTGCCGCCCAGGGAATTGTTGGCGCGGCTGGCGGGGTCGGGCGGATAGAAGCGGCCGAGTTTTTCCACGGTAGCCTGAAATGCGGCGGTGTTGACGGCGGGCTGGACGACGGCGACGAAATCGGCCGGCTGGATTTCCAGGATCCGGTTCATCCGCTCGGTAGAGAGGACGATGCCGCCGCGGACGGGGACGCAGCCGCCGACATAGCCGTGGCCCGCGCCGCGCGGGGTGACGGGAATTTTATGGCGGTTTGCAAACCGGAGGATGGCCGAGACAGCTCGGGTGGTGCGGGGCAGGGCGACGGCATCGGGCTGGCGGGCGGCGAACCATTTATCGCCGGCATAATCCGCGAGTCGGCGCGGGTCGAGAAGGATTTCGCCCGGGAGGCTTTTTTTCAGACGGCGAAGCAGTTGGGAACGGTCCGGGCTCATGCGGGGGGCGGCGGGGGGGAGGCGAGGAATTCCCGGGCATCGGCCGCCTCAGAGGCGGGGACCTGGACGCGGATGCCGCCGGCGGCGAGCGCGTAGCCGTCGATGCTCAGCGCCGAGAGTTCGTCGGCGACGAAGGGGTGGAATCCGGCGGCCTCAAGTTGGGACCGGACCAGTTGCGCCTCGGCCGGATTGAAGGCTCTATAAATGGTGGTGGGGCTCATGGGGAGAGGGTTTTTGGGGCCGCGGGGGCGCTGCGCAATTCGGCGAAGACAATGACGCCGGCGCCGGTTTGGAGGAGGCTTTGAACCTGGGCTTCGACCGATTGGCCGACGCAGGACTGGGCGTTGGTGATGACCACCATGGTGCCATCGGGCAGGTAGCCGATGCCCTGGCCCTTGTCCTTGCCTTCGCGGACGATTTTCAACTGCAGCGGTTCGCCGGGCAGGAGGACGGCTTTGAGGCATTTGGCGACCTCATGGAGGTTGCAGCAGTTGACCTGCTGCAGTTCGGCGATCCGGGTCAGATTGTAATCGTTAGTATAGAGCCGGGCGTTGAGGTTGCGCGCGAGGTGCACGAGCTTGGTGTCCACCTCTTTTTCCTCCGGGAAATCAGCTTCATGGATGCGGACTTCCATGCGCGGGTTGCGCTGGATCCGGTTGAGCATTTCCAGACCGCGCCGGCCGCGCGCCCGCTTGATGGGGTCGGCGGAGTCGGCAATCTGCTGGAGTTCCTTGAGCACGAAGCGCGGCACGATGATGAGGCCCTCGAGAAAGCGGATGTCCATCAGGTCGGCGATGCGTCCGTCGATGATGACGCTGGTGTCGAGTAGGAGAAGGTTGTCGGGCTTGTTCTGAGGGGAGAAGCGGACGTAGGGGATGATGAGGGAGAAGTCCTCCTTGTTACTGCGCATGGCGAGGATGATGCCGATGTAGCTGAAGCTCAGGAAGAGGCAGAGCCGGATCAGCCAGCGGACCTTGGGTTCGGTGTCCTCAAACAGGCCCGAATGGTCGATCAGCAGGGCGACGCTCATGCCCAGCAGGAGCCCGAAGGTGGTGGCCGAAAAGGCGCGCAGGGAAAAGCCCTTGAGCATTTCGTCCACAGCAATGAGCAGTCCGCCAAAGCCGAAGCCGATGACCATGGCAATCCAGCCGCTGTGGCTCTCGTCGATGATTTCCGGGCGCACCTGGCTGACGGCGTAGCCGGCCATGACACACAGGCTGAGGAAGAAGAGGCGGATGGCCCAGAGTGAGGTCATGATTCAGCGGGTGAGTTGGCGCGGCGTGCCCAGCCGTGCGGGGAGAGTTGCGGCGGGGGTGTTGGTGGTCGGCGGTTTGTGCGACCAGAGGATGCCCCACACGCCGAGGCGGTTCAGGTTGCTGGTGGTCACGGACAGGTTGCCGGCGATGGTTTGGACGTTGGTCGCGAGCTGGTCGTTCTGTAGGAGGGTTCCGGCCAGGCCCCGGCCGGCCTGGATATCGTCCATCAGTTTTTTCAGGGTCTCGGTGGACGCCTTCACATTGCCCACGGCCGCGGCGATTTCCACGCCATTGGTGGCCAGCAGGGTTTGAGCGGACCCGGCCAGCTGCGTGAGCTCCTGTGAAAAGAGCACGGCGTTGCTCACGGCCAGGGCGACCTGGCCCGACTGGGTACTGACCAGAGAGTTGATGCCGTGGACGGTTTCGAGAGCCGACTCGGAAAAGGCGCGGGTGTTATTGATGGTGGCGGCGAAATTCGTGAGAACTTCTCCGTTCAGCACCACCCGGCGCAAATCTGCGACGGAGGCCTCGAGCTGCTGGGCGGTCTGGTCGATCCGCTGGACGAAGCCCGCGGTGGAGCGGGCGACCTCCTGCAGGTTGAACGGCTCCTGGCAGGGGACCTCCGCATTATTGGTCAGCCAGGGCAGGTTGTTGGTGGTGGGGATGACGGAAACAAACTGGTCCCCCAGAAACCCCGCCTGCTCGATGACGAATCGGGCGTCGTGGTAGATTTTGCAATCGTCGTAGATGCGCAGCCGGATCAGCACGCTCTTGCCGTCCTCGGCCAGCTGGATTTCCGAGACGCTACCCACCTCCACGCCCGCAAGCAGGACGCCGGCGTGCGGCTTGATGCCGCCGACGTTGACGGCGTGCAGCCGGAGTTCATAGGTGCCGCGGAACAGGCTGGTACCCTTGCTGAACTGGATGAGCACGACGGCCAGCAGAACCAGGCCGATCAGTACAAACAAACCCACTTTGATTTCCGTCCGTGATTTTTCCATGTTTCAAATGACTATTTCTTTTATGTCTGCCACGCCGTCCACAAACTGGCGGACCACCGGGTCCGTGGAGGTGAAGAACTCCTCCGGGGCTGCGCTGGCGTACATTTTGCGCTGGTGCAGCATCATCACCCGGTTCCCCACGCGCCGGGCGCTCCGCATGTCGTGGGTGACCACGATCGAGGTCACCTTCAATTGGTCGCGCACCCGGATGATGAGCTTGTCGATGCTGTCGGACACGATCGGGTCCAGCCCGGTGGTGGGCTCATCATAGAGGAGGATTTCCGGCTCGTAAATGATGGCGCGCGCGAGGCCGACGCGTTTGCGCATGCCGCCGGACAGCTCCGCCGGCTTTTTATTCTGGGTGCCCGGCAGATCCACCATCTCAAGGGCCGCGGCCACGCGCCGGGCGATTTCCCCGGCGGTCTGATGCTTTTGGTTTCGGAAGGCAAAGGCCACGTTTTCGGCCACAGTCATTGAGTCGAACAGCGCCGCGCCTTGAAACACCATGCCGAACTTGCGCCGCACGCGCAGCAGCTGGCGCTCGTTCAGGGGGCCGATGTTTTCGCCATCGACCAGTACCTCGCCCACGTCCGGTTGGAGTAGGCCGACCAGGTGTTTGAGCAGGACGCTCTTGCCGCCGCCGCTGCGCCCGATGATGGCGACGGATTCGCCGCTTTCGATCCGGAAGTTGACGGCTTCCAGGACCGGATGCGCTCCAAAACTTTTCGCCAGATTGCGGACCTCGATCATAGCAGGCCCACCAGTTTGCCCATGACCAGGGTGAGGAAAAAGTTTGAGATCAGGATCGTGATGGAGGCGAAGACCACGGCCTCGGTGGTCGCGTGGCCGACGCCCTCGGCGCCCAGGCCGCAGGTCAGGCCCTTGTAGCAGCCGATCAGCGCGATGATGCCGCCGAAGATGAACGCCTTGACCAGGCCGATGACGATGTCCACATCATGGGTGTAGCGCAGCATGTTTTCCCAGAGATAGACCGGCTCGATGCCGAGGATGTGGGTGCAGACCAGGTAGCTGGCGCCGATGCCGACCACGATGCATTCCACCGCCAGCAGCGGCAGGGCGACATGCGCCGCCAGCATCCGCGGCAACACCAGATAATCCACGGGATGAGTTGCCAGGGTGCGCAGGGCGTCGATCTGCTCGGTCACGCGCATGGTGCCGATTTCAGCGGCGATGGAGGCGCCCACGCGCCCGGCCACCATCAGGGCCGTGAGCACCGGGCCGAGTTCGTCGCACAGGGAGACGCTCACCACCGCCAGGGTGGCCGTGTCCATCTTGACCTTGTGGAATTGGAAGTAGGTCTGCGCCCCCAGCACCATGCCCGTGAAGGCCCCGGTGACCAAGACCACCGACTGGGATTTCACGCCGATGGAATAAATCTGATAAACGAAGTCGCGCCAGACGACCTTGAAGGTGAGCGCGGAGACGAAGATGTCCCTGGCCAGGAGGGCGATCTGTCCCAGTTCGGAGAGGACATAGCGGGCGCGTTGGTTCAGGAACACATTCATCAGCGCGCCCAAACTATCAAACGCGCCGGCATTTGACCAGCATCGGGTGCGGTCGCGGTCGAGCCCTCTAAATTTCCCCAGCCGGAATCCTGTCGTCCCAATGAACCGCCAAGGTGCCCAGGACGACCAGGGATAAGACCTGAGCCGATTCACACCGTCATTGAACCCGACTTCCGAAGTGGGCCAGGCACTCGGAGCCCTTCGACCGTCCGCAAGTGCCTCCTCTCTCCTCTTCCATTTTCATGGAAGAGAGGGAGTGCAGGCAGCGACGCCTTGCCGTTGCATCCCCATCTTAACTTTAGAATCGAGATTGAAATTAAAACTTTCACCCGCCGAATGAGGCGGGCTCTCGCGCAGGTCCTCCCCCTCGCCCCGCGAAGCAGGAGCGGGGGACCGGGGGACCGTCGGAATTTGAGTTTCACTGCCATAGGTGTCTTACTGAATTCAGCCGGCGTTGCCACTCAACTGCAGGGTTACGGTTCGGAGCCGGTCTGAAAATGTGACGGCAGGCGCGGGCGCCGGCGTTACAAATCGGGGCGAAGATTTGCGCCGTTCCGGAGCGCCTCTTGGCGTCCTTGGCGTTTCAATTTTCCCTTCCGTAATTCGTGCCCCTTCATAATTCGTGTCTCTGTCTTTGTCTTCATAATGAGGGTCCAGCGTCACGCTGGCTTGGCGGTTCATTCGGACTGCAGAGTTCCGGCATAATATGAAGAAGGCGAAATGATCCCACGCCGTTCCCTCGTGCTGGCTAATTATTCCGTCCATGGTCAAAAAGAACCAGTGCGGCCCGGTGGTGCCATCATCGGAAAAATGCTGGCAACAAAACCCCCTTTTAAAACAAGGGTTTTAAACGATTTTCAACCGGCGGCATCGGTTGGCATCCGTGTTGCTTAGGGTGGCGCCGAGGCTTGTCTTCCCTGCGAAGGGAGTCGAGTCGAAACCGGATCATCAACATCATAAAATCATGAAGAAAATTGAAGCCATCATCAAACCATTCAAACTCGAGGAAGTGAAGGACGCCCTGAGCGAGCTGGGCATTGAAGGAATGACCGTCACGGAGGTCAAGGGGTTTGGCCGCCAGAAGGGTCACACCGAAATCTATCGCGGCAGTGAATACACCGTCGACTTCCTGCCGAAGATCAAATTGGAACTGGTGGTGGCGGATGCGCAGGTGGGGGTAGCCGTGGCCGCCATCATCAAGGCGGCCAAGACCGGCAAGATCGGCGACGGCAAGGTGTTTGTCTCGTCGGTGGAACAGGCCGTCCGTATCCGGACGGAAGAGAAGGGGGACGCCGCTGTTTGAGTTTTTAAAATCCAAATTTCAAAATCTAAATATGAAAAAATATTTCTTAATCCTGACTTTAGTAATGGCTGCCCTTCTTCCCCTGCGGTCGCAGGAGACAGCGCCCGCCGCGCTGCCGTCCGCGTCGCTGGACCAGCGCATTGCCGCCCTGGAAGCCTATATCGGAAATGGGGATCCGGGCGCTTCTCTGACTAAAGACACCAATGGCGCTCTGACCGTTGCCGCTCCGGCGACCGTGGGCGTGGCGGGTCCCGGTCATAACGCGTGGATGATGACCAGCACGGCTTTGGTGCTGTTCATGACGCTCCCGGGCTTGGCGCTGTTCTACGGCGGGTTGGTCCGTAAAAAAAATATCCTGTCGGTGGTGGCCCAGTGTTTCGGCATCACCGGACTGGTGACGATCCTCTGGGTGGTGTGCGGCTACAGTTTTGTGTTTGCTGACGGGACGGACCTGATTTCGGGCGTGCTGGGCAACCTGAAGTTCAAGATGCTGGAGGGCGTCACCTCCGCGACCAACACTAATTACGCGTACTGGATCTCTCAAAACGTGTTTGCCATGTTCCAGCTGATGTTCGCCATCATCACCCCCGCGTTGATCCTGGGGGCCATCGCCGAGCGCATGAAGTTCGCCGCCATCCTGGTGTTCGTGGGGCTGTGGATGCTGGTGGTTTATTTCCCGCTGGCCCACATGGTCTGGGGCATCAACGGCGTCATGAACGGCGTTTGGAATTCCGGGGCGAAGATCCACGCGATTGATTTCGCGGGCGGCACGGTCGTTCACATGTCCTCGGGTTGGTCGGCATTGGTCCTCTGCATCATCCTGGGCCGGCGTCTGGGCTTCGGCAAAACCTCCATGCCGCCGCACAGCATGGTGATGTGCTTTATCGGCACGGCCATGCTCTGGATCGGTTGGTATGGATTCAACGCGGGCAGCGCTTGCGCCGCCGACGGGGTGGCCGCCAACGCCTTCACCACCACCACCATTGCCACGGCCGTGGCGTCCTTTGTGTGGCCGATGTTGGAGTGGCTGGTCAAAGGCCGCCCGAGCATCCTGGGGTTCTGTTCCGGCGCCGTGGCCGGCCTGGTGGTGATTACTCCGGCGTGCGGGTTTGTGACGCCGCAGGGCTCCCTGGTCATTGGCCTCGCCGCTGGCGTCATCCCCTGGTTTTTCTGCTACAAGGTCAAGGGCTGGTTCGGCTATGACGATGCCCTGGATACCTTCGGCGTGCACGCCATCGGCGGCACGCTGGGCGCGATCCTGACCGGGATGCTGGCGCGGAATTCCGCCAATGCCAACCTGGCCTTGAACCTGAAAGCTTATGTCACCGACACGCTGTTCCAGCCGCTGTTGCTGGAGCAATTAAAGGCGGTCGGCATCACCATCGCCCTCGCCGTCATCGGCACCGCTGTCCTCGCCTTCGTGGTCAAGATGCTCCTCGGCCTGCGTCCCAGCGAGGAAGTGGAAATGACCGGACTGGACCTCTCGGAACACGGGGAGGAAGGCTACCATAGCTGACATCGGACGGATTCTTGAACGCGACGGCGGGCAACCCAGGTTGCCCGCCGTTTTTGGTGGGAGGGCTCCCCCCGAATTCCAAAGAGGGCAGTTCTGCCGCCTGGGTAGCCGTCCTCAAGGACTGAGCCTTCCCATCCGCCGTGGAACCGGTGCGTCCCGCCGGGTGGAAAAAAACCGCGCGCCCATCCAATGCCCCTGAGGCATTCGTCCGCACTCGATTAAATTGCGAGCACGCTGAGCCGGAATCCTGGGGCAGAATAAACCGCCAAGCCAGCCCCTATTACGAAGACAAAGACTGAGACAGGAATTACGGGAATGGACGCGAATTTGGGTAGGGGAAATTGAACTGCCAAGGACCAAGGACGCCAAGCCGGCGGGTCGCGGGAGCCCATTATTTGGGAAAGACTTTGACGTGAATTCCAGCGTGACGCTCCTATGATAAAAACCACACGCCCATTTCCCGGATGACGGTGGGAAATTTTAACCGCAAAGAACGCAGGGATCACAAAGATCAGCAAGGAGCTGGAACCATTCATGAAGACCCAGGCACGAATTAAGACGAAGGGACACGAATTTTGGGAATTGAACTGTCAAGGGTCGCGCCGGATCTTTGCACGGTGTTTGTAGCGGCAGCGCGGACGCCGCCACTACGAAGCCAAAGAGCGCGCCGGATTTGTTTTGCGAACGGGTTTCATTCAGTTACGCCATGCATCCGGCTTAGGTCTTATTTCTTGGTGTCTTGGCGGTTCGTTCGGACTCCGGGGGGGGTGGCGCCGTTCATGATCTTACTGGACAGCCTCTTTAAGTTTATCGGCCAACCACGCCTTGATTTGCGACTGCCGGGCCAATTTCCCCTTTCATTCGCGCAATCAGCATTTTTCTTTGCTCCGCATCCGACTTAGCCGGGATTTTCGCGGCGTCCACATCCTCCCACATTTCTTGAGCCTGTGAAAAATCCAAACCGTGCTTGGCCTTGTTGGCGGCACTTTTGGCTTCGGCAAACTCATCTTCCATAACGGTATAAAAAAGCGCTTTCTTCGGACCCGTCAACACGGATGACCCAACTTGGCTGTCTCCATCCTGCGCCTGCGTGATCGCCGGATGGGTCCAAGCCAAGATTGCCCCCATCCAGGAGTTCATGCTGGCGGCGGGGAGCAAGACCTTAAGCAATTACCCCAGCGGCGTGGGCTATGCCAGCACAGGAGGTTCAAGTGATCCTCCGGCGGACAGAACACTCCACTACGGACGACAGTCTAAAACTTCGCAGAGCCGCAGTTTTGTCGCTGGCGGGAATGTGTCGGCGGGGCGGTCACGATTGGCGGGCAGCGACTCCCACTGGAGCACCCACGTCCGACCGTCGCAGTTGGAAACGGCCGTGCGCCGCTGCAGGCCGGGATACCCCGAAATCGGCGGCGCCTCGGGCAAGAGACCGGGCGCCGGCGGCAGAGCCCCGAGCGGCCGCAGGGTGCGCGCCTCAAACCGCAACCTGCCCGGCCCGGGGCCAAAGGGCATGTCGTAGCTCACGACAAATGTGCCGTCCGCTTGTAGTTCGGGCGCGCTGAGGTGGATGCCGGCCGGAAGCGAGCCGGTGCCGGAAAAATCCCAGCGAAACTTCCAGTCGCTGATCTGCGAGATTTTCCAGCCGCCCCACCAGGAGGGACGCGCCGCATAGAGCTGGGAGTTGCCCTGCGGGTCGTAGCGGTGATAAACCACCACCGGCCGCTGCTGCGCATCGAAACTAAAATTGAAACAGCCGTTGATCAATCCTTGCTTCTCTTGGGCGTCGTCAATCACTTCGCCGGTTTTGAGCGTGAGAGGCAAGACGCAGGGCCCGCCCCGGCTGTCTTCCCAATGGATAAAATCCCGGGTGCGCGCATAGCTGAGCCGGTGGCTGCTGGAACAGTCGGGAGTTTCCCGCCATACCCAGACCAGATGAAAGAGGCCGTCCGGGCCGGGCCGCGGCGCGCTGGCATAGGCGTTGCGCTGGCCTTCGCCATCCATGACCGGGGTGGCGTTCAAATGCCGCCAGGTGCGCGTGTCGGGATAATAAATATTGTAGATGTCGCTGCCGTTGCCGCTGCCGCCGCTGCGATAGCGGAACAGCATTTTTCCGGCGACACTTTTGAAAAAAACCGGATAGGTGACCCGCGCTTCCTGGTCCCCGGTCATCTCATCCAGCCGCTCCAGGGAAGTGACATCCAACGGGCGGCGCGACCGATAGTAAACCAGCGGGTCGGCGTGCATGTTGCCGGAAAGGTGCAGGCACCCATCCCGGTCGAGCGCCAGCGCCAGATAATTATGCGCATCCCAGGCGGTGACGTTGGAGTCCCTGTGGCGGTTTGTCACCAAAACGCCGGCGGGATGGAAGAACGTCCAATTCGTCCCGTCCAGCTGGCGCCCGGCAACGGTGATGCGCCGTTCCGCGTCGTAGTAGGCCACGAACTGATGGCCCCGCTCGGTGAGGAATGCAAAGCCCACCGGCGAGGCGGAAGAGGCCTGACCGAGGCGTGTTTCGGATAAGATGAGGGAAGGTGAAGCCCCTTTCGAGACCGCCGGGCAAGCCCAAAACATCAGCCCGACCAGCAGGGCTGATGCGCCCGGACCGCTGATGGTTTTTCTTGTGATGTGATTCATGACGGCTGCCTCAAAACGGTCGCTTCTGGAGGGTCTCCCGTTTCAGCGGGTCGGGTAATCCTGTTCCCCCAGGAGATTAACAGGCAGCGTCAAGAGGGTCCGAGCGAACGTGATTGGTTTTGCATTCAATGGCAGTGACATTCTGCCGGAGCCGGCTAATACCAAAACCAGCGCGTCACGCCGCTGCTGCTCCACTGTCCCCACGCCTTGGTGTTTTTGAAATTGCGCCAGCTCACGTGATTGTCCTGGAACAACGCATTTCCCCCGGCCGGTTTGGCTCCCGCCATGTGGCTGGAGTTGTAACCTTGCAGCAATACCGCGGCGTTGGCGGTGTAGACTCCTTTGAAATTGTCCGTCAACAACCCGGAACCTTCTGAAATGATCACGTCCGTGACCAGTTCTGAATCCGAAAGGGTGAGGGTATTGGTAAATGTCCTGTCCATCTTGACCAGAAAACCCCGTTGTGCATCGCTGCCAATGCCCGTGGGGGGAGTTCCCAGTTTCATTCCGTACGTCTGCGTCCCGTCGCGGCTCATAAGCCATTGGTAGCTCGTGACCCGAAAAGAGCCGGTGCCCCCATTATAATTCCACCAATAATCCGTATCCTGAACGGAGGTGTAGCCGCCCGGACAATAGGCTATTTTGCGCCCCGCCGTGCCCATGGAATCCGCCATGGTATATGCCAAATCCCAGAGCGCATTGCCTTTGGCGTCGGAAGCGCTCTTCTGCGGCAGGAAGTCGCGGTTCTCGTCGGCATACATCTGTAGCGACAGGCCGATCTGCTTGAGGTTGTTGATGCACGAGGTGCGCTTGGCCTTCTCCTTGGTGCTGCTCAGGGCCGGCAGCAGCATGGCCGCCAAAATGGCGATGATGGCGATGACCACCAGCAGCTCAATCAGGGTGAACCCCCGGCCGGCAACGGACTGGCTCTTCAACCCTGATCGGGTTGATTGACTCATACTGGATTTACACATAATTGGTTTACTTCTACTGGATTAACTCATGCTGGGTTTTTGAACAATACCAAAGAATCTCTGCTTTAAAATTTACGCCCTTCAATTTAGCTCATGTTAGGGAGTATCGGGAAACTTGTCTTGTCACGGGAACCCGTGACATCCCCTCACCGGCTTGTCTACTTAACAAACGCAGTTTTCATGGAATCCCCAATGTCGATATCAGTTCTTGGCAACTGTGGGACAGGTGGGGGCATTGCTCCGTGCGCGCCGTCGTGCTAAACCGGCACGCGTGGATTGGTAGCGGTGGCGGGCCGAGGTCTGCCCGCCCTGCCCGCCGATGTGCCAAGGTTAAGTTTAACTGGAACCAAGCAGTTGAGTTGCAACGCCGGCCGAATTTAACAAGACAACCATCACTGTGCGATCCCCTTACAGAACCCTCAATCCTACGGCATGGCAGTAGGATTTCCTCACGGTGGGGTGATCTTTTGGCGATTCCATGGGAGGAGGTATGGAAATAGCGCCGGGTTCGTTTTGTGAGCGGGCTTCCTTCAATGACGGCATGAATCCGGCTCAGGTCCTGCCCCTTGGCACCTTGGTGGTTCATTCGGACGACCTCCTTCCAGTTTAACTGCCCCAGCCTAGGAAGGCGCAGCGCGCCATCCCTATCCCATTTCGGAATTTGGGATAAACCGTATGACGACGGCGGTGACGTGATGGGGATCGCCGGCGGAGGATCCAGCGGCGGTGCAAAGCGTGTCAGGAATTGGCGGGCTGAAGACTTTTTTTCCATGCGGCCACCGCGGTCTGGATCTCCGCTGCGCTGTTCAGCCTAGGTTTTACAAAGCGCGGGGTGAACCAGGGAAAGGCGCCGATTAAATCGTGCGTCACCAGGATTTGGCCGCTGCAATCCGGACCGCTTCCGATGCCGATGGTGGGGATGGGGATCTGTTGCGAAATCTCGCGGGCGACCGGAGGCGTCACCAGTTCCAGGACCACCGCGAACGCGCCTGCCTCCGCCAGCGCCCGCGCGTCGGCGAGGAGTTTCTGGTGTTCCTCTTCCTTCCGTCCTTTGATGTGGTAGCCGCCTTCCTCCAAAACGTGCTGGGGCAGCATGCCCAGATGGCCGCAGAACGGGATGCCCGCCGCGACGATGGCCTGGATCTGCGGCAAAATTTCACGGCCGCCCTCCGCTTTCACGAATTCCGCCCCGGCGGCAACCAGCCGGCGGGCATGGGTCACCGCCGCCTCAACCGTTTCGTAACTCCGATAAGGCAGGTCTGCGCCCAGCAGCGCCGTCGGTCGGGCCCGGGCCGCGGCCCGGACATGATGTTCCATCTCCGGCATCGTCACCTGGGTGGTGTCCGGATACCCGAGCACCACCATGCCAAGCGAATCGCCGACCAGCAGCAGCGTCACGCCCGCCTCGTCCAGCAGTTTCGCCATCGGATAGTCATAGGCGGTGAGCGCGGCGATGGGTTCGCCCCGCTCCTTCATGGCGCGGAGGGTTGCGGCGGTGATTTTTGGATTCATTTCTGTCCGTGAAGGGTGCAGCTCCGGCAGGCCTGCGGCGATACTCTTATGGATTAAAACTCTTGAGTAATTCCCCGGGCGTGGTCGTGGCGGTGCCGACCTTGCCGACGACGATGCCGGCGGCGTGGTTGGAGAGAATGGCCGCTTCCACGGGCGATGCGCCAGCCGCTACCGCGAGGGTGAACGTGGCGATCACCGTATCGCCGGCGCCGGAAACGTCGAACACCTCCTGCGCCACCGTGGGAATATGGAACGGCTTCTGTCCGCGCTGGCAGAGCAGCATGCCCAGTTCGCCGAGCGTGATGAGCAGGAGCGCCGGACGCAGTTCGTTGAGGAGCCGTTCCGCCACGAGCATAAGGTTCTTGTCAGACAGCGGGTGGGAATGGCGCGTGGTGTCGGGCAGGGCGGCCAGATCAAACGCCTCCTTGCGGTTGGGGGTGATGAGCGAAAGGTTGCTCAAGTTGAGGTGATGCACCGGCTTGGGGTCGAGGCTCAGCCAGACGCCGCGCCGCCGGCACAGCGCTTTGATTTCGTTCAGTAAGGCCTGCGTGACCACGCCCTTGCCGTAATCCCCCACAATCACGGCATCGGCCCGGGACAGTCGGGTTTTTAGCCCTGCCAACAGACGGTCCGTCCACTCGCCGGCCATGTCCGCGCGCGTCTCGCGGTCGATGCGGACCACCTGCTGCTGGTGGGCGACAATCCGGGTTTTGATGCTCGTGTGACGGCCGGGGCAGGGGATGAGGCCGCCGCAGCCGATGGTTTGTCCGGCTAAAATTTCCTTCAGCTGGCGGCCGGCATCGTCCTGGCCGATGGCCCCGAACAGTTCCGCCGACGCTGCCAGGGACACCAGATTACGCGCCACGTTTGCCGCGCCCCCGGGCATGAAGCTCTCGCGCTGGAAATCCACCACCGGCACCGGCGCCTCAGGCGATATGCGCGACACGCCGCCCCAG
>Ga0209086_10001900_pt1 | contig 16674 bp, 13 predicted proteins | sample M_130207_XF_Meta_FD_187312 | JGI IMG/M metagenome (GOLD analysis project Ga0209086, IMG submission 187312) | Freshwater microbial communities from Lake Montjoie, Canada to study carbon cycling - M_130207_XF_MetaG (SPAdes) (version 2) | ecosystem: Environmental > Aquatic > Freshwater > Lake... | reverse complement strand
CTCAGCGAAAAAAGTTGTTGATGCTCGCAACTGCGCGGTCATGCCTGGCTTCTGCAACAGCCATACCCATATCGCTTCCAATTTGCTCTTGCGCGGCTTACTCGAAGATGTCTTACTTTTCGAGTGGCTACAAACCATGTGGAAGCTCAAGCAAAACTTTGATGAAGAAACTCTCTACTGGGCAAGCATGTGTGGTCTCGTTGAAATGGCCCGTTCAGGTATTACTTCATTCAACGAGCATTTCGATGCATACGCTGTGGAACCACAAATTGAGGCACTCAAAGAGATTCCCCTTCGTGCAACACTCGGATACGGATTTGCAGATCGTGGTCTGTACGCATCAATCACCGATTACTCGTGGAAAACCATTAACAACTTTGGCAACCTTGCAGCCCAACACCATAAGAGTCGTGACGACCTTCTACGCATCGCGTTGTCACCACACGCTGTCTATTCATGTGGTGAAGAAATGTGGCGACTTGTTCGTGAAGTCGCCGATGCCCAACAAGTCCCGATTCATACACATCTATCTGAAGGTATGCAAGAAGTTGAATATTGCCTCGAGACCTACGGACTTCGTCCGGTGCAGTGGTTGCATTCACTTGGTTTCCTCGGACCAGACGTCACCGCTGGACATTGTTCGCAACTCGATGCAACTGACATCAAGTTGTTGGCCGAAACCGGAACAAAGATCGGCCACTGTCCCGTCTGCAATGCCAAATTAGGTTCAGGCACGATGCCGCTACGACAAGTACGAGAAGCAGGTATCACCGTAGGTCTGGCAACCGATGGGCCCGCAAGTCACAACGCCAGTGACATGTTCCAAGAAATGAAATTTGCGGGACTCATTCATAAGACCAACACTGGCGACGTTGAATTCTTAAAGATCAACGAACTCTTAGAAATGTCGACATACCAAGGTGCCCTAGCAATGAATCGCCCCGACACTGGTCGACTCGAAGTTGGGGCAAAAGCCGACGTCATCGTGGTCAACCTTGATACCGCCCATGCCCAGCCGGTTTATGACCCCATGTCTGCTCTGGTGTATTCGACACGGGCAGACGATGTCCGCCACACCATCGTGAACGGCCAATTCATTATGGAGAATGGCCGAGTGCTCGGTGTTGACGAAGACCTGATCAGGGCCAAATTCCACGAAAAAGCCCATGCTCTCAAAGTTCGCAGTCTCAGCTAGTTCAATATCGCTTGGTCGCACTTTTACTCGGCAGCAATGACATACTGACATCATGATCTTGACCGAATTGCGCACCACCGCCGACGAGTTTGCACGGGCCACCGACTGGCATCCAAAGCCCGAAGGGCTCTGCCGAGGCGAAGTCTGTGTCCCCGCCCCTGGTGCATTGTCATCTGATGGAATGATTGACGTTGCAGTCGCTGCGCAAAAGTTAGGTATGCCAATTGTTCAAGATGTTGAGCATGGCGTGTGGGCACTTGGTTCAGCAACGTTGTCTGGCAAGTCGCTCAGTACCGCTGTCGCTGCCGACCCCGAGTTGAAAACGTTCGACGGTACGCCATTCAAACTGTCATCACTTCGCGGCAAGAAAGTAGTTCTTGTCGCGTGGTCTAGTTATTGAGGCTGTCGCTCCAGCTTGCCCGGGTGGCAAGCACTTAACAATGAAATCGCCGGCTTCGGCGCAACAGTCGTAACGGTTGCACTTGATATCGATCCTGCGTTAGCAAAACCTTGGAATGATTTAGTAAACCCGAATCATCCGAGTTTGGTTGACACGCTCCACATCACCAATTCACTTTTCGGATTTACCAATATCCCCATGGCGGCCTGGATTGATGAAGAAGGCAACTTGGTGAGACCAGCCGAAGGTGCCTCGATTGAACGCAGTCCGTTACGTGACATGCAAATTCCTGAAGGTCTTCCCGAGCAACTCAACAAGATGATGCATGCGGTCAAAGCGATTCCCGATGACGGCGAGGCATACCGCGAGGCAATCTTGGATTGGGTACGCAAAGGATCCGATTCAGAATTCGCCTTAACTTCCGATGAAGTCATCGCTCGCAGCCAACCGCGGTCTGACAACGAGGCTCGGGCCACCGCGTGTTTCGAACTTGGCGAATATTTTCATCGTCTTGGGAATAGCGAGAAGGCCGTTCAATGGTGGAAAGAAGCCCACCGTTTGCACCCGCAAAACCTCACATATAAGCGCCAAGCTTGGACATTAGTGACAACGCCTGCGGGAGCCACCGAATACGACCTCATGCAAGGTCCGAACGATGTTTACGACAGCAACTTGGTTGACGAAGTCACTGGTGAGGGCGGATTTGGGCAATTTATTATCCGTCCACGCCTATAAAAACAACCGTAAATTCACCCAAAAGTGGTGTACCCCAACTGATTTCTGCCACCAATTTGGGCGGTAGCGTGAGAGGCAATGGCTGATCTTGAGCACGTCCGTTGGATCCGCCGACCTGAACTGCGTCGGCCCCATGTCATCGCCGCCTTCACCGGATGGAACGATGCCGCCGACGCTGCAAGCACGGCCGTCAAACACCTCGTTGAAAATTTAGGTGCCGCACCTCTTGCCGAAATTGTCCCCGAAGAATTCACTGATTTCGCAATGATTCGCCCACATGTTCGTTTGAACGCCGACTCAACGCGTCACATCGTGTGGCCCACAGTGAGTCTGTGGAGTGTGACAAGTGGAGACGTTGACCTCATTCTTGTTCTCGGACCAGAGCCAGCCCTGCGTTGGAAATTATTCAGCGACCAAATCATTGGCGTAGCGCGTGAGTACAACGCTTCATCTTTCATTTCACTCGGCGCGCTCTTGGCCGATGTACCTCATCGCCACGAAACACAGGTTCTCGGAACTGCTACCGATCAAGCAATGATTGACGCCCACGATTTACAGCGCAGTCGATATGAGGGACCGACCGGAATTGTTGGTGTCCTTAATGATGCAGCACACTCCGCCGGATTTTCTACGGCATCACTGTGGGCTGCAGTTCCGGCATACGCCGCTCAAATCCCTTCGCCTAAGGCAGCGTCGGCCCTCATCGAACGACTTTCCGAAATCGTTGGTTGTGATGCTCCAACCATGATGCTTGATGCACAAGGCGAACTGTACGAAGAACAAATTGATGAACTCATCAGCAGCGATCCATCAATGGCCCGTTATCTCGATCGTCTCGAAAACCGTAGTGACGATGACGACGATTACGACGAAGATGATTATGACGAAGATGACGACATGCCGTCGTACGGGGTATCTCCCGACCAATTGCGATTTGAAGGAATGGACGACGCTCCACCGTTGAGCGGACCGCTTCCCGATGAACCGGTCGACAGTGATGCTTTGATGGAAGAAGTAGAACAGTTCTTACGCAGTCAACACGACGACTGAAATCAATCGGGTTTGCGCCACACAGTTGGGCGCGGTGTATCGAACGTTGCAATTGAACGTTCACCGTTAATTGCTGCGAAAGCCATTTGCCCCCACCATTCAATACCGGCTGTTGCACTCGGTAATGAATCGTGCGCGAACCAACCAAGTCCGCTTGTTTCAAGCGGGTGACCTTGCAAAGTCCCACCAGTTGCTTGACAATGAAAGAGCAACATGTACATACCGAATCGGCTGAATCCCATTCGCTGACCATCGACAACACCCAGCAATTGCACGGGTTCACATTCAATGCCGGTTTCTTCAAGAACTTCTTTCACCGCAACTTCACTCGCCGAATATCCGACATCGGCCCAACCCGTTGGATACAACCAGATTCCAGAATCGGCTCGCTGCATGAGAAGTATTTCGCCATCGTCGTTACCCACAATTGCACCGATCGCTACTTTTGGAGTGACGTAACCAGGGATACCTTCGCCAATTGACTCCATCCACTCTTGAACAAAGTGATCTTGTTCACGACGAACTTCAAGGGCTTCGTCGGCGGCAGCTTTAATATCGGCGGCCACATGAAGAACTTCTTCATAACGTTCACGCTCATACAAATTTTGCGTAAATCCCATACCAGTGCGAGCAATACCTGCAAGGGTTTCGCTCCACCGCACTAAGTCGCGTGTGAAATCTGCTGGAGTCGCGTCACTCATAGTAAGAAGTTACCTCGCTACGAGACCAACGAGAAGAGGATGGCGCGCTCAACCTCTTGGCGATGAAATTTGTCGGTCAATTTGCTTCCACCAGATGTACGAACATAAAAAGCGTCGACAACTTCATCACCAATTGTTTGCACAGTTGCATGGCGAATGTCTAAACCAACCTCAGCCATTGCCTTTGTCACACGATGAAGAATTCCGTGTTGATCGGGAGCACGTACTTCAATCACCGTCGCATTTGACGATGCCTCGTCAAAGAATGTCACTCGTGGTGGAGCCAGTTCACCAGCAGAACGACGCTTACGTCGATACGTCTTAGCGCGCTCGGCCATTCGTGCCTCAATTGCAAGTTCGCCGTGAAGGGCGCGCGTCAGATTTTGAATAATTGGCGCCCATTCAATGGGACCGTGGCTTGGCACTATCACTCTGAATTGCGATGCCGCCATACCTTGTTCATCAGAGTGAGCTTGCGCACCCAACACGCCCAGTCCATGCAGTGCAAGCACACCAGCAACTCGACTAAATGTTCCGGGTCGGTCAGGGCTTACAACCGTGACCGAGTCGTCGGAAACACCAAACGTCACGGCACCGCCCGCCATCATCTCGAGCACTTCAGCATCAGGGAACAATCGCCACTGCGCTTCTTCAATTCCGGCACCACCAAGCACGAGATGAACTCGACGCACCAGGTCGTTTACTAATTCTGCTTTCCAGGTCCCCCAGGCAGCTGTACCTGTTGCCAAACTGTCGGCTTCAGTGAGTCCGTGCAAAAGATCTAACACCAGAGGAGTTTTCACTTCATCAGCAACCATCGTGATCGTTGCGCTGTCGGCCAAATCTCGTCGTGTTGCGACATCAGGTAGCAACAAATGATTCTTGACCATTGAGCAAATCACTTGCGTGTCTTCAGCGTTCAGACCAAGACGTGGTCCGATGCGTTCAACCATCGCCACACCAACTTCAGTGTGATCGCCGGGGTAACCCTTGCCGATGTCGTGGAAGAGCGCGCCGAGTACCAAAAGGTCGGGGCGCGCGACACGGTCGGCCCACGTAGCAGCATTTGCCGTCGCTTCCCATAAGTGGCGGTCAACAGTAAAGCGGTGATAGGCGTTGCGTTGGGGCTTACTGCGGTTCGGCGCCCATTCGGGTAAGACTTTGACCCACAAGCCCCGCTGATCAAGGGCTTCAAGAACGGGAATCGCATCATGGGCTGTGAGCAGCAAACCAACGAAATCATCAATCGCCCCGACTGGCCAAGGTGTCGGCATTTGAGGACACGATTGTGCCAAACGATCGAGAGTTGGCCGATCAATGCGCGCCTTATGTCGGGCGGCTGAGGCAGCGACGCGCAATAACAATGTCGGATCAGTTGCGGGATCGACAGTTTCATCTAGATGTACCTCACCATGGTGCAGGATCACTCCTGGCGCAAGATGTTGATCCGCGACAGGTTTTGTTCTCGCTGCCGACACTCGCGCCCATACTTCGTCGCCAACCCACGCAACAGATCGGCCAGCGTTCGACAGTGCCGCAACAAGGGCGTCGGCATTTTGATATCCACATAGGTCGGCCATGACATCTTGATCTTCAAGATGCATCACTTCAACAGCGCGACCAACATGACGATGCAATGCAACCCTCACCGCCATCAGCACATCGCGGCCAGCATCGAGTGCATCACGATCAGAACGGGTGATTTCAACACCAGCGGCTTCGGCCCAAATGAGCGCATGAATATCTCGTAGACCTCCGTACCCTTCTTTAAGGTTTGGCTCAAGCAAGAATGCGACTTCGCCATTGTCTTGTTGTCGCTCACGAACACGTTGCATCAATTGAGGAAGTCGGGTTGAACCGCTGGCCTTCCAGGCCTTCGCTCCCTCGATACTGAGCTCATTCGCAAGAGATTCGTCACCAGCCAACAGGCGCACGCTTAATAATGCGGTCGCCGCATCGAGTTCGGACTTGGCTAGTTCAACGGCTTGCTTCACCGTGCATACCGAGTGACCAAGTTTTGTTCCCGAGTCCCAAATTGGATACCAAATCTTTGAGGCAAGGTCGTCAATATTTTTTGCTCCGTCATGTATCAACATGATGTCTAAGTCGCTGAACGGTGCCAATTCACCCCGGCCATATCCACCCACCGCGACAAGTGCGACCCGCTTCGAAACTTTGACCGATGCAGAAGCCGCCGCCCAAATTTCGCGAATCCACTGATCGGTTGCATCGCATAGGGCATGGGTCAAACGCACCCCGCGTAATTTGGTGTCAGCGAGAACTTGCTGGCGGCGTTCCATTCATACAGTCTGACCGAAAACGGCGACAACAAACCATTTCAGGGTTGAGTTCTTATTGGTTCTTCTTACGCATCATGACGGTGGCTGCTTTCCAGGCTCCCCATTCAATACCCGGCTCAACGAGTGCTTCGTCAATATCGATCCAAGTTGCCGGACTCAGTCCGTAGATGTCTTCAGGAAACGAGCGTTCATTAAATTCGTCGCGGCTAACTGGCGAGCAACCAAGATTGCTGAGCAATTCAGTAATCGGCCGAGTTGCTTGTCGGAAAATTGCCAAGGGATTCGTGCGTTGCTCAAGAACGTCGAGCGACAGCAGGTTTTCCAATCTGGAGTGGACCTCGTCACTGACCTGCCAAACCACCGAAGACAAAAGTTCTCCGGCCTGAAGGTCGGAGAACTTTTGTTCATCACAATGTCGCTGGATTAAACGTTCAACCCACTTTGTGACGACTTCGTCGGAAGTCTCAAGAAGCCGAGTCGAGTACTGATCCACCTGCTCTATGCAAGCAGAGTTTTCGTCAATTCAGTCACCCAATATCAAATAGCAACTGTTGTCATCGGGGCTACTTCTGGTCCCAATCTGGTTCCGATAGCTCAAGAACGTCAGGCAAGACCTGGCTGGCAGTCCATTAATGCCACATCCTCTATATATGGTGAAGACATGGGATTCTTTGAAGCACGCAAACAGCGCCAGGCCGCCAAAGCCGCCGCCAAGCAAGCAACTCAACAGCAGGCGCAACTGCAAGATTGGCAAGAAAATTCCGACTCGCTCAACGCGATGCTCGAGATCGTCCGTGATTGCCGAAATGGCAAAATTGGCGAACAGTTCACCGATAGCGGCGACTACGGGTTCATGCTGAAAAAAGACGAATTCGCCGTGGCATTTTTACAAGTTGGATTTCTTGAAAATGTTCGCGCACCAACAAGATACAGCGGTGGTTACGGCGGGGTCTCCTTCCCTATTTTTGGCAACGTACGCCTCAATACTGGCAAGACTGGAGGCAAAATTACGCAAGGTGCCGAGTCAATTAATGCGACCGACCAAGGGCCCCTCCTCATCACTAACCAGCGCATTATGTTTGCTGGCACTAAGCGCTCCCGTGAGTGGCGATTCGACAAAATGATGAGTTGCTCACATTCGCCTGAAGGCTCTTCCATTTTTGCCATGACCGGCGCGGTAAAACCAACGGGTATTGCCTATGGCAAAAAGGCCGCAACTGAAGTGCAATTTCGTATTGAGTTAGCGTCGTCAATTGCCCTTGATACTCTCGACCGCTACGAAGCCGAACTGCTGGCTGAACAAACAAAGCTCGAAGCCGACCGACCGCTTCCTCCGCCTCCGAATCCTTCAACAACCTCTTGAGCGTCGACTCAGTCTCGTAGAGTTCTCTCTATGAGTTTGCACAGGCGTCCAACGTTCGCCTTATTTTTAACGCTGGCGACCACATCTGGCCTCGTCGCCTGCAACGATTCTGGTTCTACTTCAACCCCCGATAGCACGCCCCAGGTTTCAACGACTGTTGCGTCCCAAGTGTCCGATGGGGTCTTTCGTATTGGCTTGCTCATCCCCCAAACAGGATCAGTTGACGGCGGTGGCGAATCGCTCACTCAAGTAGCAACAAATGCCATCGAAATCGTCAATGCCTCCGGAGGAATACTTGGCCGTGACATTGAACTTGTCGTCCGCGATGAGGGAAGTGACTCGGCGACGGCACTTGCTGCGATTGATGATTTCATCAGCGAGGATCGTGTCGATGCTCTGATCGGCCCAATGTCATCGCCAATCGCTTTAGCGGTGCTTCCACTTTTAGTTGAAAACAAAATCGGTTCATGTTCGCCAACTGCGACAGCAGTATCGCTCGCTTCATTTCCTGACAACGGACTTTTTGTTCGCACAACTCCGTCAGATATCTTGGCGAGCGAAGCGATGGCACAATTAATTGAACAGACTGGTGTCGTTGAGTCTCTGGTCGCGTACCCTGACGATCCATATGGACGAGCTTTTGTCGCCGAAATTCGTCGCTCGCTTGCTGTGCAAGGAATCGCCATCGTCAATGAGGTTGCTTACGATACCGATTCAACCGATTACGGACCGATTGCCGAAAAACTCACAGCAAATGCAAATAGTGTCATCACATTGATCGGTGACAGCGAAAGTGGCGGTCGGCTGTTGAACAGTTTGCTGGATACACAGTCAGCCAACAAGATCATTGTCAACGATGCACTTTCTCAGGTAGACCTACGCAGCAACGCCAATCTTGATTCTGAAATTCGACGGAAGATTGTCGGAGTTGCAGTTGACGCATTCGCAGGGACCAACCCAGACAACAATGCCTTGATACCACCATTTTCTGCGGCTGTCGTCGATTGCATAAATCTGATTGCTCTTGCTGCAATCGCCAGCGACTCAGATATCGCCGATCAGTTTATGGCTCAAGTTCCGGTCGTCAGTCGAGGCGGTTCGGGCTGCAATTTGTTTGACGACTGTTTGGCCTTGTTGAAGCAATCGCTCAATATTGATTACAACGGGGTCACGGGTTTTCTAGACCTTGACCCAAACGGTGATCCCTCACGTGCTCAATTCGTCACCTTCGGATTTGATGACCAAGGTCGTAGCGTATTTCAAGAACGAATTATTGTGGTCGCTTCGCCGTAAAACTGACGTTAGATCAGTTCGGCGAGTTCACTGACGTCGGTGACGGTACCCGCATAAAAAGTTCCGAACTCGGCATAGACCGCAGATGCCTCGTCGAAGCGCATTGTGTAAACAACTTCTTTGAGATCGTCGGGGCGATTTGCAAACAAGGTAACTCCCCATTCGAAATCATCAACTCCGGTTGAGCCAGTCACAATCTGAATCACTCGACCAGCAAACTTACGTCCACTTGTGCCGTGTTCATGCATCAACTCTTTACGTCGGTCATAAGGCAAGGTGAACCAGTTCGCATCTTTCACGCGACTCTTGCTCATGGGATAGAAACACCAAGCCAGCTTGCCCTCGGGTGGAAGTTGCGGGTAGAGCCGTGGAGTCAGCATCGCCTCGGGCATACCAACGGCGTATTCACTGACTTCGGTCATTGATACATAACTGTCGATGATGTCGAGACCAGCGTGCTGAAGTGCCGTCTGAAACTTGCGCAACAAACGCCAATCTTTGGTGAGCGCCATAATTGCAACGTCGGCCTTGTGACCAAGCATTGACACACAAACAACTTGCACACCAGCCGATTCGGCATCTTTCACTGCAGCGATAAATTCATCGGCTTCATACACCAACGATGGTTTGGCAAAAAGGTGGATGACAGAAAGACCAACGCTGGGGCTCATCGTTCCGTCTTCGGCTGGACCAACTACGGGGGCATGCTCGCTCATGTCCCTCACGCTATCTTGCGACGACGATTCTCCGAAATTGCAGCGAGTAATAAGCCGAGTAGAGCTATGACAAATGGCAACCACATATGAAGAGTTGCACCAGTCTTGGGCAAGGTGCCTAAGCCGATCACCGTTCCAAATGGATGAATAAGAATTCCCTGCCGCATTCCACGAGCACTGACCGGAGCAAAAACTGCCAAGGTGTGGAAGCCCTCTACATCACGAGGGAATACGAAAGTGAACGTCGCAACCCCAGATGCATCAGCAGTGGTGCCCGCCAATAATTGTGGGGTTGAAGCAAGAATCATTTGGACTCGCTCACCAGGAACAAATCCTGGAACAGAAATTATCTGTGAATCTCCGGCTACAAATTGAATCTTTGGTGTTATCGACCCTTCAGGAAGTAACAGCACTTCCTCTTCAGTATCAACAACGCTTGAGACAGATTCAAAGTAAGTGAATGCACCGCGAAAAACTTGAGTTCCAGAAGGTGAAATGATGCTGACGTCAACAACACCAGGCGCATGTGCAGGGGTAACAACTGAAATGGTGTTTTCAGAAATAACCGTTAGGTCAGTCGCCACTGTTGAATCAAACTTCACCTGAGTCGCTTGCGAGAAATGCGTTCCCGTGATTGTCACTGTCGTGCCACCATTTTCAGGTCCGATATTAGGAGTCACCGTCGCTGATTTTCCGACGTTTCGTAATCGCGCCACCGGTTGCGAAATGGCTAGCCAGTCTGCGGTAGCAGAGTCACCCAAGTTGCGGAATTCTCCTCCCACAATCAGGCGCGAGTCAGAAGTGACGACAACTGTTGTCAGAAAGGCATCACTACTTCCGAGCGAGCGCCAACTCTTCCCGTCCCAAGATGCAATACTTGAGTACGAATCTTCATTTCGCAAATAGAATTCACCAACTGCAACCAATGCTCCAGTGGGTGCTTGAGCCAAGCCATAGACATAGCCATCTAGAGGCGAATCCCCTTCAAGGGCCGACCAGGCAGTTCCATCCCATGTAGCGACAACCAATTCATGATCGGCCCAAGACAGATAACCTCCGAGATACAAAACATCAGTTCCGGAAGTCGAGTCAACTAAAAGTGAACTCGCTACAAGATCAACTTCATCTCCATCAATGACCTGTTCACCAATCGCTTCCCAATTTGAACCATTCCATTTCGCGATGTAGTCATTTCCAACAATTCCCGCAACATCGGTGAATTCGCCAGAAACGTAGAGTGACGAATTACTTCCCGCTGTTATCGAATATCCCATCGCATTAAGGAATCCATCACCAGTCCCATTTGAACCGAGGGCCAACCATGAATCTCCATCCCACTTGGCGATGTAATCGGCTTCAGGAACCCCAGACAGATTTTCAAAGTATCCGGTAACCACTAAATGACCTTCGTTGTCAACTGCCATCCCAGTGATATAAACCTGTTCATTTCCGACAGCGGTCCAGGTAGTCCCATCCCATTTAGCTATTGAAATAGGATCCGATTGTCCTACAAGAGTGAAAAATCCAGAGACATAAATATCGTCATTGGGCGCTATGACCAGGTCAGTGAAATCGCAATTGCCAGTGTCACAATCAAAAATCGACTCACCTGCACCGTTTGAGCCGATCCCCTCCCAACTTGCACCATTCCATCGAGCAATGAAGTCCGCCGTTGAGTTGGCACTTGCATTTTCAAAATCGCCCAAAATGAAAACACTTCCGCTACTGTCAAGTTTGGCCTTATACACAATGCCACCAATGTCACCATCAGAGGCCAGGGAACTCAATCCGGCCCAACCCATTACTGGTGGTCGCAGCGCTTCGTCATAGGTGAAAGCGTTTATGAGAGTTGCAACTCCACCATCAGTTGTGAGCACAATATCGACAGTGCCCGCGTTGCCAACTGGAATTCGAACCTGAAGTTGAGTGTCATCAAAAACGTAATAATCGTTTGCTGGTGCTCCGCCGACGGTTATTGAGGTGACGTCGCGAAAACCAGATCCGTTCAATATTACGTAGGCACCACCAGCAGGAGACCCAGAATTTGGACTGACAGAATCTAGGGTTGGAACAACTAATGGTTCATAGGTGAACGTTGCCGTCGAGGTACTCGTACCACTTTCTGTTGTCACGCTGACGTTGACCGAGCCAGCGCTATGCGCTGGCACAACCGCTGTTATTGATTGCGCACTCTCAACTATGAACGAAGTTGCGGGAGTCCCACCAAATGAAACCCCAGTAACGTTGATGAAATGAGAACCGGTGATTACGACGTTACGCCCACCCGTTGTCGTTCCGGCAGCGGGCGACATTGAAGAAATCAAAGGACTTGGGATCGGCCCATACGAGAAGACCTGCGCATTTTCGGTAATGGCAATGATTCGGCGATGCGGAGATGCGGTGTCACTCAACGCAAAACCCGTCCAACCCACGGCCGGCAAACCAGAACTACTCCAGGTCCCGCCACCGTCAGTTGACATTTGCGGAATGCTGCCATATGAAGCGGCAATCATGACCATTCCATCAGCGGACATCGCTGCAAATGTCGCTTGATTCCCTTTGAAAGTTGATCCGATGTTTGCGCTTGTAAATGTCTGTCCACCATCTCGCGATGACATCACGCCAGCAACATTGTCCTTCGCAACCCCCATGATGGTTTGCCCATCATCTGATATTGCAATCTGATTCCAATTCGTACCAGACGTCGCAAGGTCAAGCCAGGTATCGCCACCATCAATCGACTTCTTGATTGTCGTGTAATAATGCGCAGCGACGAGCTTGCTTCCATCAGAACTCATGTCAATGCTCGTCGCGCCAGCACTGTTTGGCAGGTTTGTAAAACTCGTGCCTCCGTCGGTCGATTTCAGGATTCCGCCGTCCGTTACAACCGCAACGATGTTCCCTGAATCAGATATCGCAATATCGTTTAATTGGCTGGAGGTGGTGTAGACAACACTCCAGTTCGCCCCAGCATCAATCGACCCATAAATAACTTTGTCGGTCCCCACCCATGACAAAGCCATAACTATTTGTCCATCTCCGCTCGTCGCCACGGCTCCCCAATTCATGCTTGGTGCATTGGTCAATTCAGTCCAGGTCAAACCTGCATCGACTGTTTTCCAAATTTTTCGCGGCGCGGTCGTTGGGTTTTCAGTGGCGTAGGCGATCATCCCATCATTCGACGAATCGACTCCGATTAATCGCTTCATGGTGGGTCCGCCCTGGCTCCATCCCAAACTGATGGCCGATGCCTCATGGACAAAAGGGACTTGCGTCATGGCCAAAGTTGCACTGAAGAAAAGCAAACTGACAAAAATTCTGCAGATTGACCCCAAAGTCTTTTTCATGGTTCCACCTTTGTCGAAACAATTTTCCGTCTCGGCGACAATTGTATACGGGGCAATTACCTCACGGGTGATAACGAACAGCCGAGCCGTCTCTCACAAAGCCAAAAAGATTCATGCCAGCAACTTTTGCTGTTTGAACTGCTAAGGAGGTTGGCGCGCTCACCGATACCAAGGTGCCAAACCCTGCCGCCCAAGCCTTTTGCACCATTTCAAAGCTGGCCCGGCTCGAGACAAAAAGTCCAAGACCATGTGCGGGCAATGCATGGTTTAGGAGCAGTCGACCAACAACCTTGTCAACGGCGTTATGGCGGCCCACATCTTCGCGGACCACGAGCACATTGCCGTCCACGTCAAAAGCTGCGGCGGCGTGCACCGCCCCCGTCTGCTCAAAAAGAATCTGACCCGGGCGCACTAATTCTGCGATCGTCAGAACGAGTGACGTAGGAATCGTCGCCAATTGATCGCTCGGCAATGGCGACAATCGCTCAGCCAATACATCAATCGATTCAGTGCCACAGACTCCACAACTAGATGTCGTCGTACCTAAGCGTGGAGTTGGCACTGGCGCACGACCGCCGGTCTCGACGGTCACCACATTGAAATTGCTCTCAACAGCTGAACCATCGGCGCAGTAGCGCACACCTTGAACGGGGGCACCAGCCAATAAGTCCTCGTTAAAGCAGAACCCGACCGCTAATTCGTAATCGTGCCCAGGGGTACGCATCGTCGTTGCGACTAAATGACCATCAAGGCGAATCGACATCGGCTCTTCAACGACCAGGTCGTCTGGCACGCGACGCGACGACTCAGAATCGATCTTGACGACCAAAAGTTTGTCGGTGCGTTTACGAGTCATTCCTTGAAAGGCTACGGTCAAGCGTATGAGCAACGACGGCATCGAGCCCGACGATCTGTGGGCCCAGACCACGGCTATTCCCGTGATTCCCCCGCCATCAGGTACTCCAACCCGTCAACTCGTAGTCATCGGCGCAAGTGCCTTTGTCGTCATGCTGATCGTGGGCTTGATTTTGACGCTCTCGTTGGGTGGAAAAGACTCAAGCACAGCCATTGCAACGACTTCATCCACGTCAACAACAGTTGTAGGCCCATCAGTAAATCAACCGATCACGATTGCGAGTCCACTCGGAATTTTTCACGTCACCGATGGCAAGACAACTCAAGTAGATAATCAATCTTGGGCCCTCGCATTCCGAGTGGCCCCCGGAACTTATATCGCACAACATGTCACACCAAAGAATGGGCAACAAGGTGACACGTCAATCTACCTAATTGGTGCAACGACAAAAGTCATCGTCGCTCCACCCAACCCAGATACTGATTGGATTCGACTCCATGATTTTTATGTTGACCGAATGGGCGGCGGGATCCTGTATTCATTGAATACCAATTATCTGGGGACAGATGCAAAAGAAGAACTCTTTGTCATTGGTGAAGTAGATACCTCTTGGCCAACACCGTCAATCTCATGGGGAATCATCGGAGGAATGAACTCAGGAACTTCTCGTCTCACTGAAGGAAACGATATTTTCGTCGGCGAGAAGTTCGAAGAAGCAAATTCGGGTCCATTCTTTTTGGATCTCGACATGACCAAGACCAAACCCAATGACTTAGGTCTTGCAGGCTCGTATGACAACTGCATTGTTTGTCCGAGCAAATTTGCTATCGATCCAAGTGGACAACATATTGCCTGGGTTGAAGCCGACCTACTCGTCGTCATTGACCGAACAAGTGCAACACGAGTTGCAGAAATCCCCTTGCCTAAAGGTCTGTATACAAGTATTAGCTCGCTTAATGTTTTAGGCGATCAGATTCTGATCAACATCTACGATTCAAACTCTGGTGCCATGGGTAAGCCCATCCTGATGTCATTTATGGGAACGTCAATGACACTCGATACTGCAGGCACGGCGACTTTTGATGACTCGTTTTCACAAATGACTGATCAATGCATTTGCTAATTCGCTTGCAGCACTGGGGTGCAACAACAAATACAACGAAGGTTCAGTGAGTTCTAATTCAATGATCACGGGACCTTGCACAGTGGGCAATAGATCAACACGGGCATAGAGCAACTTTCCAAAGCGTGATGTCAACCACTTCATAGCTCGCTCACCAATCAATAACTGCTCTGCAGTGGGCTGGCGAACACCTATTTCTTCTTCGGCATACAAACCACTCGTCATATTTTTCGCTTGTGCCAGCAATGCGCCTTTGGCAAAAGCATGCGAGAACTTGCCGTCGATAAAAACCAAACCAGTTTCTGAATGCACATCCACATCAGCCAGATACGGCTGCAAAATCACCGATCGCTGTGCCGACAACAATTCACTGATGTGTTTTTGTGCAGCATCAATGTTGCTGTGTCGTTCGGTGTCATTGCTGCCGGCGCTGATTGCCGGCTTCACGACCACATCACCATTCGTCAGCAACTCGTGCACCTGTTCGAGCCATTCTTCTTGACCAGGTTCGATAAATACTGTCGGCACGACAGGCAAACCCATTTCGGTAACTTCAGCCAGATAATGCTTGTCGGTATTCCAGGCAATGACATCAAGCGAATTGCTGATGGTGCTCACTGCACTCACCGCACGAACCCACTGCATGAATTGGTCATAACGACGGTGGTAATCCCAGGTGCTGCGAATCACTACTTGGTCGTACGTTGACCAATCAATCGATTCATCGTCCCAACACACTTCATCAACTGCAATGCCAGTGGCACGAACGGCCTCAAGCAAGAGCGGCATGTCGTAGTCGATGCCCAGCGCTTCGCGACAGGTCACTAACGCAACAGAACCCCGAGTTGCCTCGGGGTTCTGTGCACTTACTTCATGTGACGAACTGGACAGATTAGAAATCTTCCATACCGCCACCGTGGCCATGGCCAGAGTGGTCGTCTGATTCGGGCTTGTCGGCAATGACGCACTCGGTGGTCAAGAACAAGGCGGCAATTGATGCTGCGTTCTGCAAAGCCGAACGAGTCACCTTGGCAGCGTCGATCACTCCGAGCTGTACCAGGTCGACGTATTCGCCAGTGGCTGCGTTGAGTCCGTTTGAACCAGTGAGATTACGCACCTTTTCAACGACGACTCCGCCTTCCATACCAGCGTTTTCGGCGATCTGCTTCAACGGTGCTTCAAGCGCCTTAGCGACCAAACGGGCGCCAGTTGCTTCGTCACCAGTGAGCAACGCAGCAGCAGCCAACACGGCAGCCTGTGAACGCAACAACGCAACTCCGCCGCCAGGAACAACGCCTTCTTCGATCGCAGCCTTGGTGGTGCTCACAGCATCTTCAATGCGGTGCTTCTTTTCCTTGAGTTCAACTTCGGTGGCAGCGCCAACCTTGAGCACTGCAACGCCACCTGACAACTTGGCCAGACGCTCTTGCAACTTTTCGCGGTCGTAATCAGAATCGGTGTTTTCAATTTCGGCCTTGATCTGGTTGATGCGACCCTTGATGTCGTCGTCATCGCCGGCGCCTTCGACCAATGTGGTCTCGTCCTTGGTGATGATCATCTTCTTGGCCTTACCCAAGAGATCGAGGGTTGCGGTT
>Ga0209086_10001898_pt1 | contig 16686 bp, 9 predicted proteins | sample M_130207_XF_Meta_FD_187312 | JGI IMG/M metagenome (GOLD analysis project Ga0209086, IMG submission 187312) | Freshwater microbial communities from Lake Montjoie, Canada to study carbon cycling - M_130207_XF_MetaG (SPAdes) (version 2) | ecosystem: Environmental > Aquatic > Freshwater > Lake... | reverse complement strand
AACATCCAATGGTCCGCGCTGCTGACGATGCTCAGGAAAAACGGCCGCAACCGGTCGCTATGGGTGATGCGATAATACGCTTCGCCGTCCAGAAGGACCTGTCCGCCCTCCACTTTTCCTGTGTTGTACGGGACCCGTTTATTTCCGAGGAACATTTTTTTCATCCGGGTCCTCTTGGGGCGGGGATCAGGGCCGCGAGGCGACCGTGGAAGTTTTAGCCTCCACGTAGAAGGGGATGTTGGCGTGGGCCGCCTTGCCGCGGGGGTCCAGCACGTACGCAAACAGGCGGTAAGCACCGGGGCGGGAGGGCGCTTGGATTGAGGCTTCCCCCGCCGCCCCGGGCGTGATCAGGCCGGGAAAGCGCTGGGGCGGGGCTTCGAAATCGCCGCCGGTGGATTGCGCGCCACTTTCCTCCATGATTTCAAAGGAGTAGGTCAGGGGCGCCTTCGAGGACGCTTCCGCCTGCACCGAGGCCGGGTAATTCTGGCCGGCAATCAAGTGGATATTCTGCGGGGCGGTCTTGCCATCCAGTAAAAAACCCTTCAATTGCGGGCAGCGGACCTCCGGCCAACGGCCCGTCCATAGATATTGCAACACATCCACGGTTTCCGTGGGCTCGCCGGTGGCGAGAAACATGCCATACCAGGTGGGCGTGCGTTCCTGTTTTTGTCCCCACAGGAAAACATAGGAGCCGAGGCATTGCGTCTGGTCCGGGGCGATGGCGATTTCATAGCGCCGGCGGTAGTTCTCCGCCTTCACGGTGCTGTCGTTTTCGATGGGAGCGCCCCAGGCGGTTTTGCCGCATTCCCAATGGCCGGTGGCGCCCCATTCGGTCACGGCATAGGGCCCGGTCCAGCGCGTGTCATGAAGGCGGCGCGGAAGATTCACGATGTCGGCGTAGGACTGGATGCACAGCAGGTCGAGATCCGGGGCGCGGCGTTTGATCTGGTCCACCAACCCCTTGCTGATGCCCGCCAGCGAGGTGGTGGTGGGATGGTTCGGATCCACCTGGTGAATCATTTGGGAGATTTCATTAACCGCGTCCCATACCCGGGGATTCTTGGAGTCCAAGTTCAATTCATTGCCGATGTCCCACATGAGCAGCGCGGGATGATCCTTGAATTTCAGGACCTGCGCCCGGATCTCGGCGAGCTGCCGGGCGACGTCGGCGGCGTTGGAATAATCAAAGCCATGCCGCTCGCGGGAGACATCCAATCCCATCGTGACATACAATCCGTTTTTCCAGGCGCGATCCAAAACCTGCTGGCCGGATTCCCGGCCATTTTCGGTGCGCCAGGTGCGGAAGGAATTTCCGCCCGCCGCCACGAGCGCCTCCTGGTCGCCAAATTCCAGCCCGGCTCCCTTGATGTAAAACGGCTGCTGGTTCACATAGAGCTGCCAGCGCCCGTCCGTCTGGCGGACCTCGACTTTGGCGGGGCCCGGGGCTTTGGCAGCGGGCTGCATGACACAGCCAAAAGAAATCAGGGCCGCCCCCAAGAGCGACAGCGGTCCAGCCAGCGGGAATTTTTCGTTGTCGATCATATCACTCCCTGATCTGACTGTCCCGGCGGATCAAAACGGGTTCGGAATCCCCGGTGTTTTTCCCGGAGGCCCCCTTCTGTCCCACAAGCAGGTGTTCCAATTCCTCCAGCGATTTGCCCTTGGTTTCCGGAACGGACACGAGCACAAACAGGAGCGCCGCCAGCGCCATCAGGCCGTAGCCGAGAAAGGTTCCCGCCGCCCCAAAGTGCGACAGCTCCCACGGGAAAATCATGGTGACTGAGGCGCTCACCACTGAGTTCCAGAACCCGACCACGGAAATCGCCGCGCCCCGGTAGGCGTTGGGGAAAATTTCCGAGAGCAGCACCCACATCACCGGCCCGAGCGAAATGGCAAACGACGCTACAAAGCCGAGGATGGCGAACAGCACGAGCCGGGCGTGGATGTTCAGTCCGGCGGCGACCAGCCGATCGCGGTGGGGCGCCAGCCGTTCCGCGCCCAGCTGGCTCTCCAGGGCGATGAGAAACGCCTTGTCCGAAGCGAAAACCTGCGGCTCCATTTTTTTCAGATCGGCGATCACTTCTGCGGGCACCTTGCCGGCACTCAAAACAGCGAAGGATTTTTCCGTCAGTTCGTAATTCGAATTATGAAACGCCCCGGCGCAAGTCAGCAGCGAGAGGGCCATGCCGGCAGTGCCAATCAATAAGAGCGGCTTTCGGCCCAGCCGGTCCACCCACTTGATGGCCACAAATGTCATGCCCAGATTAACCAGTCCCACGAGAATGGCCTGCTTAAAGGCCGCATCGGTGCCGCCCCCCGCCTGGGAAAAAATCGTGGGCAGATAATAGAACACCGCGTTGATGCCGGTGATCTGCTGGAAGAACGCGATCAGCAGCGCGATCGCCATCACCCACCGCATCTTCCGGCTGAACAGCGCGCTCACGCCGACTCCCGCAACGTGTTCCGCCGCGTTTTGACGGATGCTGCGGATCTCCTCCGCCGCATGCTCCGGGCCGGCCACCCGGGTGAAGATGTTCAAGGCGGCCTGCTCGCGCCCCTGGCCAAACAGCCAGCGCGGACTTTCCGGGACGAAGAAGAGCAGGACCAGATAGAGCGCCGCCGGGATCGCCTCCACCCCGAGCATCCAGCGCCAGCAGTTGTCGCCCACACCCAGCAGGAAATAATTGGAGAAGAAGGAGGCGGAGATGCCGATGACAATCATCAGCTGGTTGAACGAAACCAGGCTCCCGCGCAGCTGGGATGGCGCAATTTCCGCGATGTAGACCGGCGCGATAAGAATGGCGCCGCCCACCGCAACACCCCCCAGCACCCGCGAAAGCACAAACACCGAAAAACTCGTCGTCCACGCCGACATCAGGGCCGAGACGGCGAACAGCACCGCCGTGAGCATCAGGATTTTTTTGCGGCCAAAGGCATCGCTCAGGAAACCCGCCAGGGCGTTGCCGCCCAGCGCGCCCCAGCCCAGGCAGCTCACCGCCAGGCCCAGCTTCCAGTCCCCGCCCGTGCCGGTGAGCTGGAAATATTCCTTGATGAACGGCACCGCCCCGGAAATCACCGTGGCATCAAAGCCCAGGAGAAATCCGCCGACCGCGACGATGAGCGCCACGGACATGGTGTACATTTTGCCTTGTTTCATAATTGGAACGACTTCGACGGTTTGATGGCGGGGCCTGAGGTTTGTGATTTTGAGCCGGCGCCGAAAGCCCCAGCCCAACTCTTTTAACGGGGCCTGTTTTAAAACGAATTCACCGCAAAGACATCATCTTTGTCGGTGCTTAAATCCTTCCAGCTCCAGCTTTCCACATGGCCGTCGCACGCCGCAAATACCGCGCGGGCATTGTGGCGGCAGGCGGCCTGTTTGTTGGCGGGCACCGTGGTCCAACCCGAGCCGCTGACTGGTTTGATGACGGTGATATCCGTATTATAACCGCTAGCAGGCCATTGGTTGACACTGCCGCCGCTCTTGGGAGTGCCCACATCCCCAACCAACCAAATCTGACTCGGCCGATTGATGGTCGTCATTTTTCGGGCACCTTGGACTTTACCATAGAGGTCCCAAAAGTAACGGATGACTCCATTGGCGGGACTGCTGGTGTCCTCCAATGGGCCGTAGCCTTCGCAAGGCGAGCTATAATAAGCGACAGTGCCGGCCACTATATCCGAATCTTTCACCGCCGTGCAGCGCCAGACATTGTTTGAGGTCGAACTACTTGTGAGATAATTTCCACTGTCCAATATCTTGTAATACCAGTTGGTGGTGTGACTAACAAAGTTCCGCTCATTCAATGGCGGCAGAAAATCGTTGTTATCGCCCACATACATCATCATCGCCAGCCCGATTTGCTTGTTGTTGTTGGTGCAGGCAATCTGCTTGGCCTTGTCCTTGGCCTTGGACAGCGCCGGCAGCAGCATGGCCGCAAGAATGGCGATGATGGCGATGACCACCAGCAATTCAATCAATGTAAATGCTGCATCTAACTGTCCATGATTAGGTTTAACGCCTTGAAATTTCATTCTTAAATTCATCCTTAGAGAAGGAGGAGGTGAACCGGCGTCTGATTGCCAACCCGGTTGATTGACCCTGTGTCCGGATTTTTACTTTATAACTTTCTGTTTTTTCCGATCCTCCGCGGGCGCCTTGAAGGCACCCGAACGGAGGTGGAATTTAAACAAGTTTTATTTTCGATATTCAGTTTTGCTTCAGAGACGGTTTTGATCTTATCAAATTTTATGTGTGCGATAGCCAACCGTCATTGAATAATCAACCGATAGAAGCGCTGGGCCACCGAAGTGGTATCCTGGACGATAACCGTTGCACCTGTTCCGCTCACCGTGCTCAGGTTCTGCCAGGCGCCGTCTGCAAGGCTGTTTTTGTATTGTGCCGTGTATCCATGCCCGCCAACCGTCAGGAAGCTCAAGCTGGTGCTGCTGGCGGATCTGCTTGCCGATATTGTCGGCGGCTGGACGGTCACCACTGCCACACCGCTGGTGATTGGGTTGGTCGAGGAATTGTCGAGCCCGAACATCTCCAACCCATAGGAGATGTGATGCCCGCCCGCAGTGGTCGCAAGCGTCAGGCTGAACGATTTACCGGCCTGCAGGTTGGTATAGACCTGGGCATACGGCTGATAGCCCGAATCCAAATCACGGATATAAGCCACCGTAGTGTAGGAGGGGTCCACGGTGTTTGAAGGGCAAAAGCCATTCAAGGTTAAGGTCAACCCCTGCAAATCAGCATTATCAATGTAATAACTGGTTTGAACACTGCGATTGGGGAGTCCGTCTGCATCGCGCCATGCCGGATCGGTGGGGTTGTTATCGTACAAGTAAGTGCAGGGTGAATAGTAGGCCACCCCATTGGACATGGTTGCCCTGAGCAGCGACGTCGGAGAAACCGGAAAACCAAAGTCCGGGTTGCTGGGAGGGTAAGTCGTGACACTCGCACTGAATGTATTGGCGTAACCCAGCCATGCGGCATTAGGATCCAGGGACAAATTACCCGGGGTAAACACCACCACATAACTGGCGTTGGTTGCGAATTGAGACAGAGCATCTCCCACGACGATGGTGTAATTTCCCTCAGCACTACCCAAAACATTGCTCAGGGTCAGCGTGGCGGCATTCGCTCCGGAGATGCCTGAGCCATTGCTCAGGTTCAGGCCGTCTTTTTTCCACTGGTAACTCGTGGGGGTGCCAATGGTGGTCACTGTGAGTGAAATATTGGAACTGACTGTTACATAAGCCGGCGAAGGGCTGACCCCGCTGATCGTGACGCCGGCCGGTTGAACATTGCTGGCAACCAGCACCTTGCCGAGCGTGGCTAACGGGGTAAGAGCCAGATTCGCGTTAGGCCCGACTGTTTCAAAGCCATACTGGATGATATGACCATTGGTGGTGGTCATTGAGATGCTAAAGGGTGAATTTGGCGCGCTGACCATCGGCGTGGTGATCATTTGCACGGTGGCATAACCCTGGCTTGGGTCGAGCTCCTTGATGAAGGCCACCGAGGTATAAGGCGCCACTAATGAATTGGTCCAGCAATATCCGGAGAAGGTAACGCTTTTGCCCGCCAGAGTGTTGTCTTCCACATAAAAGGCGGCGTGCATGTTGGCCAAGGGGGCTCCATCCGCATCATACCAGGCTGTATCATTCGTTCCGTTATTATAATAAATGCTTGTGTTTGGGGTCAAAGTGCCAATACCCGCGTTAAATGCCGCGTCAAGAGCAGCCGTGCCCCAACTTGAGCCAAACCAATAACCGGATTCCACCCCGCCTGACAAGTGATAGACAGTCATGTAGCCACTCCAGGTCTTTGACGAATCCACATAAACATTTGCCGCTACCGGCGGCGGTGGCGCGCCTGTATAACCGACCGCAGTGCCATAGGTGTCAGCGACAGTGAATTCATCAAACACGTCAGCATTGCCACCGCCCTGGATATTAAAACCCATGCCCGTGATATTACCCACATTTGTCACCAGGCCCACTGAGCTCCATGTCAAATCGGCACTGCCAGTCGGATTTTCATTGCCGGCAGCGGGATCCAGCCAGAGGCTGATGGTATCGGCGCCATAATCAACCTTCAAAACAATGAGATGGGATTGATTGTAGCTGAACGTATTCACTTGTTGCCCAGAGAAGGTGGATATGCCCGTGGCCCCGGCGCTTGCGGTGTCAACCAGCCCCAATCCAAAGCCGCCGACGGTGCCGCTAACGGGAGCGGTGATGCCAGCAATCACGCTTTTGGCGCCGCTGCCAGTGAGCATAAGACCATTCAAATTCCCACCGTTGTTGCCGAGCTGATTGAACAGAAAGCTGACATATTTAATGCCACCGGAAATCGGATTAGCGAAGGCAACGCTATCGCGGCTGCCCGTCGTGGACAGTGCGTTATTGGTTGCGGGAAGATTGGGGTAGGAAAGACCTGCCACAATCGTGCCATTGCCCACCGTCCAGCTGCCACTAAACCCGGTGGCTGTGGAGGCGGTGCCCGTGGCCAAACTGCCCACGCTGTAATTAAATGACTCGTACGGATTTATCACTGCCGCGCTCACCGTGATACTGACCACGGAGGATGTCGCACTGTTGCCATTGCTATCGTTGGCGATGGCCTTGAGCGAATGAGACCCAGCCGAAGCACCCGTAACGGAGTAAGTAAAAGGAGAACTGGTGGCATTGCCAAGCAACGTGCTGCCATCATAAAAATTGACGTTGGTCACTGTGCCAGGGCTAACAGAGGCAGTGGCAGCAATCGAATAGTTCGTTCCCACCGTTGCTCCGTTACCCGGGCTGGTGATCGCCACCGAAAGCGGTACGGAAGGCACAATGACGCCGACATTGTCGTAGCCGACCATGGCGAAATGACCCCATTCCGGCATGATCTTTATTTTAACAGTCCCCGCAGGAATTGTATTGGTAAAATGATAAGTCGCCCACTCGCCACCGTTCAAAGTGGCGGGAGGGAATTGGTCGCCCGTGTCGCCAATTGAATTTCCGCTGGCATTATCCCATTCAATTTTGAGTCCACCAATGGTGCTGGAAGCATCGTGGCTGGCCAAAAATTTCATATCCACAACGAAGGTGTAGGTATTGCCAGCGGTAAGGCCCAATGAAGCAAGCGTGAGCGGCACCTGAGAACCGGCGCTGCCTTCAATCAACAGACCGTAATAATTGACCGGACCTGGATTATCCATGGTCGCGTACCCTCCAGGATTACCCCCAGATGTGGGATAAGTAAATGTTAAGCCACCACAGCAACTAGCTTCAACCCAGAAGTTCGCAGGCGACGCATTCTCAAAATCACCGTCCGGCACGTAGTTGGTCGTTTGTCCGCTCGCAATGCCAGTCACCGCGACCACCGCCAGACTCAGTAGGACTGTTTGCCTGAGAGTCAGGGCAAACTTGTTCACGGTTCTTATTTTATTTGGTGTTTTCATTTTATCGACTTTGTGTTTTCTCTTGGAAATAAAATTTCGGTGGCGTTTTATTAATATTAATGAACGCATCCTAAGCCCTTTGCCCGAGTTGACTAGCTAGCCGAGCGGCTAGTTTTCAAAGGGGCTATCCCTGCTTGAATTTAAGGGCCGCCTCAGTCCGGGAATGGACATGAAGCTTCCCGTAGATGTGTTGCAGATGCCATTTGACCGCCGCCACGGTGACGCCGAGCCGGTCGGCGATGGCCTTGTTGTTGTGGCCATGCATGACGAGTTCCAGCACCTCCCGCTCGCGGTCGGTCAGGCTCTCCACCTCCGCCGCCGCGGCGGTCTGGTTGCGGAACTGGCCGATGACCTTGCGGGCTATCTCCGGCGTCATCGGCACGCCGCCCTCCTGCGCCTCCTGGACGGCAGCAATGATGGTTTCCGGCCGGGCCCGTTTGAGCAGATAGCCGCAAGCCCCCGCCCGCAGCGCCTGAAAAATCCGCTCGGAATCCTCATAGACCGTCACAATCACAATATGGATGCCGGGCAGCTGTTCCTTGAGTTTGGCCGTGCATTCCACTCCGGTGGCATCAGGCAGCTGGATGTCCATCAGCACGACATCCGGCAATGCCTTGGGAATCTTCTTGAGGGCCTCCGCCACGGTGGCGCAGGTGCAGACGCACTGGAATCCGGGCGTCCGGTTGAGCAGCGTCTCAAACCCGTCGCGCAGGGTCTTGTTGTCTTCCACAATACCCACTTTGATCATAGCAACCTCCGGGGCAGCGGGGCCTGAAAGCGGACGGTGGTCCCCTTTCCGGGCACACTGCAGATCTGGCAGTCCCCCTCCAGCGCCTTCAGCCGCTCGTGCATGTTGGCCAGCCCGTCTTCGCCCGGCTGCCGCTCCTGCAGAGGGAAGCCGCGCCCATTGTCGGCCAACTCCACACAAAGCTGGTCGTTCTGGATGGAAATGCGCACCCAGACCTGGGTGGCGTGGGAGTGCCGGATGATATTCGTGAGCGCCTCCTTGAAGGCCAGGAAAAATTCCTGACGGAATTTCGGATCCAGCGGATGCTCCGGCAGCTCCTCGGCCACGTCCAATCCGCAGGCCATCCCCGCGAGATCCAACAGGCGCTGCGCATATAACCCGAAATAGCTGGCCAGCGAAGCGATGGAGTCATTGCGGGGATTCACCGCCCAGACGATTTCGTCCAGCGACGTCACCATGTGACGGGCGGTTTCACTCAGCTCGCACAGGTAATGTTTTTTTTCCTCGGGGGTGATGGACGGACTCTGGACCAGCGCGCTGAGCATGTTGACCTCCGTCAATCCGGCGCCGAGATCATCGTGCAAATCGTGGGCGACGCGCGCGCGTTCCTGCTCGATCTCCCGGCGGCGCTCGGCGCGCTGTCGCTCCAGGATCTGGACCTCCAGCTGGCGGGTCCGTTCCGTGACCCGCCGCCCGAGTACGGCCACCCAGCCAAAGGCCGCCAGCGCCGCCAACCCGAGACCGCCTGCCATCCACAGCAGCCGCTGCAGCGTCCACCACGGCGGCAACTGTAGCACGGCGATATCCGCGGCCGAGCGCAGGGCGACTTGAAACGATTTAGCCCGCCACTCCTCCCCCGCCTGCCATTCCCCCGGCTCAATCGTGATGACGCCCGTCACCGAAACTCGGCTGCCGTTGACCAGGCCGGCCAAGGCATCCCTCCCCCCCGCCTGCGGGAGATAGGCGTGAAAAATGACGCCCCCGTCCTTCAGAATCAGATGCCGCTCCGAACCCTGCAGCGGGCGATCCAGCAACGTGGCGGTCAACTGGATCAGACGGCAATCCTGCTTGCCTTTCAGCACTTCATCCGCAGTCACGGGAAAGGGCCGAACCGGCTGCCTGGAACCGGTCTTCCGGTAGATGGCATCCTGCAAATAGGGGGTGTACTTCCCCTGGCTGACAAAGCCGAGTCCCTCGATCCTGTCCCCCACTTGCAACGGGACAAGCTCCCGCGTCCGCACCTCCACGCCCTGCTCGCCTTCCTGCAAATAAATCAGCCGGCCCGGTTCGTAATAGGTGACCGTGCCGGCAATCTTCACACGGTGGCCAAAGGATTCATGCGGATCGAATTGAAGCAGGCTGCCAATGGGCCGCGAAGCCAGGGCGTAAGGCTCGGAGGAGGCAGGAGTTTCCACCACCAAATCCTCCGGCTGCGGCACCATCAGCCGGATGGCGAACAATTGACGCTGATGGTTAAACAGGGTCGAGCACACGCCGCGCACGCGAACGGTGCTGTCCGGGAGTTCTTCGGGCCGCATCACCGGCAATTGCCGCACATAAACCGAAAGCCGACCCTCGCCGGTGGTGACTTCCAAAAGATAGTACTGCGATTTCTCCAGCAACTGGACAGACCGGACCACCCCGGTGATTTCCACGAACTGGCTGTCTTCCTTGCCGCTGGCAATCTCGTCGTAGGTCACCCGCTTCGCCGCGGGCAGCGGCGCCGCCCCCACCACGCGCACCTGTTCCGGCACCACAATGGGGGCGAACTCCCCGGGACTGCTGGTGCCCTCGATCTCCACCACCTGACCGGGATGCAAGGCGGGGGTGAGAGGGGACGCCTGCAGATAGATGCCAGCGGTGTCATCCTGAATGAAGCGGGAAAAAAGATCCTCATCAAAAAAAGTCACTATTCCCCGCAAATGCACCCGCTGCGGCTGCTGCGCCTGCTCGACGGTCAACCCGCGCACCCCCAGCGCCGTGGTCAACGCCTCTCCCCCTGCCGATAGACGCGGCATGCCCCAGACCAACAGCAGAATTGCCAGCCATCCGAGCCGTTGAAAACGGGACCCACACCCGATGCATTGATAGGCGCGGGCACGCAAGTTGAATGATTTGGGGTGAATCATCACGCAGGTGGGTTACGGCCTCTTTTCTCATGCGATGGCTCCCATTGTCAATCTCGTTTATTACCTCTTTTGTAGTTCTTGGTAACTTTGGGACAGGTGGGGCGTGCTCCGTGCGCGCCGTTGTGCCAAGGTAAAGTTGAACTGCCATGTAATCTTGGCGATAGTCATTACTTGGTACCGCCCCCAATGAAATATCTGGCCCTGAGTGATACAGAATCGAGTCCTTGCCCCGCATCCAGAGAGGCTGAGAAGGGAAAAGCAGCAACGGATCAGCCCCACAGCTGCCGGTCGAGGGAGCGGTACTGGATGGCCTCGGAGATGTGTTCGCCCGAAATATCCCCCGCATCCGCAAGGTCGGCAATCGTCCGGGCCACCTTCACAATCCGGTCATAGGCGCGCGCGCTGAAATTCAATTCCGTCATCGCCATCAGCAGCAGCTCCCGAGTCGCACTTTCCAAGGCGCAATACTCCTTCAGCTCCTTCGGCCCCAGGCGGGCATTGCAGGTGATCTTGGGTCGGTGGGCAAACCGCTGATTCTGCCGCCGGCGCGCCGCCATCACCCGCCCCCGAATCCGAGCAGAACTTTCGCCGGTCTGCTCCCCGGAAATCTCCCGGAATTTCACCGGCGGCACCTCCACATGCAGATCAATCCGGTCCATCAAGGGCCCGGATATCCGGCCCAGATAATTCCGGATCTCGCGCGGCGAATTACCGGATTCCCCGGGCATCTGGCCGTCGGGAGTCGGATTCATCGCCGCCACCAGCATGAACTGCGATGGAAACGTCATCGTGCCCGCCGCGCGGGAAATGGTCACCACGCCCTCCTCCAGCGGCTGGCGCAGGGTCTCCAAAACGCTGCGCTTGAACTCCGGCAGCTCGTCCAGAAACAGCACCCCATGATGCGCCAATGAAATCTCGCCCGGGGTGGGATTGACGTTGCCGCCCAGCAGCCCGGCATCGCTCGCCGTATGATGCGGCGCCCGGAACGGACGCCGCGTCACCAGCGCCTGACCCGGTTTCAAAAGGCCGACGATGCTGTGAATCTGGGTCGTCTCCAGTGCCTCGGCCAGCGTGAGCGGCGGTAGAATGGTGCCCAGCCGTTTGGCGAGCATCGATTTGCCCGTGCCTGGCGGCCCGATGAGCAGGATGTTGTGCCCCCCCGCCGCCGCGATTTCCAGCGCGCGCTTCACGGATTCCTGACCTTTGACTTCGGCAAAATCCAGGTCGTCTTCGGGAGGCGCGTCGAATAGGGAATCGGTGTCCACCCGCACGGGGGCGATCTTGATTTTGCCCTCGAGAAACTGGGCCGCCTCGCGCAGGTTTTGGACGGGAATGACCTGCAGGCCGGCGACGACTGCCGCCTCCGCGGCATTTTCAACCGGCACCAGCAGACCCGCCTTGCCATCGGCCCGGGCGCGCAGGGCGACAGGCAGAACGCCCCGGCACGAGCGCACCGCCCCGGTCAGCGCGAGTTCGCCCACGATGACGAATTGATCGAGCTGATCCGTCTCCAGCTGCTCGCTGGCGGCGAGCATGCCGATGGCGATGGGCAGGTCAAAACTCGGCCCCTCTTTTTTGACGTCGGCGGGCGCGAGATTGATGGTCGAACGGCCCATCGGGAATTTGTAGCCAGAATTGGTCAGCGCGGTGGAGACGCGGTCGCGGGATTCCTTCACAGCGGCGTCGGGCAATCCAACGATAATGACGAGCGTGTCGCCGAAGCCGACATTGACCTCGACCTCGACCGGGTAAGCCTCGATCCCGTTGACAGCCGCTGAGCAGACTCTGGAGAGCATGGTCCCAACCTAACCCCACTTAGGAAGTCCTGGCAAAATAGAATTGACCAGCTTTTACTCTACTGGCCTGAAGGCAAGAATCTAAAGTAGTCAAAGACGGCAGCCCAGGCCGGGTGTGTTTTCCGACACTCCGTTAAGTCCAAACTCCGAAACATAGCCATTCTTGGCAACTTTGGGACGGACAGGTGGGGCGCGTCACTCCGTGCGCGCCGTCGTGGTTAATCAGCAGGCGTGGACTGGCAACGGCGGCGGGCAAGGGACTACCCGCCAGCGTGCCAAGGTAACGTTAAAATGCTATAAGAGTTCAGTTTTTAATATTTTTCAGATTTAAAGATTACTATAACGATATCTATTTATATTATTCCGATCAAAAACATGGGAAAACTACTTTTTAATCTTCGGCAGATTTTGGGTTCAACCGCCTCATTCTAGTCCATCGACACCACAGGATTCGGGTGAATCCGCCTTGGGACGATTCCGCTCGACCCCGGCCGCACGCTTCAGCCAAACCATGAGAATGCTGATGTCTGCAGGGGAAACGCCAGGGATGCGGGCTGCCTGACCGAGGGTCGCCGGCCGGATCTCACCAAATTTCTGCCGGGCTTCCAGTCGCAGACTGGGCACACCCGTGTAATCAAATGCGAGAGGAATCACTTTATCCTCCATTTTCTTGAACTTTAAGACCTCCAATTCCTGCCGGTCAATGTACCCGGCATATTTGATCGCGATTTCCACCTGTTGCACCACCTCGGCCGGCAAGGCATCATTCCGACTGGGCAACGTCGCATAAGTAATTTCCGGCCGACTCAGGATTTTATAGAGAAAGTCAGTTTTATAAGTTTCTTTATGTAAACGATTTATCTCTTTTTTAATGCTATCCTGTTTATGGGTAAACTGTTTGTATTGGTGTTCGGGTAGCAATCCTGTTTCGTAGCCAATTTGAGAGAGACGGAGATCGGCGTTGTCCTGACGCAGCAATAGTCGATATTCGGCCCGCGAAGTGAACATACGATAGGGTTCAGCCGTCCCCTTGGTCACTAAATCATCAATCAAGACCCCAATATAAGCCTGATCGCGTCCAAGGACGATGGGCTCTAGGTTTTTGACGCGTCTCGCGGCATTGATTCCGGCCATCAATCCCTGGGCGGCCGCCTCCTCATACCCCGATGTCCCATTGATTTGACCCGCCAGATACAGGTTTTGACATACCTGGGTCTCCAGCGATGGATGGAGCTGGGTTGGGTGCGAAAAATCGTATTCCACAGCATACGCAGGACGCAGTATCTCCGCATTCTCGCATCCAATGATCGTCCGGACAAGGTCCACTTGGACCTCAAACGGCAGGCAGGTAGAAAACCCGTTCACATAGATTTCATCGGTCTCAATCCCCTCCGGCTCGAGAAAAATCTGATGCCGTTCTTTTTCAGCGAACTTGACGATTTTATCCTCAATCGAAGGGCAATAGCGCGGACCAATCCCTTCAATCACTCCCGAATACATCGGCGACCGGTGCAGGTTGGCGCGTATGACGCGGGCGGTTTCTTCCGTGGTGAAGGTGATATGACAGGGCAGTTGGGTATTGATTTTGTCCAGAACTGAACCTGGAGGATAAAGACCGGCCGAGGTGCTGGCGCCCGCGAACCTTCCCCGCTTTTGTTCCATGTGGAACAAATCCTCTTTCCAATGGCTAAAATAGGGCACGGGTTCGTCGCCATACTGGGGCTCGGTCTTTGAAAAATCAATCGATCGCTTCAGCAAGCGAGGCGGTGTGCCGGTTTTAAGCCTGGCCAGCTTCAGTCCCACCTCTTGTAACGACGCCGAAAGGTTCATGGCGGCGGAATCCCCGGACCGGCCTCCTGCTTGCTGATTCGATCCAATGTGCATCAGTCCGCGCAAGAAAGTTCCGGTGGTGATCACGATCGTTATACCGTGATATTGAACCTCTAAATTCGTCTCAATGCCATAAGCGATCCCATTGTGGTGAACTATTTTTGACGATTGCCCCTGCTTCACATCCAAATTTGGCTCGGATTCGCAAATCCATTTCAACCGGAATTGATAGGCTTTTTTATCGCATTGGACGCGGGGAGACCATACCGCAGGTCCTTTTTTTTGGTTCAGCATCCGGAATTGAAGCCCTGTCATATCGGCAGCTCTCCCCATCTCGCCCCCGAGCGCGTCTATCTCCCGCACCAGATGCCCTTTTCCCAATCCACCAATGGCAGGATTGCAGGACATTTGTCCGATAGAGTCCGCGTTCATGGTCAGTAGCAGGGTCTGACACCCCATTCTTGCCGCTGCCAACGCCGCTTCGACTCCCGCATGCCCCGCACCCACCACGATCACTTCGTATTTTTTTGGATAAACAAACATGGATTTGGAATTATAATGAGCCTCTATCAATCGATTTCAATACGTAAAATTGTACTCTTAAATTTTATAAATACCTGCAAATAAACTACTTAATAGCTTTACCCCACCCAGGGTGTGGTTAATGTTCAGGTTTTTTTCTCTTCTTCCTACCAATTCGGACTGATGTCGTTTCAACCCGAACGCCATGCGGGGCAAGGGCATCGCGCTGCGGTGTCCCCGCGCCGTATCCGGCGCGGAAGGGACTTTGGCGGGCGTCCGTTCCGGCACCCTTCCCGACGCCCGCTGAACACGGGCGAGGTCAGCGCAGCGCGCAGACCCTACCACGCGGGCGTGAACTCCTATTTTGAGTTCGGTTTCAAAAAAGACGCGTCGTCTCGGTCTGCCACCGGCGCACATCCCCATGCGGTCTGCATCCACTGGAGGCGGAAAGTCGACACGGCATCTCCGCTCTCCGACGCGAGGGTTACAGTCGCACCTCGACTTCAACCCCCGTTAGCAAAGCCCGACTCGCGCCTGAGATGCCATGAGCCACTTGGTTTTAACTGAGCGAATTTAAACCAATCCGGGGTGAACCATCTAAACCCGGCCACTTTGAGGTTAGGGATTCATATCAGTTCTGGTTTTCCAATCAAGGGGTTTTAACTTCCATCCGGTTGAGCCGCTCCCGCAGAGCGGATTTTGGGTTGCAACCCGAGACGGCCACGGATTCATTTATTTTTCTATCCAAATTTTGCGGGGAGATTCCGGTGTTTCCTCGACCCGATAATGGGAAAGAGACTGTAACGGTGGCGGCGCAGAAAAATGTTTCAAGACTTCGAACGCGCTGCCGCGAATTTTATAGGTGCCGGTCCTAGCGCGAAAAAGATCGGAGCGAAGCCGCTGTTTTCCCCGCCGACAAAACTTGCCCCGCGCAAGGCGCACGGACTAACCTCCCCGCAACATGCGGCTCCTCGATCGCTATCTATTCCGCGAACTGCTCACCCCGCTGGCGTTCTGCCTCGGCGGGCTGGTCATTTTGGGAACCTGTTTCAGCCTGTTTGCTGAACTGGGGGAATTGCAGGAGCGCAAGCTGCACCTGCTGGAGGTGGCGGAGTACAGCCTGGCCATCCTGCCGGGATTTCTGGTGCTGGTGCTGCCCATCACCCTGCTGCTGGCGGTCCTCTACGCGCTCACCCACCACACGCGGCACCATGAACTGACCGCCATGCGCGCGGCGGGAATAAGTTTGTGGCGGCTCTGCCTCCCCTATTTTGTCACCGGCCTGCTGGCCAGCGCGGGAGTCTTTGCCTTGAACGAATACATCGTGCCCCGCAGCGTGAACTGGGCGGAACACATCAAAAGCCGGTATGTGCATAAGCCGGGCGACGTGGAATCAAAGAATACATTTAATAATTTCGGGTTCAGCAATGCGCGCGGACACCGCTCTTGGTTTATCTCGGAATATCGCCTGCGCCCCCCTGAAATGCTCAAGGTCCAGGTGAACTCCGCCCTGCCGGACGGCTCCCTTCGCCGCTTTTACGCCGACCGCGCCATCCGCACGAACGGCAGCTGGACGTTTTTCAACGTCTCCGCCTATGCCCAGGCCGATTCCGCGGCGCCCCTTGTGCCCTCCTTCCAGACCAATGTTCTGGCGATGCCGGAGTTGAACGAAACCCCCCGACAAATCCAGAGCGAAATCAAGATCAGCAGCTACCAGAACCTGCGCCGAAGCCGAAGCGCCGATATTCCGCTCTCCGACATCGCCGCCTACCTGCGCCTGCATCCGACATTATCCCATGCGGATGCCAGCTGGCTGTTCACGAAATATTACGGGAGGCTCGCCACGCCGTGGACCTGCCTGATTGTGGTGCTGATTGCCATTCCGTTTGGCGCGGCGTCGGGACGGCGGAACCTGTTCCTCGGCGTGGCGGGCAGCCTCTTCATTTGCTTCGCGTATTTTGTGCTCCAGCAGATCAGCATCGCCTTTGGCTCCGGCGGCCACCTGACCCCGTGGCTAGCGGCCTGGCTGCCCAACCTGGTTTTTGGCGCGACGGGCCTGGTGCTGATGGCCCGCGTCCGTTGAGAGTTTTTAGTTTTGGATTTTGGAATTTGAGCTACAACTTCCTCCGGCGATGCTTTTAATTTTTTATCCATCATGAGCGAGTCTCTGCCCACACTTCTGGCGCGTCACAAGCGCCTCCAGT
>Ga0209086_10001896_pt1 | contig 16692 bp, 9 predicted proteins | sample M_130207_XF_Meta_FD_187312 | JGI IMG/M metagenome (GOLD analysis project Ga0209086, IMG submission 187312) | Freshwater microbial communities from Lake Montjoie, Canada to study carbon cycling - M_130207_XF_MetaG (SPAdes) (version 2) | ecosystem: Environmental > Aquatic > Freshwater > Lake... | reverse complement strand
GAAGAACCACTTGTTCCGCTTGAACCTGAGCTACCGCTAGTTCCTGAAGAACCACTTGAACCTGATGTTCCTGAGCTACCATTAGTTCCTGAAGAACCACTTGTTCCGCTTGAACCTGAGCTACCGCTAGTTCCTGATGAACCGCTTGAACCTGATGTTCCTGAAACTCCTGAGCTACCGCTAGTTCCTGAAGAACCACTTGAGCCGGATGTTCCTGAAACTCCTGAGCTACCGCTAGTTCCCGAAGAACCACTTGAACCTGATGTTCCTGAAGAACCACTTGAACCTGATGTTCCTGAACTACCACTAGTTCCCGAAGAACCACTTGAACCTGATGTTCCATTATTACCTCCCAATAACCAATTGGTGCCATCACTTACTATATATAAACTATTGTCTTGATTAAGAGTTATACTTGATAAACCATCAATAGTTTCGGCACCATTTGGGTCAACAGTAATAACCCCGCCCCCACTATTTTTAATCTGATATATTTGTCCTGAAATACCTACGGCAGTAGGTAATGAAACCGTGAAGGTTCCTGATGTTGCATCAATAAAATAATCAGTTGATAATACAGTATATGTACTTGTTATTTGTTTGAGAGGAAAGGTTACCCCTCCCAAACTTATCAATCCTTTTCTTAATACAAATTCGTTTGCCATCTATGTTCTTCTTTTTTCACTTTCCAAAAGAAATTTACTTTATTTTATAAATACATCAAGGATTTATTTTATTGGGTATAAATAAAAAACTTATTTTTTTTTTAATGATATCAGATATTAATGTTGAAATGATATTCTTAAAGCCCGAATCTTGATTTTTGTATATTATATTTTGATAAGATGTTAGACCCATATATCATATATGGTAGTGAAAATATTAAATAATATTAAATTAATGATATTATTTAAATTATGTAAATGTTAAAACCCAAGAAAGTAATTCATGGTTATCATTTGCTCCTCCCGTTGCTGCACCAAATCCCATGTAATAAGAACTTGTGTTAAATGAGAAACTAGTAAATGTTTTATTTGGTGAACCAGGTTTACTATTTGTTGTACTGTAATAAAGTGCAAATGTTTGTGCAGAATGATTATAGTCACCCCAGAAATATAATGTTTGTCTCCAAAACCCTGAACTTACACTTGTTGAACCTTGTGAAACATTATTTTTATACCAAGTATAATTGTTATTTGAATATGTTAAGAATGTAATTGCATTTATTGCAGTACTAACATATCCTACACCACCACCCGTAGTCCCGTTAGTGTTATTAGTTGGTGTCCATTGAATACAATATCCATCAGCTCCCGAGCCACCTCCAATAAATGTTGACCATTGAGCCGAGAAATTTCTATTATATTGAATTGCGGTTGTTCTATAAACATTACCAACTTGACCACCAGCAGCAGTTGTTAAAAAAAGAATGTTTGATGAAAGTGATACGTTACCAACAGAAACAGTGCCTCCAGTTGACGCAAAGTTAGAATAACTAAATCCTTGTGCGTTAATGTTTGTAGGTGTTACTGTTGGAGTTATTGTATTAGTTGGTGTAATGGTTGGCGTCACACTTGGTGTTACAGTTTTAGTAGGTGTAATTGTATTGGTTGGTGTTATAGTATTTGTTGGTGTAATTGTATTGGTCGGCGTCACACTTGGCGTTCTAGTATTAGTCGGTGTAATTGTATTTGTTGGAGTAATTGTATTGGTTGGAGTTATAGTTGGTGTTGGAGTTGGAGTTGGTGTAAGAAAAATCCAAGAGTTCCAATACCCATTTGCCGTTAACCAAGTTGACGCATCATTTCCAGATGAAAATATTTGTGGTGTGCCAAATTTATTTGATACATATTGAGCTAAAGTAATAAACTCACTATCTGTAAAAGTTTTTGTTCTAAAGAATTGAACTGAGGCGGTTACACCTGATATTGGTGTTGGTTGAGTATTACCACTTTGAGGTGCCGCAATAACATATCCCAAATCTTCATCAGGACCATTCCACCATTTAGGGTTTCCAGTAAATCCTGATGTTGGTATTCCTACCGCCAAACTTCCAACTTGTGTTGTTCCTGCAATTGCTGAACCTGTGTTATATGCGAATGGTCTTGATATTGCCATTTTTGTTTTTTTCTTTTTTTAAAATTAATAAGGCGGATTTGCAGGTGGTGTGAATGGTTTAACACTTGTTTGTGTAACACTATTATTATTTGTCACAGTTTGTGTCCCTGAAGTATCTGTTGTTACCACAGCTCCTAACATTAAGTATTTAGTGTTTCCTAATGATGTAAGAGGTCCTCTTGGCGTTACTTGAGTCGTTAGATTTGAATTATACACCGCAGTTCCAATAGTCATTCTCATATTAGTCCAATAACCTGGCCAATATCCGCCATAGTATCTACTAATAGTGTCGGTTGCGGTGTTGTAATTAAGTGTATCAACAGAAGTTGCAGTACATCTTACACCATCAATATAAATCGCAGTGGTTCCATCAGCGTTTCTATTATATATTAAATAGTGCCACTGATTTATACTAATTGGTGTTGCCATTGTATAGCTAAATGAACCTCCTCCACCATTTTTATCAGAAGTTATTGTTGTATTATCTGCAAAATATAAATTCATACATCCTGTGGGACTACTGACAGGAGAACCTATTATACCTCTTGTTGTAAAATTTGAAGTATTATAGAACCATCCTTCCAATGTGAATGTTCCCGCCCCAAAAGTCACACCAGGACTTAATCCTAATGTTTGGCTACTACCATTGAATAGTAAGCTACCTGCTAATGTTTGATATGGAGTAGGACTTGGAGTTAGTGTCGGAGTTGCAGTTGGAGTTGGAGTTACAGGAGTTCTTGTAGGCGTTGGTGTTCTTGTTGTTGTTGGACTTAATGATGGAGTAACTGTTGGTGTTTGAGTGTTAGTTGGTGTTACAGTTGGTGTTGAAGTCTTAGTTGGAGTTACAGTATTTGTAGGTGTAACAGTACTAGTTTGCGTAGGCGTGGGTGTTGGTAAAATCCAAGAGTTCCAATAACCATTATTTGTTAACCATGCTGACGCATCATTACCATTTATAAAACTTTGATTAAATGAATTGTTAATTAATTCAACAAATGTTGCTTCACTTAAAGGATTTGTCATGTTTTTAGTCCCCAAGAAACCAAGATATGCGGTTACACCCGTAATTGGTGTTGGGTGAGTTCCACCAGATACAGGATACGCAATAACATAACCTAAATCCTCATCAGGCCCATTCCAAAATATTGGATTATTTGTGAATCCTGATGTTGGTATTCCTACAGCTAAACTTCCAACTTGTATTGTTCCTAATATTTGGGCTCCTGTATTATAAGCAAATGGTTTTAATGTTGACATATTTTATATCATAATTTTAGATAATATTTATTTTTTTTTAATATACCACTCTTACCGCCAATCTAACCGTCCATGTTCCACTTGTAACTACTGAGTTGAAGTTTACGTTTCCTCCCGATACTGTTACGGTAAAACCTAACCCTATTGTTGAACTATTTAGGTCAGGTGTTGATGTATCATTCCAAGTTGCATTTGAACCATCCCATGTTGCCATTACTGTTCCTAATCTCTTAGCTCCACCTGATTCTGTTACACAGTAGTCAAAGAACGCACCACATCCACTTGATGTTGGTATTTCATAAAGGGAGGTGCTAGAACTTACTCCTGTATTTACATCACTCTGTATTCTTTGTGTACCAATTAAAGTCAAGTACGTACCATCAAACGTAAAACCTGATTGAGCAATTGCTCCATGAGCTGTTCCATCAGATGTTAATATTCTTGTTAATGATGGATTTGTAACTGCGGTAAATCCTGTTCCTGAACTTCCTGAAGTACCACTTGAACCAGATGTTCCCGAAACTCCTGAACTTCCTGATGTTCCTGAAGAACCACTTGAACCTGATGTTCCTGAGCTACCGTTAGTTCCTGAAGAACCACTTGTTCCGCTATTACCACTTGAACCTGATGTTCCTGAGCTACCGCTAGTTCCTGAGCTACCGCTAGTTCCTGAGCTACCGCTAGTTCCTGAAGAACCACTTGTTCCGCTATTACCACTTGAACCTGATGTTCCTGAGCTACCGCTAGTTCCTGAAACTCCTGAGCTACCGCTAGTTCCTGAAGAACCACTTGAACCTGATGTTCCTGAAATACCGCTTGAACCTGATGTTCCTGAAACTCCTGAGCTACCGCTAGTTCCTGATGAACCGCTTGAACCTGATGTTCCTGAAACTCCTGAGCTACCACTAGTTCCTGAAGAACCGCTTGAACCTGATGTTCCCGAAACTCCTGAACTTCCTGAAGTACCACTTGAACCAGATGTTCCTGAAGAACCTGAGCTACCGCTAGTTCCTGAAGAACCACTTGAACCTGATGTTCCTGAAGAACCTGAGCTACCGCTAGTTCCTGAAGAACCACTTGAACCTGATGTTCCTGAAACTCCTGAGCTACCGCTAGTTCCTGAAGAACCACTTGAACCTGATGTTCCTGAAACTCCTGAGCTACCGCTAGTTCCTGATGAACCGCTTGAACCTGATGTTCCTGAAACTCCTGAGCTACCACTAGTTCCCGAAGAACCACTTGAACCTGATGTTCCTGAAACTCCTGAGCTACCGCTAGTTCCTGATGAACCGCTTGAACCTGATGTTCCTGAAACTCCTGAGCTACCACTAGTTCCTGAAGAACCACTTGTTCCGCTATTACCACTTGAACCTGATGTTCCTGAGCTACCGCTAGTTCCTGAAGAACCGCTTGTTCCTGATGAACCACTTGTTCCGCCATTACCGCTTGAACCTGATGTTCCTGAACTTCCTGATGTTCCACTACTTCCTGAACATAGTCCATTTGCAACAAGTATAAGACCTGAAGAATTGTAAATGACTGAATCTTCAACAGCACAAATAGTATCAGTGCGGCCGCTTAAATTTGTGTATATTCTGGTGTTGCCTATACAAGGTTCGTATGAATAATCCTGAGGTCCTCCTGCTGGTGTGGGTGAAAGAGTGTAACTTATGCAACTTTTTCCGATACTTCCTGATGTTCCTGAGCTACCGCTTGTTCCGCTATTACCACTTGAACCTGATGTTCCTGATGAACCACTTGTTCCTGAACTTCCTGATGTTCCTGAACTACCGCTAGTTCCTGATGAACCACTTGTTCCGCTATTACCACTTGAACCTGATGTTCCTGAACTTCCTGATGTTCCTGAGCTACCGCTAGTTCCTGAAGAACCGCTTGTTCCGCTATTACCACTTGAACCTGATGTTCCTGAAGAACCTGAGCTACCGCTAGTTCCTGAACTACCACTTGAACCTGATGTTCCTGAAGAACCACTTGTTCCTGAAGAACCACTTGTTCCTGAAGAACCACTTGAGCCAGATGTTCCACTTGAACCTGAAGTTCCTGAAGAACCGCTAGTTCCGCAACAAGTTATTGATATATTTCCTATGCAAACGTTAGTACCATTTTGAAGAGCTTCATCCGCCCCTGTTGCTGATAAAAATGAAACACCAAATGTATGATATGTTCCAGAATCAGTATTAGCGGTTACAGTGTATGAGTATAAAAATCCAAGTGTAGTAAACGTTATTATAGAACCTGGTGTAATAGAATCCAAAAATGCATCAACATTATTGGAATTTGTGTCAGTATCTGAAATGTAGAAAGTATCAACCTGAGTCCCTATTCCTTGAAATCCTGCTGGACCATCTCCACCGATTTGACCACTAGATGGTGTAATAGTTTTTTCAAAATCCCAACATGCTATAGTAGAACTTATCCCACTTGAACCTGATGTTCCTGAGCTACCACTAGTTCCTGAAACTCCTGAGCTACCACTAGTTCCTGAAGAACCACTTGAACCTGATGTTCCTGAGCTTCCTGATGTTCCTGAACTACCGCTAGTTCCTGATGAACCACTTGTACCTGAGCAAATCCCATTATATGATATAGTTCCAGACCCTGCGCCAACTTGAACTGGGGTAGTTTGAGAACAGAATGTAACACTTCCACTACTAATAGTATTTAGATGATATGTTCCAAAACAATCAGTATACTCATAGGTAAATGAACCGGATGAACCAGTGTAAGTTACCGTATAACTAAGACAACTTATTCCTGATGAACCTGATGTTCCTGAGCTACCGCTAGTTCCTGAAACTCCTGAGCTACCGCTAGTTCCTGAAGAACCACTTGTTCCACTATTACCACTTGAACCTGATGTTCCTGAAGAACCACTTGTACCACTTGAGCCTGATGTTCCAGATAAACCACTTGAGCCTGATGTTCCTGATAAACCTGAGCTACCGCTAGTCCCTGAAGAACCACTTGAACCTGATGTTCCTGAACTTCCTGATGTTCCTGAGCTACCGCTAGTTCCGCTATTACCACTTGAACCTGATGTTCCTGAGCTACCGCTAGTTCCGCTATTACCACTTGAACCTGATGTTCCTGAACTTCCTGATGTTCCTGATGTTCCTGAGCTACCACTAGTTCCGTTAGAACCGGCTATTGCAACATTTCCTATGCAAGTAGTATCACCAGCAGTCGGAGAATAATTCGAAGTATTTGATGATAAGAAGGAAACTCCAAATGTGTGATATAAACCAGAATCTGTATTAGATGTTATAGTATATGAAAAAAGACTTCCACTAATGACAAACGTTATTATGGAACCTACAGAAATAGAATCTAGAAAGATATCAACGTTAATCATATTCAAATTAGTATCATTGATATAGAAAGTAGTAACTGTACTTCCTATAGTGCCATCGTTTGTAGAGATTTTAGCAGTGTCTGGCGATATATCACTAACATCCCAAGCCCAACATGCGATAGTAGAACTTATACCACTTGAACCTGATGTTCCTGAGCTACCACTAGTTCCTGAAGAACCACTTGAACCTGATGTTCCTGAAACTCCTGAACTACCTGATGTTCCTGAAACTCCTGAGCTACCGCTAGTTCCTGAAGAACCACTTGTTCCGCTATTTCCACTTGAACCTGATGTTCCTGATGAACCACCTGAGCCAGATGTTCCTGAACTTCCTGATGTTCCTGAACTTCCTGATGTTCCTGAACTACCGCTAGTTCCTGAAGAACCACTTGTTCCGCTATTTCCACTTGAACCTGAAGTTCCTGAGCTACCGCTAGTTCCTGAAGAACCGCTAGTTCCTGATGAACCACTTGTTCCGCTATTACCGCTTGAACCTGATGTTCCTGAACTTCCTGATGTTCCTGAACTTCCTGATGTTCCTGAACTACCGCTAGTTCCTGATGAACCACTTGTTCCACTATTTCCACTTGAACCTGATGTTCCTGAAGAACCACTTGTTCCGCTATTTCCACTTGAACCTGAAGTTCCTGAAACTCCTGAGCTACCTGATGTTCCGTTTGAACCTGAACTACCACTAGTTCCTGAAGAACCACTTGTTCCACTATTTCCACTTGAACCTGATGTTCCTGAAGAACCACTTGTTCCGCTATTTCCGCTTGAACCTGAAGTTCCTGAAACTCCTGAGCTACCTGATGTTCCGTCTGAACCTGAACTACCGCTAGTTCCTGAAGAACCACTTGAACCTGATGTTCCTGAACTACCACTAGTTCCTGATGTTCCTGAGCTACCGCTAGTTCCTGAAGAACCACTTGAACCTGATGTTCCTGAAACTCCTGAGCTACCTGATGTTCCGTCTGAACCTGAACTACCGCTAGTTCCTGAAGAACCGCTTGAACCTGATGTTCCTGAACTACCGCTAGTTCCTGAAGAACCACTTGAACCTGATGTTCCTGAAACTCCTGAGCTACCTGATGTTCCGTTTGAACCTGAACTACCACTAGTTCCTGAAGAACCACTTGAACCTGACGTTCCTGAACTACCGCTAGTTCCTGAAGAACCGCTTGAACCTGATGTTCCTGAGCTACCGCTAGTTCCAGATGAACCACTTGAACCTGATGTTCCTGAAGAACCATCAATACCACTTATACCTGAAGAACCACTTGAACCTGATGTTCCTGAAACTCCTGAGCTACCGCTAGTTCCTGATGAACCACTTGAACCTGAAGTTCCTGAAACTCCTGAGCTACCTGATGTTCCGTTTGAACCTGAACTACCGCTAGTTCCTGAAGAACCACTTGTTCCTGAAGAACCACTTGTTCCACTATTTCCACTTGAACCTGATGTTCCTGAAGAACCACTTGTTCCGCTATTTCCACTTGAACCTGAAGTTCCTGAAACTCCTGAGCTACCTGATGTTCCGTTTGAACCTGAACTACCACTAGTTCCTGAAGAACCACTTGTTCCACTATTTCCACTTGAACCTGATGTTCCTGAAGAACCACTTGTTCCGCTATTTCCGCTTGAACCTGAAGTTCCTGAAACTCCTGAGCTACCTGATGTTCCGTCTGAACCTGAACTACCGCTAGTTCCTGAAGAACCACTTGAACCTGATGTTCCTGAACTACCACTAGTTCCTGATGTTCCTGAGCTACCGCTAGTTCCTGAAGAACCACTTGAACCTGATGTTCCTGAAACTCCTGAGCTACCTGATGTTCCGTCTGAACCTGAACTACCGCTAGTTCCTGAAGAACCGCTTGAACCTGATGTTCCTGAACTACCGCTAGTTCCTGAAGAACCACTTGAACCTGATGTTCCTGAAACTCCTGAGCTACCTGATGTTCCGTTTGAACCTGAACTACCACTAGTTCCTGAAGAACCACTTGAACCTGACGTTCCTGAACTACCGCTAGTTCCTGAAGAACCACTTGAACCTGATGTTCCTGAAACTCCTGAGCTACCGCTAGTTCCTGAAGAACCACTTGAACCTGATGTTCCTGAAGAACCATCAATACCACTTATACCTGAAGAACCACTTGAGCCTGATGTTCCTGAAACTCCTGAGCTACCGCTAGTTCCTGAAGAACCACTTGAACCTGATGTTCCGTCACCTGATGAACCTGACGAACCTGATGTTCCATTTGAACCACTTGAACCTGATGTTCCCGAACTACCGCTAGTTCCTGAAGAACCTGAACTACCACTAGTTCCTGAAGAACCACTTGAACCTGATGTTCCTGATGAGCCAGATGTTCCTGAAGAACCTGAGCTACCGCTAGTTCCTGATGAACCGCTTGAACCTGACGTTCCTGAAGAACCTGAACTACCACTAGTTCCTGAAGAACCACTTGAACCTGATGTTCCTGATGAGCCAGATGTTCCTGAAGAACCTGAGCTACCGCTAGTTCCTGATGAACCACTTGAACCTGACGTTCCTGAAGAACCACTTGAACCTGACGTTCCTGAACTACCGCTAGTTCCTGATGTTCCTGAGCTACCGCTAGTTCCTGAAGAACCACTTGAACCTGATGTTCCTGAGCTACCGCTAGTTCCTGAAGAACCACTTGAACCTGATGTTCCTGAAACTCCTGAGCTACCGCTAGTTCCTGAAGAACCACTTGAACCTGATGTTCCTGAGCTACCGCTAGTTCCTGAAGAACCACTTGTTCCGCTATTACCACTTGAACCTGATGTTCCTGAAGAACCATCAATACCACTTATACCTGAAGAACCACTTGAACCTGATGTTCCTGAAACTCCTGAGCTACCGCTAGTTCCTGAAGAACCACTTGAACCTGATGTTCCTGAAGAACCACTTGTTCCGCTTGAACCTGAGCTACCGCTAGTTCCCGAAGAACCACTTGAACCTGATGTTCCTGATGAACCGCTAGTTCCTGAAGAACCACTTGAACCTGATGTTCCTGATGAACCACTTGAGCCTGATGTTCCTGAACTTCCTGATGTTCCCGAAGAACCACTTGTTCCACTTGAACCTGAGCTACCGCTAGTTCCTGAAGAACCACTTGAACCTGATGTTCCTGAGCTACCGCTAGTTCCTGATGAACCACTTGAACCTGATGTTCCTGAACTACCACTAGTTCCTGATGAACCTGAGCTACCGCTAGTTCCTGATGAACCACTTGTTCCGCTTGAACCTGAGCTACCGCTAGTTCCCGAAGAACCACTTGAACCTGATGTTCCTGAACTACCGCTAGTTCCTGAAGAACCACTTGAACCTGATGTTCCTGAAGAACCACTTGTTCCGCTTGAACCTGAGCTACCGCTAGTTCCCGAAGAACCACTTGAACCTGATGTTCCTGAGCTACCGCTAGTTCCTGAAGAACCACTTGAACCTGATGTTCCTGAACTTCCTGATGTTCCCGAAGAACCACTTGTTCCGCTTGAACCTGAGCTACCGCTAGTTCCTGAAGAACCACTTGAACCTGATGTTCCTGATGAACCACTTGAGCCTGATGTTCCTGAACTTCCTGATGTTCCCGAAGAACCACTTGTTCCGCTTGAACCTGAGCTACCACTAGTTCCTGATGTCCCTGAGCTACCGCTAGTTCCTGATGAACCACTTGAACCTGATGTTCCTGAACTACCACTTGTTCCTGATGAACCTGAGCTGCCGCTAGTTCCTGATGAACCTGAGCTACCGCTAGTTCCTGATGAACCACTTGAACCTGATGTTCCTGAACTACCACTAGTTCCTGAAACTCCTGAGCTACCGCTAGTTCCTGAAGAACCACTTGTTCCGCTTGAACCTGAGCTACCGCTAGTTCCCGAAGAACCACTTGACCCTGATGTTCCTGAACTACCACTAGTTCCTGATGTTCCTGAGCTACCGCTAGTTCCTGATGAACCACTTGAACCTGATGTTCCTGAGCTACCGCTAGTTCCTGATGAACCTGAGCTACCGCTAGTTCCTGAGCTACCGCTAGTTCCTGATGAACCTGAGCTACCGCTAGTTCCTGAAGAACCGCTTGAACCTGATGTTCCTGAGCTACCGCTAGTTCCTGAAGAACCACTTGAACCTGATGTTCCTGAACTACCTGATGTTCCTGATGAACCTGAGCTACCGTTAGTTCCTGAAACTCCTGAGCTTCCACTAGTTCCTGATGAACCTGAAGTTCCTGAGCTACCTGATGTTCCTGAAGAATTACAATTTGAAAACCCTGTCACATTAACAAAAGAACCATTGCTATTAGATAATGTTAAGGTGTCGGTATTACATGTATATGTTCCACCTGTTACAGTACCAGTAAATCCTGTTACGTAAACTGTTCCGCCAGAGTTATTATTTAACTGCAATGTAGTTGTTGCAGAATAATATGTACCACCAGTAATAAAAGTATCATTTAAATCGGCGATTCTCCATCTTGCGGTATCATGAGTAAAACCACTAACACCCTCAATTGTTGAACCAGTCCAAGCATTCATTAAGGCTTGCCCACTAGGCGTATTGTTTTCAACTAAATAACCTGTACCAGAAACATCAATAATGTCTCCAGCAGCTTGCGCAGCATTCCATAAATTTTCATAATTTGGTATTGTATATTGATATGTTGTTAGATTTTCTTGAACAAAAACCAACATACCCAATCTTCTTCTACCCGAAGATATCCCATCATTATATAATGTTAACACGTTGGGTGCCTCTAATGGAACATTATAACTAAAACTAATAGGAATTACGTTTCCTGAAAATGCAACAATACCTCCATCGATATAAATATCATTTGGAATAATCCAATTTAAGTCCTCCAAACTCCAAACTTCCATATATCCACCAACACTATTTACACTAAAAATTACTCCAGCGTCGTTTGTCCTTGTTACAGAAAAAGGACTTGGTCGTACGGTGCTTGAAGTTGGATTTTTATATTCAAAACTCATATTAGTTTATTTCTATTTAATTTTTTATCTTATAATTTATGTTATGCTCCACATGGATATACTGCAATACATGCCGCACAACTATTTGTACCTACAAAAGTAACTCCGGCTCCAACGGGTGACCCAACAGATGTAGAAACTGTAGTCCAACAATTATTATTGTAAACTACTCTTTGACCCGCAATAGTTCCTGGAGGTAATATTAAAATAATATTCGGGCTAGCCGAACAACAATCAGAAACTAACCATTTATCTCCACCTGTTGAAGAGGGAGTTACGGTTGGTGTATTAGTTGGTGTTGTTGTTGGTGTGTTAGTTGGAATTAATGAACAAAGTGAGAATCCTAAAGTTTCATATCCTGTTGGAAGTAATTGAACTACTTGTCCTGAAATTGAATAGTATCCTGCCATGTTAGTTGTAACTGGTCCTGATAATGAATCATAAAAGAATTGATTTTCATCATAAGTTGCAACATCGCCATATATTGTTATTGGGGTTGGGTTAATACCATTACATGCGTCATAAGCTGTTGTACCTGTTGTTACAAGAAAAGGAAATCTAGCATGTGTTGGTGTTGGAGTATTTGTTAGAGTTGGAGTAACAGTTGGTGTTTCAGTGTTTGTAGGTGTAACAGTATTTGTTGGTGTTACAGTATTCGTTGGTGTTACAGTTGGCGTAACAGTATTCGTTGGTGTTACACTTGGTGTTACAGTATTCGTTGGTGTTACACTTGGTGTTACAGTATTTGTAGGTGTTACAGTTTGTGTTACGGTATTTGTTGGTGTATTAGTTTGTGTTACAGTTTGAGTTGGTGTTGGTGTTGTAATAATAGAGCAAAGTATAAATCCATCAGTTTCATATCCTGTTGGAAGTAATTGAACTACTTGTCCTGAAATTGAATAGTATCCTGCCATGTTAGTTGTAACTGGTCCTGATAATGAATCATAAAAGAACGTATTTTCATCAAAAGTTGCAACATCACCATATATAGTGATTGATGATGACTCATTACAAGCTTGATTATATGTAGTACCAGTTGATACAACAAAACTAAATCTAGTCTTTGTTGGAGTAACGGTTGGTGTTTTAGTATTTGTTGGTGTTTGTGTTGGTGTTTTAGTATTAGTCGGTGTAACAGTTGGTGTTTTAGTATTAGTCGGTGTTTGTGTTTTAGTTGGTGTTTGTGTTTTAGTTGGTGTTTGTGTTTGCGTTTTAGTATTTGTAGGTGTCTGAGTATTTGTAGGTGTTTTTGTCTGAGTTTGAGTTGGCGTTATAGTAGGTGTTTGAGTATTTGTTATAGTAGGTGTTTGAGTTGGTGTAGGTGTTGCACATAGAATAGGAATTACCACACCATTTAACATTTCATCTCTTGTCTGTCCTAAATAATAAACAACATTATTTAGGTAAACATTAAAAGGTCCTAACGCATTTGAATTTGATGCTAATCTAACAATATAAGAAGTACATTCAGTAACCGTAAATTGTTGTTCAATTTCATTAACACATCCAGGTGCGTTATTAGTAACTAATATAGAATATACCGACATTCGATGTTTTTATTTAATAAATACTTTGACAATATTTATTTAAACAAATATTAAATTAAAAAATAAAATTTAGGGTTGGAGATGTTATTGTCACTTATTAACTTATGATGGAATACAACTATAATTACCAACAATAACTCCATTAATAAGTTGAACAACAATCCCATCAACAGGACTATGGACATCTTATTAAAAAACTCCAATCAGTACCTCCTAACTGAGTAAATTTATTCAACCGATGGTCATTAGTTAATACATACTACTTGAAATTGCCAAGCAGTATATAATAGCGGAGCTGTAACAACTACCAAAACGGTTGTAGGTGATGTCGATGATTTGTTGAAAATCATACTACCAGCCCCTGGCCCTGATACGTTTGGATATCCTAAGGCATTTAATTGTGCATTATAGGAGGGGTCACCTCTAAATCCTGTGTCAATAACCATATTCCCATTCCAAAAAACTTGAAATTGGTCAGGTATATTAAGTGCGTTAAAGTTAAAAGTAGTATCACCCGCGGTCAATCCCATCTCAACAGTAATTTGATGAACACCAATACCTCCACTTATATTATATGTAACATCACAGTTGGTTTCACCTGTAGTAATTGTATATGGTGTTGTAGATGGAGTAGGTGTTGCTGATGGCGTTAATCCTGGTGTTTGTGTTGGTGTTTTAGTATTAGTCGGTGTAACAGTTGGTGTTACGGTATTAGTCGGTGTAACAGTTGGTGTTTTAGTATTTGTTGGTGTTTGTGTTGGTGTTTTAGTATTAGTCGGTGTAACAGTTGGTGTTTTAGTATTAGTCGGTGTAACAGTTGGTGTAACAGTATTTGTTGGTGTTACGGTATTTGTTGGTGTTACTGTATTTGTTGGTGTTACAGTATTTGTTGGTGTTTGAGTATTAGTTGGTGTTGTTGTTGGTGTGTTAGTTGGAATTAATGAACAAAGTGAGAATCCACCAGTTTGATTTCCTGTTGAAAGTAATTCAACAACTTGTCCCGAAATTGAATAATATCCTGTCATGTTAATTGTAACTGGACCCAATAAAGAATCATAAAAGAGCGTATTTTCATCAAAAGTTGCAAAATCACCATATATTATTATTGTTGTTATGTTAATACCATTACATGCGTCATAAGCTGTTGCACCTGTTGTTACAAGAAAAGGAAATCTAGTGTGTGTTGGTGTTGGAGTATTTGTTAGAGTTGGAGTATTTGTTGGAGTTGGTGTTGAAGTTTCAGTATTTGTCGGTGTTACAGTATTTGTCGGTGTAACAGTATTTGTTGGTGTTACAGTATTAGTTGGTGTTACAGTTGGTGTTTGGGTTGGTGTTACGGTTGGAGTTGAAGTATTAGTCGGTGTAACAGGATTAGTCGGTGTAACAGTATTAGTTGGTGTAACAGTATTTGTAGGTGTGACAGTATTAGTTGGTGTAACAGTATTTGTTGGGGTGTTACTTGAAGTTGTCGTTTGTGTTGGTGTTACTGTTGGCGTTTGTGTAGGTGTTTTAGTTTGTGTTGAAGTATTTGTTGGTGTTTGTGTTGGTGTTTTAGTATTTGTTGGTGTAACAGTTGGTGTTACAGTATTTGTTGGTGTTACAGTTGGTGTTTTAGTTGGTGTTACGGTATTTGTTGGTGTTTTAGTTGGTGTTACGGTATTTGTTGGTGTTTTAGTTGGTGTAGGTGTTTTAGTATTTGTTGTTGTTGCATTTGGTGTTTTAGTTGGTGTTGGTGTTACATTTGGTGTTTTAGTTGGTGTTGGTGTATTAGTTGGTATTATAAACTCTTGAATATTAATATTAACAACACAAGACTCTAATTCAATTGTAATTTCAAATGCACAACCATAAACACAATCCAGTATTTTAAATATACTACATCCATTATCATCCGTTAATTGTAACATTATTTCAGGAGCAGAATCAAATATTGAAGGAATTGTGACATTATAATTGATTATTGGTGGAACAGTTCCAGAATTAATAGTACCAAGCAAAGTTTGATTATTACCGTATACATCGGATATGTATATGTTAATTGGGTATGTACCTCCTGATATTTCGGTTATTCTTACCTGTCTCATGTTAAACAAATTGTATCATAAACAATAATTAATTTAATAATAATTTCTTGTCCATTTAAACTATCATTAGTTGGGCTAGTTTGAATAGTTATTTGATTATTTAAATCGTCAACTGTAATTACACCAATACCAGGTATTGTGTTTAATAAACTAGTAACAGTATCATAATAAAGATTATCACCTGGAACAACATTTAAAGACGTTGTTGTAAAAAAAGTTTCGCTTGTTGTCAACCCTAATGGATTAACTGAGACGTTTATTGTAAATGTCGCTGAAATTAAATTACAACTTGTATTACCAGAGGTTAAATCGTCAAATCCAACATTTAACATTTGTAATAACCCAAATTTAGTTTGTGCCTCAATAATAAATGTTTCAGACCCCATAACATATGTTTGATATGAAACATATGAAGCATCACAAGTAATTTCCGCGGTTCTTGATAACGAACATCCATTATCGTCAATTACTGTTAAGTTATATGTTCCTCCTGTTAACCCTTGAGCAGTAATTTGTTGCGGATTATTGGGTACATTATTAGACCAATTAAATATAAATGGTGGAGTTCCTGATGAAATAAATGCAGTTAAAGTACCTTCAGAACCTGTACCACAAGAAGTACTATATAAACTATAATTAAGTGGCGTACTACTATTAACATAAACTTGAGTTGTTTGAGTACATCCTGTATCATCCGTAACAGTAATTGTATGTTGTCCCGAAGAAACAGCAGAAAATGTAATCGCAGATAAAGCACTATTATTTATATTAACTAAACCGTCTAATGAATAATCAAATGGAGTTGCCCCTCCTTGACTTTTAATAACCGAAATATAACCATTTGCACTATTACATGTGGTTCCTGTAGTATTTGTTGAGATTGTAAATGTATCAGTAGCAAATAATGTTACCTCATCTAAGTAAAAACATCCTGAAGCATCTTGAACTGCAACACTATAAGTTCCTGAATATAAATTAGAAAATAATTGAGCGGTTTGGGTATTACTAACGTTTAAAACGTTTCCATTTGGAGATATTAAAGTATAAATGTATGGGGAAGACCCTCCATTAACCAAAACGGTAATTGACCCTCCATTACTTGAACATGTTGAGCCTTGTGTATTAATGTTAACCGAGGTTATACCATTTGGTGGAGTTAATGTTGTTCCCGCAACCATAGTACATAAGGCCGCGTCTGTTACTTGAAAGGAATAATTTCCTGAGGATAATCCAGATATTGTAAATGATTTTGGATATTGAATTAATACCTCTCCTGTAGATGCAGAATAATAATATG
>Ga0209086_10001895_pt1 | contig 16694 bp, 5 predicted proteins | sample M_130207_XF_Meta_FD_187312 | JGI IMG/M metagenome (GOLD analysis project Ga0209086, IMG submission 187312) | Freshwater microbial communities from Lake Montjoie, Canada to study carbon cycling - M_130207_XF_MetaG (SPAdes) (version 2) | ecosystem: Environmental > Aquatic > Freshwater > Lake... | reverse complement strand
ATATTGTTTATGAAATACTCAAGATCCAAAATAGTACTGATGAAAAGATAGAACAAATCAAAAGAGAAACCCAGCAAACTGTACAAAATATGTTAGAAAAATTCCTGAGAAGTTAATATGGCACTATATAAAATTGATAGAAGTAGAAATGTTGGATTTGTAGGCAAATTTAAATTTAACTATCAATTTGTATTTGGTGATCCAAGACTTGTTAATGTATTTGGTAAAGTGACAGCTAAAGCAAATATAAATGTTGGAGCTGCTGTTGCCTTTGACTATGGACCATTAATATTTCAAGGGGAAATTGCAACTGCATGGCTTGGTGGAGATATTTCTAAAATATTAAACTACCCAGATCCCGATGACGGAACAGGGATGTTTGGCACTCCTTCGTATCCGGCACTATTAACTGCAAGGTCTTCCCTTTTAGTAAGAATAAAAGTTGGAGATGTTAGTACAACTTTTGATGTTCCAATTGAAGATATTCCTTTTGATCCAAATAGTAAGTCTATTGGATTATCAGCAGGAACTGTAGAGGGATATTTTTACTATGGCCATCCAAACAATGAATTTGTTGACATTCAAGAATATTATCCATCAGAAAATTACTTCATTACATCTCCTGTCTGTCCAGATAATCAAAATGAATATTGGAAAGATAAAGATTTAGATGATAAAACTGTAAGACAATGGCCCAAATATACAACTTTAAGATGGTTTGAAACTCATGATCCTACTAAAAAAGGACAAGCTGGAGTTTATCTTAAGATAACAAATTCTAAAGGTAGTCGTATATTTACAAGAAACTTTATAGCTAATCCTCCAGTTTTTTCAACAGAATATACCGTTAAGAAAACACTGAATGCATGGGCGGGTAATATATCAAATTCAGGGTATATTTCAGTGTCTAGCAATGTACCTTTTTCAGAAACAGACAATATTCAAAAAGCTTTTACTTCAAAAGCCAGTTGCGATCCGGACAATTTTGATATTTTACCTAATACTGACAAAGTTTATGAAAATGTAAAATCTAGAGCTCGGATAAGTGTCTTAACAGAAGCAGCAAGACAAGCTTCTTTTCATTCAGAGATATACGACTGGACTAACAATCATTCAGATGATTTAACAGCGTATGTCGTTGGTTTTGGCAGTAAGGGTGAAGTTGATACTTACAGTGATGCTGCTGGAAGTGTAAAGTATGCTAGACCAGCTTTTACGACTGTAAAAACAAATCAAGGTATTATATCCGTAAAAAATCAATCATTTAAATTTTACGATGGAGATTACTTTGCAAAAACTTATGCAATTAATGGAGCTCCTGAAGAATTTGACAGTAAATATATTTACTATGACAGTAGACAAAAATGGCTCTACGGAATGATTGATGGAGTTTTAACTAAAGATGTTTTTGATGATTTAGAAAGTCCATCTAAAAATTATGATTTTCCTGACTATTGGGTTAGATCAGCAAATGGATGTAGAAATTTGAATGGTCTAGCACAGGTTATGACTATAGATGAGACAGATTTACCAAGCGGAAGTTCATCAATACCTATTCCACTTAAAGGTTGGAAATTTAACGCAATGTCTCTTTATCAAAATAAAGAGTACATTATTCCCGGAACTGGAAATATTAGAGATTACACAGGTTCAGCTTCAGAACCCCATCCCTATGGCGAACAAAATCTTTCTGGATATAGATATTTAGATATTCAAATCAAGTCTAAAAATCAAAATCAAACTGCAAATTTTGTTGTAAGTGAAATATCAAAAGGACCAACAACAAATGGCAGTAGTACCAATATTGACAAAAAATCTTGGAATATTTCTACATCATCATCTGCTTTTGAAACTCTAAGAATTGACTTATGCAATCCCGATAATAAAACCGATCAAGTTGATAATCAAGATTCACCATACCCTAGACTAAATTTATATACGACATCAAAACCTGAAAAAACTTCTATCTTGGGATATATTGCACAAGAAAATAAACCTCAAGATGATTTCTTGATATTGAAAGATACAAAAACTTCTACATCTAAAACATGGATTAGTGATGAGATAAAAGAGCAAATTAAAAGCGCAGGTACTTTATATTTAGTTGATCAAAACAATCAAGTTGTTGACTATTTTGAAGTAAATACTTCAGCATTTCCGCCTTCAGGGACTGGAACAAATATTGTTTATGGTAAAGCTAGAGTTGGAAATGGAAAAATAAAACTAGCCAAATTTTGGAATGCTGACTTTGCTAATACACCTGAATATAGAAAAGAGCTTTTTTTGTATGTGCCAAAAAATGATATAACTTCTGGAAAAACAATTTACGAATTATTAAATCAAGACAAAGATGGTAATTTTTCTGATGAATTTGAAGTTTACGATTATAACCCAGGATATCCAGATAAATCTGAAATAGTTTCAAAAACAACATTTGATTTTTTTGACGGATCAGCATATTTGTATGTCAATCCAATCAAAGCATTAGAAGGCAATGAAATTCTTCCATACGATGCTGTTGAAGTTAAAGATATTGTAAATAAAATTACAAAAACATATAGAATAGTTAGTTATAACAATCAGGTTGCAGATACTGGCAAAGCTTTTTTTATTGTTGAAATACCTCAAGATTTCAATAACACAATTAAAATATTGTCAGGTTCTAATGTCAGATTGACTTTTTTTGGCGGAAGAACTGACGATACATTCAATACCGTCATTGTAAAAATACAAAAAATTGAAAAAATAGGTAATGAATATAAGGCAACTTTAGAATACGCAAAAAAAGACAAAGATAGTCAACCTGATTATGAGGGCATACCCCTGAGAGACAAAAATAATGGAAGGTTTGTATTGTCGGCAAATGCTCCTGTTATATCTTTGAATCCTGTGAGATTGGTTGAATATACATTTCCAATAGACACACTTGTCTATACCAGATTATTGTCATCTGACAATAATACTAATGAAGTTAATGCTATTGACGATTATCCACAAGATGAAACGTCTAATGGTCCTTATTATGGTGTATCTAGAATTTCAAAAATTGAAATTGATAATGATCAAATAGAACTTGGAGAAATCAAATTAGTAAGAAATACTTCTTTATCCAACTTTCTAGCTTCTGGAAACAACAATACTTTTATCGAAAAAACTAAGTTTAATGTTTCAAGTACAACCGAAACAACTTACTATACTAGAAGATTTTGGCAACAAAACACTGACGGTAAAGATGAAGAAGAAGGAGATATTACATGGCAAAATACTGTTACACCCAATGTGAATTACTGGACACTTTTTCCAAAAACTATTTCTGAATTATGTGATGATATAAATAAAAAAGATCAATTTGTAAACCCAAAATGGTTAGATCCTGCCAATAATTCAGTAAATATCACAAGGCATCCTGGTTGGGTTTCAAAAAAAGTAAATAAAAGTTTTACTACTGACCCGGTGACTGGAAATATTATTTACGGAAATAAATTAGACCCTGATTATCTTAATTCAAACACGGGCTATGCAACATGGGTTTATGGTAATGGAATACTAGCTTTTCCAAGTGGATCTAACACTGGCAGTGGTACTTTATTTAAAAAAGCTATAGATATTAATTTTAATGATTTGCAAAATATTTTAGCACAGACGATTTTTCACAGAATTAATGGAGATTTTCCACCAGGAAAACCTGATTTATTTGGTAATACATCCTTGAGAAATGAAGATGGAACTGAGCAAGAATCTACTTTGCATTTAAGAGGTGGATTAATAGTTAGGGGACCTGGGTATGGTCTTCTTCTTCCTGCTCAAAAATCAACTCCTGACGAGTTAAGAAAAGCAACATTATTTGAAAAAAAGTCTCTTGAAGATGAATTTAGAGGAAGTGATGAAACTGAAGATAATGGATACTACTTAACTAATGGCCCTTTTGGTAAAAACAAGACAAATAATTATATTAAAGTAGAACCTACTGAAAAATATGCTACTTCTGGAGATGTTAGAAGTTCAGATAGAAATTTTTCTCAAGCTAAAAGAGAACGAGCTACTTTTAAACCTGGTGTCGAAAAGAAAGTTGCAGTCACTTCTGTTTCAGTTGTAGAAACAGGATTCGAGAATTCTCTATTATTTGCTTATAATGTTCCAAGTAAAACTCCATATGAAACAGTCGTAATATCTACTGACTCATTTTATGATCCATTTTACGAAAAAAATCCAATAGGTTTCAATGTTAGTTCAGGAGTTGGACAAACAATAAAGGGAGCTTATCCATATCTTTTATCATCTGAAATATTTAAGAATAAAGATATACATCCTCATTGTTTTGTTATTACTGAATTTGATACTGCTGATAAGTACGAGAAATCAAGTTCTTTTAAATCTAATATAGGAGCTAATCTTAATTTTAGAGATAAAGATGCATGGTATCCACTAAGAAGCGGAAATGTAGATCCAAGTTTAAATTTTAATCAATATACTACTATTTTTGAAAAAACAAAGTTTAATGGATATTGTCTTTCGGATTATTCACCACAAGTGTTTTGCGTTGGTTATGCAGATCCTGGATCTATAGTTCTACAAACTACACATTTAGCACTCTCTAACGTGAATTCTCCAAATACTGATCAAGTCTTACACATTGATGGTAAGGTTCCCACTGATGTTGCTCAGTTTAGATTATTTGAACCCATCACAACTGCGGGAACTGCATCAACTGCTTTTGCTAGTGTTGTCCAAATGAAATCTAGAGAGATCATGGTGGCATATAGCTTGCAAGAAGAACCTAGAAAAATATATTACAAGATTGTATCTAACAATCAAGTACAAGCTAAAAATCTTCTTTTAGATTTGGATGATCTCTCTGGAAATGCACTGAATGCTTCTTATAATATATATGGTATAAACTCTGTTTACGACAGATTGGCTAATATTCATAAAACTACATTTTGGTCAAATGGAAATGTTTACTACCACGAATTTGATTTAGATGGATCAAAAACTGGAAATCAAAAAACTTCTATTCTTCATTTAGTAAAAGGTGATGCTAATGACAAGTTATCTTCGTCATTGACTAATAAAAAATTACTCAAAAAATATTTTGATACAACAAGTGGATTTGCAACTACTATTCCTGCTCAAAGACCTGGCATTACTTCATGTCAAAAACAAAGTTACGCATCACACACCATAATTGCTTATCAAACAGGTAAATGCAAAATAGAAGCTATTTTATTCAAACCATTTGCTGAAACTTTTTTAAGTTCTAGAGAATTTGAAATTGAGTGTCCAAATGAAACTGTAGGAGGAGACACTGGTGGAGGAACAACAGGAGGAGGAGGTACAGGAGGAGACACTGGTGGTGGGACTGGAGGAGATACAGGAGGAGGCACTACTGGAGGAGGTGGCGGAGGAAATAATAACACTTCAAAACCTAATGCTAAATTTGCAGCTAACCCAATAAATGGAACCAAAGATCTTACAGTTACGTTTACTAACTTGTCTGTTCCATTCAACGACACCACTCCAATTGTAAAGTTCAAATGGGATTTTTACGGAGATGGAATTGAACTTTTAGAAACTACAAATTTAGATTTAGTTGTGTTTGTTTACAAAAATGTTGGTACTTTTAATCCAAAATTAATAGCTGTTGATATTAATAATCTTGAGAGTGATGTTTTTAACACCATTGCCATAACAGTAAATGACATTGTAAATCAACCACCAGTTCCAGATTTTAGTTATCAACAAAATACTTTTTTGCCACCATTTTTAGTTGCATTTACTGATATCTCAAGAGATGCAGATGGTTCTATAGTTTCATGGAATTGGAATTTTGGTGATAGTAATACAAGCATTTTGCAAAACCCTTCAAATGAATATTTTATAGAGGGGACATATAATGTAAAACTTATTGTCACAGATATTCTTGGCAAAACTGCAGAAATAATAAAATCATTAACTATTTCAAGGTTACCCAACAAACCACCAGTTCCAGATTTTACTTACACTCAAAAATCAAACACTTATACTATTGATTTTTTAAATAATTCTTCAGACCCTGAAAGTGATAGTTTGACTTATGATTGGATATTGAATGAGTTCGACACAAATTCAAAATCTAACCTTGAAGATCCTACTTACACTTATCAAGTATCAGGTATTTACAATGTCACACTCAAAGCTACAGATAGCAACTCAAGTTTTGCTTCTATAACTAAACAAGTTCAAGTAAACGATGTAGTCAATTTGACTCCTAGAATAATAGATTTGACGTACAGCCAAACATCATTTGCTCCATTAACAATAAAATTTACAGAAAATTCAATTGACGATGATGGCTATGTTGAACAATGGACTTGGAATTATGGTGACGGAAATCAAGAAATAGTAAAAGATAATACACTCAAGAATGTATCTCATATTTATTCATCTCCAGGTAGATATATTGTTTCATTAACTATTACTGATAACGGTTTACCAATTGGAATTAACAAAAAAACAGCAACTAGAACTATGATTGTAATAGTTGCTCCACCTCCATCTAATATCCCACCAGTTGCTTTTTTTACAGTAGATAACAATAACTTACCAGCTATTTTTACAAGTACGTTTACTGATCAATCAACTGATGCTGACGGAAATATTGTTTCTTGGTTATGGGAACTTCCAAACAATCAACAAATATTATTTAATACTTCAACTTATCAAAAAACTGTTTCATACACTTTTGCAAAGTCAGGTGTTTATACTATCAAATTAACAGTTTCAGATGATAAAGGATCGCAAAACACAGCTACTTTAGATATCAATGTGGTTAATCAAAATCCATCAGCCTTATTGTCAGCATCTCCAAACCCAATATTGTCAAAAAACAATGTAGTATTTGATGCTTCTCGATCAAATGATATCGATGGAAATATCACCAATTATTCATGGGATTTTGGAAACGGTACTAGAAAATTATTTGGATCTAGCATAGAAAATAATGTTTATAATCTTCCTGGAACATACACTGCGTCAGTAACTGTTTCAGATAATTTAGGTGCTCAAAACACTGCTTTTGTTGATGTTGTGGTTCAAAACAGAAGTCCCTTTGCAGTAATAACCTATGACTTTCTCACAATTAAAGCTCCTAATAGTTTAAATTTCTCCGGAACATCTTCTTACGATGAAGATGGTTCAATTTTGAGTTTCAGTTGGAGTATTATAAATAAAACTAATAATGCAGTTTTTTACACATCAACATCTTCTGTAATATCAGTACCATTTATAGTTCAAGGGTTTTACAAAGTTTCTTTAATAGTGACAGATAATTTAGGAGCTACAAATTCTACGAGTGTTGATGTAACTGTAACTCCAGCAGATAATATTCCCCCAATTGCAATACTAAATGTAGATAAAAATACAGGAAGTGTAAATGATGTTTTCAACTTCAATTTTAGAGGAAGTAATGATCCTGATGCTAATGGGTCAATTATAAGATACATAATAAATTATGGTGATAATGTTGAAGAAGTTTACACTTATGCACCACTATTAGTTGGTCATAAATACTTATCACCTGGAATATATATAGCAAAACTCACTGTCATTGATAACAGATTTGGAAGAAGCATTGAAACACCTCAATCTATTCAAACAATTTCAATAAAAAATCAAGCTCCAATTGCTAACTTTAGTGTTGCACCAACTACTGTTTTAACTTACGAAGATGTAGTTCTTACAGATTTGTCTACTGATTTGGAAAACTCCATTATAAAGTGGACATGGAATTTTGGAGATGGCAGTCCTGATCTCATTGTTATCGATCCTTTACTTGTAAATCAGACCAAGCAATATATAAAAGGTGGCAGAGATTATATAGTAACTTTGACTGTTGAAGATAATTTTGGTTTGACAAATTCTATATTCAAATCTGTAACAGTATTGAATAGAAAGCCTATAGCTTTAATTAAGACTGATCCCTTAGCAATAAATAATGTTGTAACAGTAGAACAAGGAACAACCATTGTCTTTACATCTGATTCTTATGATATTGACGGAACAGTAGTAGCTTATGAATGGAATATAGTTGGTGTTACTGCAGCACCTTTAACAACTAAAAATATCTACAGAGCTTTTGTAGCTAGAGATGGATTGTATGAAGTTACACTCAGAGTCATGGATGATCAAAATCTTTGGAGTGACATAGTAAGTGTATTTGTAAAAGTACAAGCAACAAATACACCACCAGTTGTTTACTTGAATGCAAACCCGCCTTCAGGCACTGCTTCAGCTCCTGTAACAGTATTTTTTGATACTAATGGAACTTTTGACCCTGACAATCCAAATGAACTTTTGGTTTACTTTTGGGATTTTGGAAATGGATCTTTTTCATCAAGCCCTTCTGCTAGTACAACGTATACCAAAGCTGGTTCTTACAATGTTTATTTAGATGTTACTGACAGAAGAGGTTCAACAACAAATAGGGTTATCTTGTATGTTGTTAATGAAACTACAACTGGAGGAACTACTACTGGGGGAACTACTACTGGTAATCTAACAACAGGAGATACTACTACTGGAGGAACGACTACTGGAGGAACGACTACTGGAGGAACGACTACTGGAGGTAATACAACAGGTGGCAACATAAATAATACTCCATCAACTCCACCTTCTACTACTGCAACTCCACCAACAACTACTGTAACTACACCAACAACTATTGATTGGTTTGCAAATCCAGCAAATCAAGTACCTCCAGCATCAGGACCAATCATAGATCCTAATATACAGGGTGCAGGGTAACTTTAAGGTTATAATTAAATAACATGAACGGATTTCCAGATAATAGAGAATTAAGAGCAAGATGCACTTTGAGTGTTATGAATGCTGGCCAAAATGGAAGTTTCTTTTCAGGAGACTACTCTGCTACTGGTGGAGTAAGACCAGCTGAAAATACTGAAGTTGCTAACTCTTCCTTCGACACAGTTTATAATGTAAAAGGCAATAATTACAAAAAATATTCAAGTAGACTAAAGAACTTAAATTCTTTATCAAATGGAAAAATTCCAGAAGTAAACTCTGCTCCTAGTGCTTCATCAGCTACTTTTGCTTTTGGAGGTATAGTTCCTGGAGAAACTCACCCAACTTTTAATAAACTTGCTGGTCCTACTTATGCGGTTCAATTTTTAGAAGATCCCAAAAAAAATACCATAAGTGAACCTCAAGAAAATTATGTTATAAAAACTTACAATACACCAAAAATTCCATTTAAGGGCACTGAAGGAAAGCAGCTAACTACTTACAATATTTGGACAATAGAAGGTAGTTCTCAAGCAGTTAAATATTATGGACCAAAAGCAACTGGAAATAGTCCGTCAATAAGAACTGTCCAAGAAACAGAATTTGGACCATGTATCGAAGTTTCCTCCAAGAATGCTGATACTCTAATCAAGAGACTTTTTCCAATTTCAAAAGATGCTATTTATGATCAACAAGCAATATTGATCAATCCTAATAATACAAGTCAAATTATTAACGCTACAGGTGCAAATGGAAATTGTAGTTTTCATGTAAATCTTTCTTTTAGTGATTTATCTAACGATAAAGCATCTATAGTTTTGAAATTTGGACCACCTTCAGCTAATTATAATTATATAAATACTTTTGAAGTAGAATTAAAAATAAACAAGAAACCTATCTTGAGATTTTTAGATCCATCTGTTGGTAGTATAATAGACTATCAAGAATTGGTAGCTCCAATTATTGACAGTAATACTACAAGCTATGATATATTTGTCCATTTTGTTGGACCAATTATGTTATTAGGTTTCAACGCTGATCCTGCTCAATGGAATACTATTGTTCCTTTTGGTGATTCAAATACTGGATCCAGCGGAAAAGAAATATTATGTCCCCCTGAAACTGGGATTTCATTGTATGTTTCTAACACAGTAGTAAAATTTAGATACTCTGCACTTGTATTTAATAACTTCGTAAATGACACGCAAAGTCAAGCGAGCTTTTCAAACTATGTAGTAGCTTCTCTCACAGCTACTGGAAGCAATACTTTGAATGTTCCGTTTATTTTTCAATATTTTTTAATTAGCGGACACAGATTTAGTCAAAATGGAGGTCTTAGATTTAATAAAAGTCATCCTGAAGATAAGAATATATCTTTTTATTCAGATCTTAGAATTCCACAAAATATTGCTCCATTTGCATACAACGGACATGAATTAAAAGAAGTAAACACTAAAAAATATTATCTAATTCCAATCTACTGGAATACAACTATTGAAGGTCCTGCATTTTTGCAAATAGAAACTCCTCACCCTTCAGCACAAAGAGCAGCTGGAACTTTTGAGGGCGGTTATGGTGGATTTACAGGCTCAGTATCTGGAATGCCATTACCATTAGCTGGATTACTCAAACCAATACCAGCTAATCTTGGCGGAGATATCACCGAGTTTTTACAATCATGGTCTGTTACTTGCTCAACACAAAATTCAAATAAATCAAGAATAAGAAAAAATGCCAGTGTAGTTTTAGTCAATGTAGATCAAAATACATTAGGTAAAAGTATAATTGATTTAATAGAAAATAACTTAATTATAATTAATTTATCAGCTGGTTATGGCAATGAACTTCATACATATTTTCAAGGTTTTATTACAAGAACTCAGTACACAAGAACAGGTTCTCAATCAACATTAACTTTAAGTTGTGAAGATATTGCTACATATACTTTAGACAATATTTACTTTGAGCAGAATATGCTTATTGCTGGTATGAGACACGACTTAGCAATTGATGCACTTGTAACTTGTGCTGGATTTTGGGATTATTATCAAAGAAATAATACTAATATCAATGGTATCGGATTGAGACTAAATTCCAATTCTGTAAATAGTCAAGAATTAATAAAAATTAATATCACTGATAAGATTGGCGACAAACTGAACACTCTTCTGGAAAGATTAAATGATCCCGCTGGTTTGCCAGTATTTAGATGGGCAGAAGATTACGGCTTTATACTCGAATCAAGAAGCAGCAATGATGATACAGACTTTAAGTTTACAGGGTTTGATATTGATGGATATACATTAACTGCAAATAGTAATTTACCAAGCAATGATGCAAATCTTAGTTATGTTCCAGATTGGCACGGACTACTTTCAAACCAATTTTCAACTTCAACTGACATGAAAACACTATCTGCTGGAGTAAAAACTTTTGGTAGCGCAATAACTGGATTTTTAGCTGCAGAAGCATATTCTCCCTTTGATACATACATAGATGGATTTATTTCTCAGGTCCCAGACATCAATAACGGTAGGACACACTATATCGGTTTTAGAAAATATCTAGTAGCTTCTTTGCAGAAATTTGTAGTTCCTGATTATGAAGTGCTTCAGTGGTTACACACCAATTATGTAAAATTGGCTAAACAACCCGTCAGTACAATCAATTTCGAATGTTATGTAACCAGACCGTTGAATTTTCATGGAAGATTTAAGATTGCTATTTTAAATAGTAACAATGCTGATTACACTGATTGGTACATATACGACAACCTTACTTATAACTTTAATAAAGGTGACAACTTAATTACTGCTGATATCTCTGGTGCAAATATCCCAATATTGATTAAGGATCTTGAATAATGCCTAAATTTGTTTCTCTTCAATCTGTTATTGTTGAAAAGCTTCGTGAACAAAAAAACAATATGGAAGCTGGTGTTTCTTTTCGTTCACCTGTAAGTAATCAACTTCAAATAGGAAGATTGAAAAATACTAATCTGGATGAAGAAACTGGCATATTGCGATGGGGATATTCTAATTGGGGAATAGAAAAAGTAACATCAGAATACAAGCCAAGAGAAGTTAAATAATGGGAAATACTCCAATTTATGGTTTTGGATATGTAGAACCAAACCAAGATCTTTCAGAAAATATTGATTTAGATGAACTTAGATTTAAAGCAATTGATAGTCAAATCTACAATCTTTATCAAATTTTCAAAAATGGAGTTTTGGAAGATAATCCTTCTACTCCTTCTTGGAGAATAAAAACATTTGCTAATGAGTTCAAAACAACTAAGATACAAATAACATCAGGCAAAGGTCATGTTTCTTATAAGTATGCAACAACAACAAACTCAAAAGATGTTACGCTACCTACAATACCAGCTAATGTTTCTACAACTACATTGTATGTTTATGCTTATGAAAACGTAAATACTTCTGTTACTGGAGATGTTGACTTCGTAGCATCACTTACTCAAATAAACGACACAACTAACTATGTTTTCCTTGGTTTAGTAGACGTTGATGTCATTAATGGACTGATTACAGTAAATGATAGTGGAAGACAAGATATTTCACTTTTTGCATCACTTTCTTCTTTATTGACAAATCATAAACATATAGGCGGAAGCAATAACCCATCACCTATAGATTTATCCAAAGAAGTTACAAATTCACTTACTTCAGATAATATAGATTATATTGATGCTTCTAAAATTACAATAGGAACTTTAGACAGTTCAAGATTACCAGAGATATCTCATAACACTTTGCAAGATAAAGGTAATCTTTCTCACTCTGAACTTGAAACATTATTGTTAGATATTGTTTCAGAAGATACTACATATACTTTATCAGACTTATCTATTGCCAATAGATTGCAAATGCTTGTGGCTTTGAAAAAATCTGGTGGCACAGGAATGACTTATATTGATTCTAGTCAAATCAATACTATAGTTTATGTGCCAGGTATTTTTCCAAACAATTTCACTAACTCATCTACCGGAAATACAGCTAATTTTGCACAAAAAACTTCAGTACCATCAGCATATACTCTAGCAAACATAAGAGATACATCTCCGAGAAATTCTGGATCTGGTATTAGTGGAAGTGTCATAAGCTCAACTTTTGTCGGTGATAAAAGTTTTGTTGTTCTAAACGATTTTTTAAGTGCCAAAACAGTTGCTTCTTCTTTAGGAAGCACAGTCAACTATTTTAAAAATATTTCAATTTCAGGATCAGCTACTACTGGAAGCTTTACTCTTGACACACCACTTAATTATCAAAGCTTCAATGGACCAGTAACAAGCATTTTTGATACAAGTAATAACTGGAATTCAGGTCTTGTTTTCACTACTTCATTTGCTTCTAATAAAGTAAAAGTTGATACAAAATTGTATACCTACACACTTTTTGATCAACCAATTTCTTTTGAAGGAGCATCTAGAATAGGTATTGGTTTTTCATCAGGATTGGGAGAAACTTCAGCAGCACTAGGAAGCATTTACATGTTCTTAGTTGTTGGATCGGGGAACACTGATCCAGGATTGGTTTACGATCAAAAAATAGAATTTGCACCTAATACATCAGGTATAGGATCATCTATCATCTATGTAAGTCCTGTTCAAAATGTTAAAATTTTTGATGACACAGTAACTGGTATGATTGCTGGGACAAATACATATAAAAATATTTTATTATCTGATTTTGGCGACAGTAGTTTAAAAAAATCAGTGCATGGATATGGATTTTATTTTGCCACAAACAATGGATGGAATGCTGAAAAACAAATAAAATTTGAAATACTGACTCCTTCTGAAAGTAACGTTAATTCAACAGGTGACTACGATAATCTAATAATTACAAGAAGATCTCCAGCTGAAATAGATAAGTCTGTGTTTATTTGGAATGATGAATACAAATACAAAAGTGGAAGTTTCTTACTCAGGTTTGACTCTGGTGATACAACAACGCAATACAATCTTATTGAATATGGCATTGATGAAGCAAATGGTTCAAAATATACATTGCAAACTAGATCAAATGTAAATTCAGATGTATTTTACAATGTCAAAACAGTAAGCACATCTGATGTAATTCAAGCTACTCCTAATGTAAATTCTAATCAAGGCAGATATTTAGATGTATTGTTCAATTTATATTCTAATGAAAATCAAGATTTAGCTCCTATAGTAAATAGCTTGAGAATAAACTATTCTGCTTCAGGTTCTGCTACAACAAGAATTTATGACAGAAATATAACTGATGTCAGCTTGCAAAAGTTTGGTTGGGTTAGCGATGAGTATTATAATAAAAATGTTGGATATGGTAATACAAATCCTAATGACACTAACTATCTCAAAATATACGATACGTCATCTGTAGGGAATTGGATATACCTAAGAAACAATTCATTAATTTCTGCTGCTAATAATACATTGGAAACAACTATTGAAGATGGTATAGATAATTCAACTTTAAGAAATTATCTCACTCCAGTTCAAGTATTTTTGAAAACAACAAGTTATGGATTTAATTCTCCATCAGACTATCAATCTTTATCATCAGGTGGAAACATTATTTGTGATACTAAAAATGATAGAGTTGTATTAACTGATGTTGATGGAAATTTTACTAAAATAATTCAAGGCAATATTAGGTTAAAATTACAATCTAGAGATTTTGTAGCTCTTTCAGCAACCTTCAATCCAACAACAAGAAAAATTTATTTAGCATTTTCTCAAAATATTTCTTTTGTAGATTTGACAAAAATTTATATAATTTTTGATGGTACTTCAGTGAGAGCAGATGATATCAGAATTATAGGATCTTATTCTAATTCTATTTATTCATTATCTGCTACATATGAACTAGCGATAAAAGATACTGTAGAAGGAAGAGCATTAGTAGTAGCAATACAAAACGCAACAAATAGACAAGTAAGATTGGACAAAGGCTGTTTTGCAAATTCTGCAAATAGTATTAATGGTACAGATGCTTTGTCAGCAACTATTCCAACAAGTACAATTTTAACAACTAACAGAACTCAACAATATTATGCTGGAATAAGTACTTCTGTAACAGGAACGCAAACTATAAATACAGGTTTGAATACAACACTTTCTACGATTAGTGACGTGACAGATTTCAATTCTGACGCAAGCATTTCAGCTACAACTATGTATGGTCCTAATAACCAATCTGATACAATTTTGTTAGACTTGCTTGTCGGACCAATTTATTTTGAAAATATTTACAATCCTATCAGTGCTCAATATTCTGAAGAAAGTAATCTGATCATAGTATCTCAACCCCATTCAGAAGCAGTTGTATGTTTTACAGATGATGATATGTTGACCAAAAAATGGCAAATCTCATCAGACATTGTAAAATTCTATGATAACAAATTAGGATCTGCTTATCTTATGACAAGCGGAAATGTATTATTGGGTGCTCCAGCATTTGATACTACTGATACTGGAAAGTTGCTTGTATACAATTTGACAAATGGTTTTATTGAAACTAAACTAACATTCAATAATGATGTAGTAAAAGCATTGCCAGGACCAGCGACTGACTACTCTAATTTTTATGTTTTGACTGATGATGTCATAAATAACGGATTGAATTCCAGATTACATTTGATCAATACATCAGGAACTATTTTATCTACATGGGGAGATAATAACGAAATTTTTCATCCTAAAGGAATGAAAATAATTTCAAATGACAATATTTTAATTTCGGAATAAAAAATGAACATAATTTTAGATAAACAATCACAAAAATTTTTAATTAAAAATGAATTGACAGAGTTTCATATCGACATTCTTTCAAAAAATAATAATTTTTTAATTTCCGAAAATGAAAATATATTTTTTCTTTCATTGAAAAAAGACACTCAATGTTTAGTCAATTTTGAGGACGACATAGTTGAGTTTAGTTTTGATAAAAAAATTCCATATTTACAATTTATTACCATCAAGCTTACTTATGACATGTTGATTTCTCAAAATGAAAACAGTCTTGAGTTTGGAGTTGGAGATGATGCTTATATTATCGTTTTTGATAATATTGCATATTCTATAAATGAAGACACTATAATTTTAGCTCTCAAAGAAGCATCAAGCTCATTTAAAATTTATGATTTATCTTCTGGTTCATTCAATAAAGATTTCCAACAGCAAACATTTCAAGCTTACACTTTAGCTGAGCCATTTGTTATTGATGAGACTTCAAGAATGCCAGAATTTTCAATAGGTAGTTACGATGATGTTGCTTTTATTACACCAAGACCTGTAAGACAAGGAAATCCAGTAATTAGTACTGTTCCAGCATTGATAGACACAAACAGTCCCGATGATGATGTTGAATATTATGATTCTGGTAATGGACCTGATAGCAAAACAATATATTTTAAAATAATTTGCAATACTATTTTAGAGCCAGTATTGAGTGCAGGTGATATTTCTGAAAACTTACAGTTGAAAATTTATTTACCAAATGGATTGGACACTGTCAAATCTGCTGTGTACGAAGACATGATTTTTGTCTCAAATGATACTACAAATAATATATCTGTTTATAAATCATCTTTTACTTTTTATAAACAAGGAAGATACAACAATATAGATTATGTAGATGGTTTTATGTATTTTGACGTACATTGTCCTCTTACTGTACAAAATTCTATACCTTTCCAGTTTGATTTCAGTCTTTGATAGGTTCTAAATCAGCTGGCAAAGAATAATTCTATAAATCTATCCCAGTGGTGGTTTGAAAGTGCCTTTTGACGTAACAATCATTTTACCAAGCAATTTATCTAGTGGATATCTTCAATCTGAATTTATAAACTCAGGTGATACTTACACCAGTAATAAATATTCCAAAGATCCTAGTCTTGACAATA
>Ga0209086_10001894_pt1 | contig 16711 bp, 18 predicted proteins | sample M_130207_XF_Meta_FD_187312 | JGI IMG/M metagenome (GOLD analysis project Ga0209086, IMG submission 187312) | Freshwater microbial communities from Lake Montjoie, Canada to study carbon cycling - M_130207_XF_MetaG (SPAdes) (version 2) | ecosystem: Environmental > Aquatic > Freshwater > Lake... | reverse complement strand
CAAACGCTCCGCTAGCTGTGCGTGCCATCAAACGCATGATGCGGGCTGCAGAGACAGAAACTTTCGAACAGAACATTCATCATGTCTTTTTGCAACTCTTGCCATTGATTCAAACTCAAGACTTCAAAGAAGGTGTGGCCTCCTTCATGGAAAAACGCCCTGCCAATTTTACTGGTCGCTAGATGTCCACTGACGGTTCGTTAGAAGCGCTGAATGTCATCGCCACGACGCGCACGATTCGGCGGTATGCCGATGAGCAAATACCCGTGACAGATTTAAACGCCATCATCTGGCATGCCACGCGTGCCCCAAGTGGATCGAATCGTCAGCCATTTCGTTTTTTGGTATTGCGAGATGGGCCAATGGCCATGCAGGCTAAGAAACTTTTGGGAGACTCATTTCGTCAGGGTTGGTCAGGCAAATCAGAGACGGACGGTTATAGATCAGAAGTAGAAAAGAAAAGTGATTCGCGCAAGGCGCGCCAGGCCGCCGCCATGCAGCACTACGTCGACAACATTGAAAAAGTGCCGGTGATCGTTTTGGCCTGTCTCGTGCGGTATCGCGACCCATCCCCTTATGAAGGCGCATCGATTTATCCCGCCTGTCAGAATCTTCTCTTGGCCGCGCGTTCTTTAGGCTACGGAGGCGCATTGACTATGTGGCATCAATCTGTGGATGCTGAATTGAGATTGCTTCTGAGCATTCCAGATGATGTCGCTCTATCTGCTTGCATTACTTTGGGTCGCCCGCTCGGCTCACATGGGCTAGTTCGGCGGCGTCCCATCACAGAATTAGTCTTTGAAGATTCTTGGGGGAGTGCACCGCCTTGGGCTAACGATCCTGAAGGAACTTCTTACACGTCTGCTGGCCCCAAAAAATAGATGCCTGAGAATCCCATTGCAGAGTTCTACAAACTTTTTGGTTTGACTCAAACTGCGAGTATCGACGAGATCATTCAAGCGAGGCGTTTTTTAGCGCTGGAATTTCATCCGGATCGAGGGGGATCCGATGAGAACATGGCTTTGGTTAATTTGGCCTTCGATGAAATTATGAATTGGCATCGTCAGCAACAGTCAGAGCCTCTACAAATTTCAATCCCAAAGGTCCCTTCGGCGTTTGATGTTGATCGGCCCTCATTTGTCATCAATGCACTTCCTGTCGTCGCCTTTGAACTGCTGCTTTTGGCGGGGCGCATCATTGGCGATGTGGCACTTGATGATCCGCCATACCTCTTAGAAGTTCAGATTGAAGATCCGGTCCTTACCTGGTGCCGTTTAGAAGTTCTTCCCGAAGCGGGATCAAGCAGCGTTAGTTTGACTGTTGATGGTCAAACAAATGCCGTTTCCGTTCGCGACCTGTGGATCCGAACCATCAATGAGATTGGGTTTGCGCACCATGAGCGGCCTTGAGTAGTCGATCGCGAATCGCAGTACCAATTCCATTCGGAGTGGGAAGTACCACAATCGCTTGATCAATGCCATCGTCATCGCATTGACGTAATTGCGAATACATCTGAGCAGCGAACAATGTGGGATCACTACTTCCATCAATAATGCGAACTTGCTGAGTGACGGCCTTGGTCGCCAGAAGGGCTTGCGCCTCATTCACGTCAGCAACCACGGTCAAACGACAAGTCGGTGCATAGTGAGAGTCCAACATTCCTGGAGCGCGACTTGGACCAGTCATCTGCTCGGCCACGTGCACAACATGAGAAACTAACTCGCGCGAAATGCCACCTGGACGGAGAATCTGAATGATGTTCGCTGAGCAATCAACAATCGTGGATTCAAGGCCGATGGAGCAAGGTCCGCCATCTAAAATGTAATCAACCTCTGAACCCAAATCATTGAGCACATGCTCTGCAGTAGTTGGGCTGACCTTGCCAAATTTATTTGCCGACGGGGCTGCCACACCACCCTCAAGCCCTCGTAGAACCTCAAGGGCTACAGCGTGATTCGGAACTCTCAATGCAATTGTGTCTAGACCTCCCGTCACCTCATGGTAGACAGTGAGCGCTTTTGCAACAATCACTGTCAAGGGACCAGGCCAAAACAAAGCCGCCAAAATTTCCGCAGAGGTTGACCAATCGGCGCTCCAGAGCCGAGCTTCAACTAGGGAAGGAAGATGGACGATTAAAGGGTGATTTCTCGGGCGACCTTTAATGTCAAAAATGCGATTGACAGCATCACTGTTTGAAGCATCAGCGGCAAGTCCGTAGACCGTCTCGGTCGGAAAGCCGATGACACCACCGTTTCGTAAAACTTCAATGGCATGATCTGTATCCGTTCCTATGGAACCAGATTTCATGACACATCCACACCTAAGAAATCAAAAGCCGCATCAAAGAATCCGAAATTTTCGGTGGTGGCAAAGTGATCCACATTTCGTAAGGACACTAAACGCGCATTGGGCAACATAGCCACCAAACCATCACCTGGGCCGGCAAAATCCTTGTCACCGATAACAACTAAAACTGGACAAGTTATCTTTGCGAGTTCTTCCGCCGTGTATGGATCACGCTGACGTTTCATAATCGCTGTGAGAGCAATCTTGTCATTGCCTGGTTGCTCTGCATACTGCACGAAAAGGCGCGCAAGATTATTCTCTTCGGTCAAATGACCTTCAAGGGCGTCAACGATCAAACGGTGCGAATCTTGACTATCAGCCTCAATGACATTTCTACCGATTCCCGCTAGGACCAAACTTTTCACCCGATCAGGGTGTTCGATGGCTAAACGCAAAAGGGTAATTGCGCCGAGGGAGAAGCCAATGAGGTCCACTGGCTCAGGAGGCATGACTTGTAAAATTCGCTCAGTGAGGTCTGCGTAAGCCTCAGGGGAATGAGGTTTTGGAGCCTGGCCATGTCCCAATAGGTCGACACCGATGACAGTTCTGCCGGCGTCTTCAAGGAGATCGGCAAAGCCACTAGATTTCCAGGTTGTCGAGAAGGAGCCACCCCAGCCATGAACAAGAACGATTGGATACTTCATCTAGACCAAGTTAGCCCCTAGCCTGATTGCGCACTCGTGTATGGGTAGCAACGGAGGATGTAGACACATGAAATTCCTAAATGACTTGTCGCCCTCCTATGACCTCACGTACAGCGATGTCTTTATGGTCCCCAGCATGTCAGATATCGGATCGCGCTTGGATGTGGATCTATCCACGTCGGATGGAATCGGTACGACGATCCCGGTCGTTGTGGCAAATATGACAGCGGTTGCTGGTCGTAGAATGGCAGAAACCGTCTCACGTCGCGGTGGCTTAGTCGTTCTCCCACAGGACATTCCTCTTGATGTCATCAGCACGGTGGTCAACTTTGTGAAGAGTCGGCATCCTATTTATGAGACACCCATCACCCTCTCGCGCACCGACACGGTTGGTGAAGCGTTGAGTTTGATTCATAAACGGGCACATGGCGTTGTGATTGTGACCGATGAATTAGATCATCCACTTGGAATTTTTACCGAGGCAGATGCGGCAGGTTACGATCGGTTTACGCAGTTACATAATGTGATGTCCACTGATTTGCTATGTATCAAAGAGGGCACAGATCTTGAGGAAATCTTTCATTTGTTGTCGGGACAACGTCTGACGGCGGCACCGGTCACCAATGCCGAAGGTCGCTTAATCGGCTGTGTCACTCGTCGAGGCGCATTGCGGTCAACTCTCTACCGAGCAGCCTTGAACTCGGATGGTCAGTTTCTCACCTCTGTAGCGATTGGGGTCAATGGCGATCCAGCACACAAAGCAAAAGTGTTACACGAGATGGGAGTGGATGTTCTCGTCGTTGACACAGCACATGGACATCAGTCACGCATGCTTGAGGCCGTGCAGGCAGCACGGGCGTCAGCACCCCACGCAATTATCGTCGCAGGTAATGTCGTAACAGCCAGCGGGACCCGCGATCTCGTGAATGCAGGGGCAAATATTGTCAAGGTGGGTGTCGGCCCCGGAGCGATGTGCACAACTCGCATGATGACGGGCGTGGGACGCCCACAGTTTTCAGCAGTGCTTGAGTGCTCTCAAGAAGCCCGTCGTTTGGGTGCTTCAGTGTGGGCTGATGGGGGCATTCGTTATCCGCGCGATGTGGCACTAGCGCTGGCAGCGGGTGCAGGCAACGTGATGTTCGGCTCTTGGCTCGCAGGAACTTACGAATCCGCTGCAGATACTCTGCGCGATCCGGATGGGCGTCTGTACAAAGAGAATTTTGGCATGGCTTCAAATCGTGCGGTACGTAACAGAACGCGTCGAGAAGGTCTCTTTGATCGGGCCAGTAAAGAATTGTTTGAAGAAGGGATTTCTACATCGCGGATGTATTTAGATCCTGAGCGGCCAGGAGTTGAAGACATCATTGACCAAATCGTGGCTGGTGTTCGCAGTTCATTTACGTACGCAGGCGCTAACACCAATGAAGAGTTTCATCAACGGGCAACCGTAGGCATTCAAAGTTCAACTGGCTATGACGAGGGTCGTCCCGTGGGGACTAGTTGGTAATTCTGTGTCTGATGCGCGGGTGATTATCGCAATTGACGGTCCGGCAGGTGCGGGTAAATCGACAATAGCCAAGGCATTAGCCCATGCGATGAACTTGCAGTACTTGGATACCGGGGCGATGTTTCGTGCAGTCACAAGTACGGTGCTCCGTCTAGGAATCGATCCAAGTGATATTGAACAAGTTGGAGCCTTATGCGAAATCCTTTCTATGGAAGTGTTGGAAAATCAGGTAATCGCTGACGGCGTTGATGTCACCGTTGATATCAGAACTCCTGCTGTGACGAAGGCGGCCAGCGTGATCGCCACCAATCCACTTGTACGTGCCAACTTACGTAGCAGGCAGCGTGCCTGGACATCCGAGCGCGGGGGAGGTGTAGTGGAGGGTCGGGATATTGGCTCTGTCGTGTTTCCCGATGCGACGTTGAAGGTCTACCTCACGGCCACGCCACGAGTTCGCGCTGGACGGAGAGTTGCTGAGATTGGCGGAGATGTTGATGAAGTTGAAAGACTGATCAGCGAACGGGATTTATTGGACTCGACACGCGCTGACAGTCCTCTTCGGGAGGCCGAGGGATCTGTACTGATCGACACGAGTGGCCGTCATGTAGTTGATATTGTGCAACAAATCGTCAGTCTTGTTGAGGGGAGGTTGTCGTGAGTGAAGTTGAATCACATCTCGCTGCAGACGCGATAGGGGTTCGAGTTTTTTACGCAGGTGTGCGCACGACGGTCTCAATTTTTTGTCGCACCTATTGCCGAATGTCTCTCACAGGCCAAGAGAACATTCCTGAGCAAGGTGCGTTTGTTTTGGCACCCGTGCATCGCAGTTTCTTGGATACTCCTATCGCTTCATCCTGTACCCGACGCAGAATGCGCTTCATGGGAAAAGATTCTCTCTGGAAGAGCCAACCCCTGCGCTGGATTGTCACTTCTTTAGGGGCCTTTCCCGTGACGAGGGGCTCAGCAGACCGTGAGGCGATTTTGCGCTCCATCAAGGCTCTGCAATCAGGTGAACCTCTTGTGCTTTTCCCTGAAGGTGAGCGCAAATCTGGACCAACAGTCGAACCGCTGATGGACGGTGCGGCTTATGTGGCTTGCAAAGCAGGAGTACCAATCATCCCAGTGGGTATTGGCGGAAGCGAGCGAGTGATGGGGAAGGGTGCAAAATTCATCTATCCAAGAAAGTTGGTCGTGATAATAGGCGCCCCTATTCAGGTGCCAAATGCGGTCGACGGTCGGATGCCGCGATCAGCAGTCAAGGAAGTGTCAGCTCAGCTTCAGCGAGAGCTTCAGAGCTTATTTGATTCCGCTCAAAGTAAGGCCTCTCACTCAGCAACGAAATAATAAGCCAGCGTTTGAGTGAACAAGAGAGGATCTAGTGCCCCACACAGTTCACGCGCTGAATGCATTGACAATTGAGCCACACCAACATCCACAGTGGGTATTCCTAATTGAGTTGACGTGATCGGACCAATGGTTGATCCGCATGGCATTGTGTTCTTGGAGACGAAGTATTGGTACGGTACGTCGGCTGCTGTGCAGGCTTCGATAAAGACAGCTGCTGACTCGGGCGATGTGGCATAGCGTTGATTGGCGTTGCTCTTGAGCACTGGGCCAAGATTTGGAAGTGGTCGATGTTGTGGATCGTGGCGTTCTGGATAGTTGGGGTGCACTGCATGTGCGTTATCAGCCGAGATGCAATGCGAGGCAGCTAAAACTTCATGGAATGATTTTTTATTGGCAGCGCTCAGGGACTCAAGGAGCCATTGCAGGCGTGGGCCCGCAGCCCCATGCGTACTTTGCGAACCCACTTCTTCGTGATCAAAAAGGGCCACAACAGAACAGTTAGTTGAGTTATCGCCTCGTGTTTTTGAAGCGATCAACCCTTCAATGGCCGCCCAACAGGAAACTTGGTTGTCTAAGCGTCCACTTGCGATGAGTGATGAATCCGAACCCAAGAGAGATGCTGGTGTGAGGTCATATAAGCCAAGATCCCAACTCACAATTTGAGACGAGCCGATCCCAATTTTGCTGCTCAACCATTCTTTGAAATAGCCCTCTGTTGAATCTCCTAAGCCCCATATCGGCATCAGATGAATCTGCTTGTCAAGAATGAGTCCTCTCTCATTGACATCACGATCGAGATGAATGGCCAACTGTGGAATGCGCGCCACCGCTTCGTCGACTCGTACGAGAGCCACAGAATGATCCGATAAAACAACACGCCCTGCTACGCCTAAATCACGGTCAAGCCAGGAATTACTGAGTATCCCTCCGTAAATTTCTACGCCGAGTTGTCGCCAACCAAAGTTGCCAGCGTCTGGAAGAGGTTTAACTTTCAGACAGGGAGAATCTGTGTGTGCCCCGACTATTCGGAAATGTGAGGAATTCTTGGAGGAGTTATCCCATGCCAGAAGAAGTCCGAACTCGGCAATGAAGCCACAGTTGGGGAGAGCACCTCCGAGGTTGGAGAAGGACACCTCTTGGAAACCTGCAAGGCGAAGTTGTGTGCCACAGTAATCAACTGCGTGACTAGGTGAAACGCAAGCATCAAGATGGCGCAGAAAACCAGCGATATCTGCTTGGGGTGAGAAAAGTGGATCTTGCCGGGGTCTGGAGGTGTTCATAACTAGGCCATCAGATCACTAACTCAGCGATTTCTGAAACAGACCCATCGGCAATCCACTAAAACGCAAATGAGATGTTTCGTTGAGAGTGACAATGCTCCGTTCACCACTGCGTGCAGCGGCGATGCGATGAATGGAAGTGTAATTCGGATAAAAGAAACCTCTGCTGTTCGGCAGTCCGAGACAATGAGAGACATAGGCATTGATCACTCCGCCATGACAGACAATGGCGATCCTCTGCGATTCATGGCGCTCAATGAGCGATTCAATCGTGCCCACGACACCGCGAGAAAACTCTTCTTCAGTTTCTTCAAAGCCCGTCCATTCGCCATTGACCATCTGTTGCCAGCGTGGGTCATTGGTCGCTTTAAGTTCTTCAACCGGGACGTATTCACTGCTATTACGGTCATATTCCGCTACTCCGTCAATAGTGATCAATGGCAAATTTAAGGCGCTTGAGACGGCTTGAGCAGTTTGTTGGGCACGCTTCATTGGACTCGCGTACAAGGCATCAAAAGATTCCTTGGAAAGATAATCCGCTAAGAGTTGGGCTTGAGCACAACCGTCCGCGGATAATTCTGGGTCCGCAACACCACTCACCAACTCTTTACGAATAGGGATTGCATGGCGGATCAGGGCTACTTCCATGCACTTAGGCTAGACGCTTACGATGGAATTCCTGAACTTGAGATCCTCTTGCAGATCTACGTCACTAAAAGCGCATGCTCAAGGAATGTCAAGTTGAAAGTCGTATCCCAAGATTGTGCACTGAGCCTGATCTCCCTCAATGGATCCTAACTTGGCTTGATCAACGCAGTCAGATATTTGACTGCGTTGCGAGTAGATCAAGCCTCCAAGGGCCAACGCCACGATGATGACGAAGGCTTTGATCATCGCATTGGCGGCGAATCGAAAGATCACTAGGCCGACGACTATTGGAGCCACGGCACCAGCGGTCATGAAGTTTTCTAACTTGCTGACGTCGATCGCCAGTAACAAAGTGTGCATTGAAGAAGCCATGGGTTTACCTTACCCAAGAGTGTGTCTTTGCTTCTGCGATAGATACTGTGTCTCTATGAGCAATAGCAATCCAATTAATCTCACACCGCAGGGGCCACCCACGACCGTTTTACCCCTCGAGGATGCGTCAATTAGGGAATCGCTTGCACAGGCCCTCGGTGCACCTGCACAAGAGCACCTCGCACTGTTTGGCGAGGTCGCTATGCGTCACCCCCGCTCACTCTTTGCTTGGGCTCATCTAGGTGATAGTGGAAGAGATGTTTTGGAGCGATATGCGTACTATCGCATCGGTTATCACCGTGGTTTAGACACTTTGCGACAAAATGGTTGGCGTGGTTCGGGCTATGTTCGTTGGGATCAGCCATCGAATCAAGGCTTTCTGCGTTGTCTTCATGGTCTTCAGCAAATGGCTGCTTTGATTGGAGAATCCGACGAAGCCGAGCGTTGCATCATTTTCTTGTTGCAACTTGACCCGTCAGGTGTCCCGGCAACAATCACGAGGGATTGACATAGTCGATGCAGCGCCGAGGTTACGTCTTGGCAGGTGGCAATAGTCGCCGCATGGGTGTGGACAAGGCCTTCCTATCGGTCTCTTCTCAGTCGGCGGTTGAGCGTCAATGTCAGCTTTTGCAAGAACTATGCCTCGACGGCGTTTTCATTGTCGGTCGGAGTAAAGAATTATTCGCTTCGTACCCCTGGGTCCACCTTGAGGATCGAGATGGGGGACATGGTCCACTTGACGGCATTGCCACAGCCCTCAATCACGCCCAAGAAGGAATCGCATTTATTCTTGCGGTCGACCTCTTCATGGTTACCAAAGATGATTTTGATGCTTTGTATCTTGCCATGAGCCATAGCGAGGCAGATGTGGTGTGCGCATACTCAATAGATGACACACAGATTGAGGTCAACCAACCCCTTTGCTCAGCATGGCGAGTATCAAGCACCTCAGACTTTGTGAATCGATCCCTTGCTGCAGGAGAGCGCAAGGTGAGCCAGGTGGTTCAGACTCTTGACACCATGCGAGTTCTCGTGCCCTTCAGCCACCTTGCCAATTTTAATTCACCTGAAGACTTCAGCAGACTCAAGTCTTGACTGCGCTAGTTTGTACTGATGCCCGCATATCCTTCGGAGATTTCAGTTGATGACTTAGCAAATTTGCTTGAGAACGGAATCCTCCTGATTGACGTGCGTCAATTAGATGAGTATCAATCTGGTCATGTGACAGGAGCCGTACACATTGCTTTACAGGAGATTCCCAATCGTGTTGAAGAGTGTGTCAGCGCAGACGGATCGCCTACTTACTTCATCTGCAAAGTTGGCGGCCGGAGCGCTCAGGCTTGCGAGTATTTGGCGGGAAAGTCATTGAATGTGGTGAATATTGCAGGTGGCACACTTGCATGGTTGCACAGTGGTCGCGATGTGGTTCTAGGAGATAATCCGACGTGACTTTTTCATGGATTGATAATGATCGTGACCTGAAAGCATTGCTTGATGGTTTGATGACTGAGACGAGAGTCGCCTTGGACACCGAATTTCACCGTGAGAAAACCTATTTTCCGCGATTGGCTTTGGTGCAACTGGCATGGAGCGACGGTCTGGCGATTGTTGACCCATTATCTTGTGATGCGCGCATGCTGAGTCGAATTTTCGGACCAAATCACCTCATCGTGCTTCATGCGGCTCAGCAAGATCTTGATGTTTTGTCACATGCCATCGGTGTCATTCCGCAGCACATCTTTGACACTCAAGTGGCGGCGGGATTCCTTGGTTACTCGACCCCATCCTTAGCCTCTTTAGTGAATGCCGAACTAAAAATCGCACTCCCCAAAGGTGACCGACTCACAGACTGGCTGCGACGTCCACTAACGGATGGGCAAAAATCCTACGCAGCCTCTGATGTTGAACATCTTTTTGAGCTCCACGATTTATTGACCGCCAAGTTGGACGAGTTAGGTCGCACCCAATGGGCCCTTGATGCTTGTGAAGAATTACGCAATCGTAAAGTTGGAGCTGGAGATCCAGCAGACGCTTGGCAGAAACAAAAAGATGTGCGGGCGTTAAAGCCGCGCACTCGGGGCGTCTTAGCCTCCCTAGCTGAGTGGCGAGAACGCCGGGCGATGGCGAGTGACATTCCTCCGCGGCAGGTTTTACCTGACTTAGCGCTTCAAGGAATCGCACAACGCGAGCCGGCCTCCATCAGCGAGTTGGCTCAGTCCCGAGGTGTGGACGAGCGCCATACGCGAGGAGCTGTCGGTACTGAGATCTTGGCCGCCGTACGACTGGGTCAAGGCAAACCACTGGAAATACCCGTTTCTGACTCGGACGATGTTGATCGGCATCTGCGCCCTGCGATCACGCTGATCTCGGCTTGGTTGAGTGAGGTTGCACGGGTGCAAAAGATAGATAACGCCCTACTGGCCACGCGCAATGACATTTTGGCCTTTATTCGGCAAGATCAGGCCGCCCGTTTGCTCACTGGTTGGAGGCGGGATTTAGTAGGTAGCGACCTTAAATCTTTGCTTTCCGGCGAATTAGGTCTCTCCTTTGATGGTCATGGAGGCCTGAAAATGATGCGTGGTTCGGTCTCCCCAGAAGCACCCGAGCAAATCTCATAAGTGAAATTGAGCCACTTGTCACCCCTAAAGTTGGCCAAAACGTGGAATGGCAAGCAAGTTCCCACATTTTGCGCTCTTGGACGCCTAAACTGTGTGACGCCTGCGTTTGACGTGTGGTGGATAACGGTTACCACAGTTGCACTAGTTCGGCTTGGGTGATCTTGCGTTTTTTAGTCCTCAACCCCTCTCTTAAGTTCGGAGCCCTAACGTGAAAAAGGGTCGTCACCGTCGCTTCGAAGAAGCGCGAAAATTGAAACAAGCAGGGCCTAGTGCCTTGGATCTCGGTTTAGTTGGCGGAGATTCTCAACCGCGGTCGCAAGATGACGAGTATGCCGCACTAGCTGAAAAATATGGAGTCGTCTTTGATGATGAAGATGATGTTGAGGAAGAGGATGACGACCAGGCATAAGCCGGTTGCCCACAATTGATATGGCAAAACAAATACGTAATGTTGCGTTAGTCGCGCACGTAGATCATGGCAAAACCACGCTCGTTGACGCATTGTTACGCGCCACTGGCACTTTTGCCGCTCACCAAGCTGTTGTTGACCGAGTTATGGACTCCAACGATCAAGAACGCGAGCGAGGCATCACCATTCTTGCCAAGGCCGCATCAGTGACCTACAAGGAAACCAAGATCAACTTAGTTGACACCCCAGGACACGCTGACTTCGGTGGTGAAGTTGAGCGTGCGTTAACCATGGTCGATGGCATTTTGCTTCTGGTTGACGCAGCTGAAGGTCCACTCCCACAAACGCGTTATGTGCTGCAAAAGGCGCTATCACTGAATTTGCCGGCCATCGTTGTCATCAACAAGGTTGACCGCGGCGATGCAAGAGCCGAAGAAGTCCTTGATGAGGTCTACCAGTTGTTTATCGATCTTGAAGCTGACGATCACCACATTGATTTCTCGGTGATTTCCGCAGTCGCACGTGAAGGTCGCACAATGGTTGGGCTCGGTATGCCTGCCCAAGACGCAGACCTCTCTGCGCTGCTTGACACGATCATCGAACGCATTCCAGCCCCGACCGGGGACCCAGATGCGCCCCTGCAAGCCTTGGTGACCAACCTTGACGCATCGGAGTATCTCGGTCGTCTGGCAATAGGTCGCGTGTATCAAGGTGTTTTGCGTAAAGGTGAAATGGTCGCACTCCTTGAAGAAGAGTTTGCTGAAGGGCAGCCCCCTTTGAAGCGTCGGCTATCCCAATTGATGGCCTACATGGGAGTCGGTCGGGTTGAAGTTGACGAGCTTCGTGCTGGTGACCTCTTTGTCGTCGCTGGTTTCCCAGAAGTCGAGATTGGCGACACCATTGCCTCAACCGACAACCCTGTGGCTCTGCCACGTCTGACAGTCGATGAGCCCGTCCTTCGAATGACATTTGGCGTTAATACGTCGCCATTTGCAGGGCGAGATGGAAAGTATCTCACGAGTCGTCACCTCATTGATCGTTTGCACAAAGAGGTTTTGGGTAACGTCTCAATCAAACTTCATGAGACTGATTCAGCCGACGTCATGGAAGTGGCGGGTCGTGGAGAATTGCAATTGGCGGTCCTCATTGAAGGTATGCGCCGTGAGGGATTTGAATTACAAGTCAGTCGACCAGAGGTCATCACCAAAGAGGTAAACGGCAAAAAGTTTGAACCTCTTGAGCGCGGTGTTTGTGACGTACCAGATGAATATGTTGGCGCCGTCACCCAAGCATTGGCGCCTCGTAAAGGCCGTGTCACTGACCTCAGGTCCGGTGATCCAGGCCGATCAGTCATTACGTTTGAATGCCCGAGCCGTGGTTTGATTGGCTTCCGTTCGTTACTGATGACAGCAACTCGTGGTACGGCTATGTTGCATCAAAACCATGCTGGTTGGATGCCGTGGTGTGGCGAGTTACCCCATCGTCTAGGTGGCGCGATGATCGCCGACCGTGAGGGAATGGTCACGGCGTACGCGCTTGACAACTTGCAGTTACGCGGAGAATTGTTCGTCGAGCCAGGTGAAAAGACATATGAAGGTATGGTTGTCGGAGAAAGTTCTCGTGGCGATGAGATGGTCGTGAATGCGGTCCGCGCCAAGGAAAAGAACAATATTCGAACGCATAGCCATGATGACGGTGTCAAGTTAGCTGCACCAAAGATTCACACGCTCGAGACAGCTATTGAGTGGATCGCCGATGATGAACTCGTAGAGATCACCCCTAAGGCGATTCGTGTTCGTAAGCGTTATCTCAATCCTGAAGATCGTAAGAAGGCTTTTAAAAAGTCAAACTAAAGGCGAATTATTTACGTGTTCGCATAACGGGATGCGCAAGCGGAACTGCTGTTGGGCGCTCCAGAATTTCCACGAGGAGGTCGTAGACCTCCTCGGTCACAGTCTCGCAAATTTCATCTTTGAGGTATTTGTACACGGGTTCTTTGCCAACGAAAGCGTCGGAGTTTTCGGTACACCACCAATGAAGATCATCGCCACCTGCACCCCAGTCGCGTCGTTTCCACTCGCGGACGACAGTGTTCACCCAACCATTGCTGTCGGTGTTGTGTTCAAGGCGCAATGGTAATTGCCAACAAACATTCGGCTTCCAATCGAGTGGGCGCTCATTGGCCTCAGTGGCTGCGATATGAAAAGCACAACCGGCGCCACCAGCGAAGCCCGGTCGATTGAGGAAGATGCAAGCACCATCGACTCGACGCGTCATTGTGTCGCCGTCTTTATTGCTTTTCAGGAAGCCTTTTGTCTTGGCTTTGTCCTTGAATTGCCAATTTTTCTTTGTCAAACGGACCACTGCTTTCACAACATTGGCAACATCATCCTCATCAACAAAATGGGCGCCTAGTGAGCAACAACCCTCATTGAGTTCTGGGGTAGCGACTTCATGAATTCCTTGACATCCCTCACCAAAAATACATTTCCACGAAGAGCGCATAAAAGTTGCATCAAACGTCCATGTGCGTTGATGATGGGGATCCTCAAAACTGATCATTTCATGCAAATCTTGATGACGACCAGAGAGTTCTTGGACTGGAGCGACTGGAACCGATTTTCTGACTCGGACGGACGTAGCGGGGGTTGTTAGACGTTTACTCACTCGGACAGGTTAGGGGAATATCTCTCTTTCAGGCAGGTGCCCAAGGGTAGGATTTGAACGTTATGAATTTGCCTCCGCGCACCGCTCAAGAACTGAGAACGAGCTTCCTCAAATTTTTCGCTGAACGCGATCACATGGCGGTCCCATCGGCCAGTTTGATTCCTCATGATCCGACGGTCTTGTTCACCGTTGCGGGGATGGTCCCTTTTAAACCCTACTTTGTTGGTGATGAGGTTGCGCCGTACAGTCGGGCAGCCACCATTCAGAAATGCGCTCGTGCCGGTGGCAAACACAACGACCTTGATGATGTCGGCCGCACTAAGCGTCATCTCGTCTTCTTTGAAATGATGGGCAATTTTTCTTTCGGTGATTACTTCAAGTCCAAAGCGATTCCTTGGAGTTGGGAATTCGTGACTGAGACCTTGGGCTTCGATGGAGACCGTATTTGGGTAACGGTCCATACAAGTGACGATGAAGCCGAGGCGATGTGGCACGAAGAAGTTGGTGTGCCCATGGATCGCATCCAGCGCCTTGGGGACAAGGACAACTTTTGGCAAATGGGAGATACCGGTCCGTGCGGACCCTGCTCCGAACTACATATTGACCGGGGGTCTGAGTTTGGCCCACCTGGTGGACCGTTAAATGATCCGCACGGAGATCGTTTTATGGAGTTTTGGAATCTGGTTTTCATGCAGTACAACCAGTCGAGTGATGGATCACGTGTGCCGCTACCAAAGCCATCCATTGATACGGGAGCAGGTCTTGAGAGAATACTGGCTCTCCTGCAGGGCAAGGACAGTGTCTGGGAGACGGACGCTATTTTCCCGATCGTCGAGGCCGCACAGTCGGTCACCGGGTCCAGCTATAAAATCGGAGATTACGAAGATCGAGCAAGTTTTAGTTTGCGGGTATTGGCCGAACATGCACGGTCAAGCACGATGCTCGTTAATGATGGGGTCTTTCCTTCTAATGAAGGTCGTGGTTATGTGTTGCGACGAATTATTCGCCGTGCGGTCCGCCACGCATACTTGTTGGGCACGGAAAAGTTGGTGATGCCGGCGCTCGTCGAGTCCGCAATTACCACTATGGGCGAGGCCTACTCAGATGTCATTGCTCAAAAAGATTTCATTTTGGGAGTTTTGACAAAGGAAGAGGAAAGGTTCCGCCAGACACTTAAAACTGGTCTTTCTATTCTTGAAACTGAGTTGAGTCAAGCAGATGAAAATCATGTGGTCTCGGGTTCCACGGCCTTCTTGTTACACGACACTTATGGCTTTCCGCTTGAAGTCACTCAGGAGATCGTGGCTGAACGGGAGCTCTCAGTCGACCTTGATGGTTTCCGCGTGGAGATGGATCAGCAGCGTCAGAGGGCGAAGGCGGCCCGTAAAGGCAATGTCGCCGACGACTCCCGTATTGATCTTTACCGCGAAGTGATGGAAGCGCATGGCACGGGTGCATTTGTCGGTTATGAGCGAGAGTCCTGCTTAACAAAAGTTTTGGCGATTATTCCCGACGACGAAGGTCTTTTTGATATCTTCCTCGAGCAGACTCCGTTCTATGCGGAGAGTGGTGGTCAGGTTGGCGATACAGGTTTTCTGACCTCCTCCTCTGGAAACTACGAAGTTCTTGATACCACCTACGCTTTGCCGGGATTACGTCGGCATCTATGTCGAGTGATATCGGGGACACTGCTCATCAATCAAGAGGTAGAGGCCAGTATTGACGTTTTGCGTCGTACCGCTATTCGACGCCACCACACTGCCACACATATTTTGCATTGGGCACTTCGTGAGGTCCTAGGCGAGCACGTCAAACAGGCTGGTTCGTTAGTCAACGATGAACGGTTGCGATTCGACTTCAGTCACTATGACTCTCTGACGATTGACCAACTGAAGCGTATTGAGGATCTTGCGAACACGCTGACGTTGGACAATGCCGCAGTGACATCACTAGAAACATCTAAAGAGGAAGCCCTAGAGAAGGGTGCGATTGCTTTTTTTGGTGACAAATATGGCGATCAAGTGCGGGTTTTATCAGCAGGACCTTCAGTCGAACTATGTGGTGGCACCCATGTCACCGCTACTGGTGATATTGGTTTGATTCACATCATCTCTGAAGGATCCGTTGGCGCCAACTTGAGAAGGATTGAAGCCGTTGCCGGCATCAGGTCGCTCGAACTTTTGCAGCGCGAGCAGCGTTCCTTGAATGAAGCAGCCTCGCTTTTGGGTACCAGCTCGCAGGAATTGTTAGTTGGAGTGCACCGTAAACTTGATGAGTTCAAAGCCGTACAAGAGGAAAACAAAATTTTAAGATCTCGTCTCGCGGTTTTTGGTGCCATCTCTTTGGCACAAGGCGCGCACGAGGGGATCGTCGTGGCCCGCGTTGATGAACTTTCACCTGGTGATCTCCGCGAGTTGGCTTTGGCCGTGAGGCATCAAGTGGGGATTCGTGCCGTCGTGCTCGGAGGGCTAACTCCTGAAGGGGGAGTTTCACTTGTCGCCGCAGTTACACCGACAAGTGGGCTCTCAGCAACGGCGTTGATCAAAGATGCAGCCAAGGCCGTCGGTGGCGGTGGCGGAGGCAAGGGAGATATCGCCACAGCTGGTGGAAAGCTTCCCGAAAAATTGCCCGAAGCTTTGCGTCTCGCAGAGGTGGCGGCTCGCTCCTGATGCGTGCCCTTGGTATTGATCTCGGCTCAAAGAGGATAGGTCTTGCTGTGAGTGATATCAGCGGCACCATCGCCAGCCCGCACAGTGTTCTTTTACGAACAAAGTCTGTTCGCTTAGACCATCTCAAAATCGCAGAAATAGTTCTGCAAGAAGAAGTTGAGGTTGTGGTGATCGGTCTCCCGTTATTAATGGCAGGCGGTCATG
>Ga0209086_10001891_pt1 | contig 16715 bp, 15 predicted proteins | sample M_130207_XF_Meta_FD_187312 | JGI IMG/M metagenome (GOLD analysis project Ga0209086, IMG submission 187312) | Freshwater microbial communities from Lake Montjoie, Canada to study carbon cycling - M_130207_XF_MetaG (SPAdes) (version 2) | ecosystem: Environmental > Aquatic > Freshwater > Lake... | reverse complement strand
TGGTGGTAGTGACGATCAGCTTGCCGTTGTATTGGATTCTTGAGCCAGGTCGTGAGGCCGGCGCAGTCAAGATGTGGGATCATCAATTTGATCACTGGGGTAGCAAATTGTTTGCGGCAACTGCAGACGGTGGATACAACTGTGCGGGTTGCCATGGTGGCATGAAGGGTCCTGGTGGTGCTGCTGCATATGCGATCACTGATCCAAAAACTGGTGAGGTAAAAGAAGTCAGTTGGAAAGCCCCTGCGATCAACACCATTTATTACCGATTTAGCGAAGAAGAAGTTCGTTTCATTCTCAACTACGGTCGTCCGTTCTCGCCGATGTCAGCTTGGGGTCTTGTAGGTGGCGGACCAATGAACGAGCAACAAATTCAGACCGTGCTCACATATTTGAAGGGCATTCAGATTCCTCGCGAAGATTGTCGATTAGCAACTGATGATCCACGAACTTGCGATGGTGGTCACTTGCCAAAGGCAACTCAAGATGCAATTCAGACCGAAGCCGAGCGTTTGGTTGCCGCTGGCACTTACAAGTCGGTTGGTGAAGCATTGTTTAACTTGGACTTGGGTAGTGGAAACTATTCATGCGCACGTTGCCACACCAAGGGTTGGTCGTACGGAGACCCACAAGTCACGGGTGGTGGCGCACTCGGGCCAAACCTCACTGGTGGTTCTGCAGTTCGTCAGTTTCCACAACGTTCAGACATGATCAATTTTATTAGTGGCGGCAGTGAATACGGTAAGCGTTATGGCGAGCAGGGTCAGGGCAGTGGTCGTATGCCTGCATTCGGCGCGATGCTCACCGAGTCACAAGTGTCAGCCATTGTCGACTATGTGAGAGGTCTATAAATGTTGTCAGCACTGTTTGCAATTAACTGGCAGCCAGAACTGCGTGGCATTGTTGTCGTACTAATTGCTTCATCCGTACTGATTGGTGGCACGTACTTAGTAGTTGGCACCAACGTAGGTGCACGACTTGGCTTCTTGATAGTTGTTGCTGCATTCTTTGGCTGGATGATGACGATGGGTGCTATCTGGTGGACATACGGCATTGGTCTCAAAGGACCAACACCGTTTTGGTTTCCAGCCGAGCCTGTCACGATTGTGCGGGATTCATCGCTATTGGTAGGTGCAGAAATTTTGAAAGTTGAGCCAACAATTGGCGCAGACCCAGTAGCTAATGCATCACTGATTTCAACAGAGCTTCAGGCAGAGGGTTGGCACTTGTTGGACGAAGCAGACCCGCAACGTGGTCAAGCAGTTGCTGCATCCGACGCGATTTTGCAAATTGAAGCAAAAGAGTTTCCTGCTGGTTCGTATCTTTCGGTTGCTGTGTACGACCGTGGAGGCGAGCGTTGGCCAAAAATTAATGACTCGCTCGACTTCTTTGCTTTCTTTCACAAGCCAAGATATGCACTTGTTGAAGTTGCTCCTGTTGTGCCACAACGTGTTGAGCCAGGTCGCGCGCCAGCACGTCCAGTTGTAGACACTGCTCAGCCGCATCGTTATGTGCACATGTTGCGCGACCTCGGCGCAAAGCGTCAACCCGCCATGTTTATTACGTTTGGTTCAGGGTTGATTTTCTTGATGTTGTGCTGGTTGCTCCATCGTCGCGACTTGCAGTTGCGAGTAAATATGAGCAGCGAGACTCTGCCTTCAAAGGCATAGCAATATTGTGGGCCAGTACCTTCCAATCATCGTTTTGATGGCTCTTGCCATCATCTTTGGTGCCTTGAGTTCGGTCGCGTCAATGTTGCTTGCACCACGACGACCCAACAGCGCTAAGTCAGCACCGTACGAGTGCGGAATCGTGCCGGGTCGCGAAGCACCCGAGCGTTTTCCGGTGAGCTTCTACATCATCGCAATGTTGTTCATCATGTTTGACATCGAAATCATTTTTGCCTACCCATATGCAGTGAGTCGTCAAGCACTTGGCTCGTATGCGTTTTTCGAGATGGTTGCATTCAGTGCAGTGTTTTTTATTGCGTTCGTGTATGCCATTGCGCGTGGTGCACTCGACTGGGGTCCAATCAAAAAAGCAGTTCGACTTGATTTGGGCAACAATGATGAGATGAAGTCGCCAAATCGCACGGTGTTGAGCACGGTTCGTCGCGTGGGTTTTGAGGGTCGCGAAGAAGACAACGGGGCAGCAGCCTGATGGGCGTCGTTCGCAACGTCATGGATGATGGCCTTGGCGGGCTTGAGCACAACTTTTTAACAGGACGCATTGAAGACGTGGTCAAGTGGTCACGTTCACGCTCAAGTTGGGGCGCAACGTTTGGTCTTGCTTGCTGTGCGATCGAGATGATGGCAACAGGCACAGCGCACTACGACCTTGCACGATTTGGAATGGAAGTATTTCGCGCTTCACCACGCCAAGCCGACATCATGATCGTTGCTGGACGCGTCAGCCAAAAGATGGCGCCGGTGTTGCGACAGGTGTACGACCAGATGATGGAGCCCAAGTGGGTTATCTCGATGGGCGTGTGTGCAAGCAGCGGCGGCATGTTTAATAACTATGCAATCGTGCAAGGTGTCGACCAAATCGTGCCCGTCGATGTGTATGCACCAGGTTGCCCTCCAACACCAGAGACTCTTATTCATGCCATCGAAACATTGCATCAGCTCATTGAAGACGGCGAGATCATGAGCCGCCGTAAAGCCACGGGTGCGGGTGCCAATGTGCATATTCAAGAAATTGCTGCCGGCACGTTCACTCCTGTTGTTCTTGGAAAGCGTTAAACCATGACAACCGACGTGTTGCACGATTGCGTATTGGGTCAGTCACACGGCCAACAAGTCTTGTTTGTGCCAAAGGATCGCTACATCGCAACGCTGCGCAAATTGATTGATGATTCGTACACGATGTGCGTCGATCTCACCGCCGTCGACTTTCTGACTCACCCAGGTCGCACGTTGCCGGAAGCGATTGCACCAGAGCGTTTCGAAATTGTTGTCAACTTGTTGTCAATGCGAGATCGAACTCGTATGCGTCTGCGCACACAAGTGGGCGAAGCAGATGCATCAATTGACTCTGCATTCGATTTGTACCCTGGCACCGAGGCCATGGAGCGTGAAGTGTTTGACATGTTTGGCATCACGTTTAATGGTCACCCAGACCTGACGCGCATCTTGATGCCAGAAGACTGGGACGGTCACCCGCTGCGCAAGGATTATTCGCAGGGCCGTATTCCCGTGCAATTTAAGGGCAGCGCATCATGAGCGATCTCTTGAGCACGGTCGTTTCTGCCGGAACATTTGAAGGCAACCAAGAGTTGCGTTCACGCAGCGAACTCACGGCCAAAGAAGTGATGCGCGAGGTTGGTGCAGTGTTGCGCATGAGTGAAGCCGACGTTGCGTTGCTCGCCGAAGTCGAAGCTGATCCTGGTGAAGATCAGACAATGATCATCAACATGGGTCCACAGCACCCATCAACTCACGGAGTTTTGCGACTCATGCTCGAGTTGAAGGGCGAAACGGTGCTGCGTTGCAAGCCAATCATTGGCTACCTGCACACAGGCATGGAAAAAACTGGCGAGTCACTCACATTTATGCAGGGCGGAACCAACGTCACTCGCATGGACTACGCATCGCCACTCAATAACGAACTTGTATTTTCAATGGCAACCGAAAAGTTGCTTGGTATTGATGGCGATATTCCCGAGCGCGCCGTGTGGATGCGCATGTTGCTGTCAGAAATGAATCGCATGAGCAGCCACTTGTTGTTCATGGCTTCAAACGGCATGGACATTGGTGCCGTGTCGATGATGTTGTACGGATGGCGCGAGCGCGAAGAAGTATTGCGCTTCTTCCAAAAAGTGACGGGCTTGCGCATGAATCACAACTTCATTCGCCCCGGGGGCGTTGCTGCCGACTTGCCTGCGGGCTGGCGCGATGATGTGCTCGAGATTCTTGAAATGCTCGGACCACGATTGGAAGAGTACGACACGTTGATGACGGGTCAACCGATTTGGCGTGAGCGTTTGCAGGGTGTTGGGGTGATTACTCGTGATGAAGCCATTGCACTTGGTGCCACTGGCCCAATCTTGCGCTCGACTGGCTTGGCATGGGATTTGCGTCGCGACATGCCATACCTGCACTACAACAAAGTTGAGTTTGATGTGATTGTCGGCAGTTACGGCGATGCGTTTGACCGCTATGCAATCCGTTTGGCTGAAATTCGCGAATCGATGCGCATCGTTCGCCAAATTCTCGACAAGATGCCTGGTGGTGACTACCGCATTCAAAATAAAAAGGTCACGCCACCACCTCGCGCCCGTATCGACGAGTCGATGGAAGCGTTGATTCACCACTTCAAGATCTTTACCGAGGGCTTCAAGGTTCCAGAAGGCGAAGTGTATGTGGCGATTGAAAGCCCACGTGGCGAGATCGGTTGTTACATTGCTAGCGACGGTTCGGCAACTCCGTATCGCATGCACGTGCGGGCACCGAGCTTTGTCAATGTGCAAGCGTTGCCACACATGATGCGTGGTGGACTTGTGGCCGACGCAGTTGCCGTGATTTCTTCGGTTGACCCAGTACTGGGCGAGGTTGACAGATGAGCCGGCTCAACGAAGCAAACATCAAGACCGCGCTTGAGATTATTTCGCATTATCCACGACCAAAGTCTGCGCTCATTCCGCTGTTGCATCTCGCACAAGAACAAGATGGTTACATTACGCGCGAGGCCATGGTGCACATGGGTGAACTTGTCGGTGTTACTTCGGCAGAGGTATATGGAACAGCATCGTTTTACGAGATGTTTCGCTTTGAGCCAGTTGGCAAATACCTTGTCAACATTTGCGGCACCATGTCGTGCGCACTCATGGGCGCTGGCGACTTGATGCATCACGCCGAACAGAAGTTGGGTGTCAAAGCTGGTGGCACAACTGCTGACAGAATGTTTACTCTTGCTCATGCAGAGTGTCAGGCAGCGTGCACTGAGGCTCCAACTCTGCAAGTCAATTATCGCTTTCGCTACAAGGTCACCAATGGCGACTTCGACACGTTGATCGACGATCTCAAGAGTGGCAAGTTGGACGACGAGATTCCTAGCCATGGTGTTGTAGCACGAATTCGCCAGCGCATTCCCGCCGATCGTGGCGTTGGTGCAATTGATCCAGAACTCGTAACCGAGAATCCTGTCTGGATGGACGGCAAGGCAGCGTTGTGACAACAGCTATTAGGTACCCACACGCGACAGGTTTTGTTGCAGGCGACAGACCAAAGATCGTGACGTCGCGTTTCGAGCATGCCGACTCGTTTACTCTTGAGCGTTTTTTGGCCACAGGTGGCTATGCCGGTTTGCGCAAGGCGCTTGGCCGTGCGGCAACCGACGTGCACGAAGAAGTAAAGAGTGCAACAGTGCTCGGTCGCGGCGGCGCGGGTTTTCCTGCTGGCACAAAGTGGGGCCTTACCCCACAACAAGTGTTTCCAAAATATTTAGTTGTCAACGGCGACGAGAGCGAGCCAGGAACGTACAAAGATCGCTTGCTCATGGAGTGCGATCCGCACCAACTCATTGAGGGTTGTCTCATCGCGTGTTACGCAGCGGGTTTGTCACAATGCTTCTTGTACATTCGCGGCGAGATGGCGCTGGCTCAAGAGCGCGTTGCTATTGCGCTCAACGAGGCCTATGCGGCTGGGTATGTTGGCAAAAATATTTTGGGTTCCAAGTTTTCGGTCGACATCGTGTTGCACTGGGGTGCTGGTGCTTATGTAGTTGGCGAAGAGACTGCGTTGATCGAAAGCCTCGAAGGCAACCGCGGCATGCCACGACTCAAGCCACCGTTTTTCCCTGCAGCAAATGGTTTGTACGGCCAGCCAACAATCGTCAACAACGTTGAGACTCTTGCCAACTTGCCTTGGTTGATGGTCAACGGCTCAGAGGCCTATACCGCGATTGGCACCAAGACTTCTCCTGGAACACGCATGGTTGCAGTGTCGGGGCACGTCAAAAATCCGGGAGTATTCGAAATCATCAACGGCACGACAACTTTTAGAGACTTAATTTATGGCGCAGAGTTTTGCGGTGGCATTCGCAATGACAACGAACTCAAAGCATTTGTACCAGGGGGCGGTTCGGCACCTTGGTTTACGGCCGATCAACTCGACTTGCCATTCGAAGCCAGCCAAGTTGGGCCTGCAGGTTCCATGCTTGGTTCTGGCGCAATCATGGTGATGGATTCCACCACCGACATTCCGGCTGCAGCACTGACGCTCACGCACTTTTATGCGCACGAATCGTGTGGCAAGTGCACACCGTGTCGCGAAGGTGGCACGTGGCTCGAGCGAATCCTCACCCGAATTGTTGAAGGCACGGGCACAGAGGCCGACTTGCAACAAATTCTTGAAGTCGGTGCGATGATCTGCCCAGGAGATTTCCCGCACGCATCGAACGAAAAATTAGGATTGGATGCTGTGCCATTTCCTTACAAGATGACAACGATTTGTTTCGTCGGGCCATCTGCATTTGCACCGTTGCACTCTGCGATCACCCTGTTCCGCAGCGAATTTGAAGCTCGTTTGGTCAAACGCATCTCGATTCCCGTGACTGCGGTTTCAACCCCGTCAACGGTGTGGGCGTAGTCATGACAACAGTCGACTCAAACACCACAGCGCCAGAGCCAGTTGTCGATCCAAATGCCGTCAGCGTCACCATCAACGGCAAAGTAGTTGCTGCACGCAAAGGCGAGATGATCATTGCGGCAGCCGACCGCACGGACGATTTCATTCCACGCTTTTGTTATCACCCACGCATGGAGCCGGTGGGCATGTGTCGGCAGTGTCTCGTTGAAGTTGTTGGTCCACGCGGCCCAATGATGGTGGTGTCGTGCATGACACCAGTTGCAGATGGTCAAGTGGTCAATACTGCAACTGAAGGCGTCAAAAAAGCCCAAGAGGGCATGCTCGAATTACTGCTCGCAAATCATCCGCTCGATTGCCCCGTGTGTGACAAGGGCGGCGAATGCCCATTGCAAGACCAAGCATTTAGTCATGGTCCTGGCGAGAGCCGCTTTGTTGAAGAGAAGCGTCACTACGAAAAGCCAATCGCCATTAGTGAAAACGTGTATCTCGATCGCGAACGTTGCATCTTGTGCGATCGTTGCACGCGCTTTGCCGACGAAGTTGCTGGCGATGCATTGATTTCGTTTACGAGTCGTGGCAATAACACACAGGTAATGACGTTTCCCGATGAGCCATTTAGTTCATACTTCTCGGGCAACACTGTGCAAATTTGCCCAGTTGGTGCGCTCACTGCAAAGCCTTACCGATTTAAGGCTCGCCCATGGGACATCGAGCATGTTGAGAGCACTTGCACAACATGTTCGGTTGGTTGTCGCACGGTTGTGCAGAGCAGCCGCGACGAGTTGGTGCGTTATCAGGGTGTCGACAGCCAGCCAGTCAACTGGGGATGGTTGTGCGACAAGGGTCGTTTCAATTTTGAGTCGATCAACTCAAAGGATCGCCTCACGACTCCATTAATCAAAGACGCAAGTGGCAATTTGAGTGCAACGAGTTGGTCGGTCGCTATCGATTCGGCTGCTCGCATGGTGCGCACGGCACTCACCGTAAGTCCGCAGTCTGTCGCCATTATCGGCGGAGCACGCGGTACCAACGAAGATGCGTTTGCCTGGGCGCAACTTGCCAATGCGTTGGGTGTCGACTCACGCGATTCACAACTCGCAGACGGACTTCCAGCACAAGTGTTCTCGTTGCCGCAAGCAACCATTGCCGACATCGACACGGCCAAGACCATTATCTTGCTCGCTCCAGACTTAAAAGAAGAGTTGCCAGTGTTGTACCTACGTGTGCGCCACGCGGCTGAGAAGCGCACTGGGCGCGTTGTTGAAGTGTCGCCACGCGCAACAGGATTAGCGGGCAAGGCGTGGAAGAAAGTTCATGTCGAGCCTGGCAAGACAGCGGCAGCATTGCGCGCACTTGCTACTGATGCAGCTTTTACGGCACAGCTCGCAAGTGGTTCAGTAGTCGTCATCGTTGGTCGCATGAACTTGGCTGAGTCTGAAGAGTCTGTGGTGCACGCGCTTGCCGAAATACTGCACATGGCACCGCACGCCACAGTGCTTCCAGCATTGCGTCGCGGCAATGTCCGTGGCGCGATCACTGCAGGACTCACACCGCGCAATGGCGGCAAGTCAACAGCCGAAATTCTTGAAGCAGCCGCAGCAGGCAAGATCGAATGTCTAGTTTTGCTCGGCGCCGACCCGCTCTCCGATGTTCCTGATGCCGACTTGGCTCGCCGTGGTATTTCTGGTGCGCGCAACATCATCGCGATCGATACCTTTATTACACAGTCGTCAGCGCTTGCCGACATTGTGTTGCCAGCAGCTGCTTATGGCGAAAAAGAGGGCACTACTACCAATATCGAAGGTCGCATCAGCAATGTTGCACAGTCGATTACACCGGTAGGCACTGCGCGCCCAGACTGGATGATTGCAGTCGAGTTGGGTGCAGCAACATCACACGACTTGGGATTCAGTTCTTACAACGAAGTACATGTCGCGATGATTTCGGGAGTAAGTGAGTTTGCGCCCGCTATCGACACCCACGCAGTAGCGCACGATGGAGTGATTGTCGCGCATCCAACTCCAATAACACTCACACGCGCCGATGGTGCAAGCAATGAGCGCAATTCGTACGACTATCGCGCTGTTGTGTCACGCAAGTTGTACGACAATGCAATCGGCACCGCCAAGAGCACGTCGCTTGCAACACTCGGCATGGCCTCAGCGATAATTGTCAATCCGCTTGACGTTCCGAGAATTGGTGCGCAAGTAGACGAGTCGGTGCGCGTCACTTCGCAGCGCGGCACAATTGTTATGCCGTTGCAAGAGTCTGTCGACGTGTTGCGTGGCACCGCATGGTTACCAATCAATTTGGGTGGTTCCGATGTGCGCGAATTGTTAGACGTCACCAAAGACGTCATTGATCTCAAAATCGAGAAGATGTCATGACAGGCATAGTTTCTTCTATGTTTGCAATAGATCCGTTACTTAACGGCGAATTGCTATGGGTACCACTCATCATTGTGCTCCTCAAAGTGCTCGCTGTGTTTGTAACGGGCCTTGTGGCAACGATGCTGATGGTGTGGTTCGAGCGCAAAGTTATTTCTGGCATGCAAAACCGCGTTGGTCCAAACAAGGCGGGCCCATTCGGATTGCTGCAAACACTTGCCGACGGCATCAAGTTGTTCTTCAAAGAAGACTTGATTCCGGAACGTTCAGATCGGTTTGTATTTAAACTCGCTCCGTTCTTGTCGTTCGTGCCTGCTTTCTTGTCGTTTGCGATTATCCCGCTCGGCGGTGACTTCCGCGATGGCAATAACGGCATGGTCACATGGTTTGGTCATGCAACTCGCGTGCAACTTGCAGACCCGCCAGTTGGCGTGTTGTTTGCGCTCGCCATCTCGGCTATTGCTGTCTACGGAATCATGCTTGCCGGCTGGTCAAGTGGCTCAAAGTACCCGCTCCTCGGTTCGGTGCGTGCATCGGCACAGATGGTCAGTTATGAAGCAGCGCTTGGTCTTTCACTTGGCACAGTTTTCTTGGTGACTGGCACGCTGTCAACCAGCGGCATTGTTGCGGCTCAAAGTTCGATCGGCAACTGGAACGTAATTGCTACCGGAGTTGTGCCATTCGCGATCTTCCTCATCGCAGCAACTGCCGAACTGAATCGTCCTCCATTCGACTTGGTGGAAGCCGAGCAAGAATTGGTCGGTGGTTTTAATACCGAGTATTCGAGCATCCGATTTGCGTTGTTTTATCTTGCAGAGTTCATGAACACTGTGACCATGAGCGCCCTCATCGTCACGCTGTTTTTTGGTGGCCCACAACCCATCTCGTTCCGCGGCACAGTTCTTGACATTCCGTTTATTCCAAACGGCATTGAGGGCACCATCTGGTTGTTTGCCAAAGTGCTCGTCTTTCTCTATATATATGTCTGGCTGCGAGCCACGTTGCCGCGTTTCCGTTACGACCAGTTGATGGACTTGGGCTGGAAAGTGTTGATCCCCGCATCACTTGGTTGGTTTATGTTGATCGCAGCACAGCGCCTTGGTCGCGACCAGGGTTGGAACACGTTGATCGTCACCACAGTTTCAGTCGCTGTGCTTGGTGCAAGTTATGCGCTGTTGCAAGCAGCATTTAAAGTGAGTGCCAAGCAGCGCGAAGCCGAAGGATCAATGTTCTAATGGGTTACTTCGGAGGCTTTCTTGTTACCGCTCGTCAGCGCGGTAAGAAAAATCAGGTGACCACTCAATATTCGGGCGGTCGCGTACGACGCAAGTCGATCAACAAGTCGAAGAGTGGTGAGTCAAGCAAGCGCGCCGAAGAGATGGACGCGAAGATCGACAAGCCAGAGCGCATGCATGGTCGTCACGTGCTCAACCGTTACGAAGATGGTATGGAAAAGTGCATCGGCTGCGAGTTGTGTGCTGCAGTGTGCCCGGCAAAGTGCATTCATGTTCGCGGTGCCGACAATGATCCCGACAATCCAACATCGCCAGGCGAGCGCTTTGGTTGGATCTACGAAATCAACTATCTGCGATGCATTCACTGCGACTTGTGTGTCGAGGCGTGCCCAACAGAAGCAATCACCGAATCTAAGTTGTTCGAGTTCTCGTTCACCAATCGTCAAGATGCGATTTATACCAAGGACGAATTGTTGGTAGGCGATGATGGCCAACCACAGCACATGCCGTGGGAAGACTGGCGCCCTGGCGAAGACCAAAACACATCGGGTTGGATGCGCGCAACTGCGGCGTCTGGTGACGCATCGTTTAGTGGGGTAGTGGGTTGGAGCGGCGAACTTGGCTATGGCGTTCGTGCCCCAGAAGTGAACAGCGACTAATGGAACTGTTCGTTTTTGTTTGTGCCACAGCGATGATCATTGTTGGCGCACTTGGCGTGGTGTTGCGCAAGCACCCTGTGCACGCAGCGCTCAGTTTGGTTCTTACGTTGTTCGGTATCGCCGTGATGTTCGTAGCTCAACACGCCGAGTTTCTGGCTGCAGTGCAAGTGATTGTGTATGCAGGCGCCATCGTGGTGTTGTTCTTGTTTGTGATCATGTTGCTCGGTGTTGACCAAGTCGAAAACCTGAAGACCGAGCCGCTTGCTGGTCAGCGCTGGATTGCTGGAGTTGTCGGTGCGAGTTTGCTCGGGTTGTTGGCAGCGGCAATTTACACCGGTGCAGATTCGGTCGTCTCGCGTGGTGATGGCATTGCAAGCAATGTCGTTGGCGATAATCCAGATGCCAACATTCAACAACTGGCCTCCTCTATTTTTTCTGACTACGTGATGGCTTTTGAAGTGACATCGATCTTGTTGGTCGTTGCCGTTGTTGGCACTGTGTTGTTGTCGCGTCGCCGCACGGCGGGCAAGTCATGAACGCACTCATCGTTGTTCCAACCACAACGTGGTATCTCATGTTGTCGGCGGTGCTCTTCACAATCGGCACCGTTGGTGTATTGGTGCGACGCAATCCACTTGTCATGTTTATGTGCATCGAGTTGATGCTGAATGCGGTCAACCTCACATTTGTGACTCTTGGTCGCAGGCTCAATGACATCGATGGCCAGGCGATTGTGTTTTTTGTGCTCGTCGTTGCAGCAGCCGAAGTAGTGGTTGGGCTCGGCATCATCGTTGCGATCATGCGCCGACGCAGTGGCATCACTGTTGACGACCTTGCAGAGTTGAAGGGCTAAGTCGTGACTGGTTTCTTCATCGATCATCTCTGGCTCGTGCCTATGTTGCCGTTGTTTGGTGCACTCGTCATCATGGTTCTTGGTCGACGCTTGGGTGAGCCAAAGGCTGGTTGGCTTGCATCGTTCATGACCATCGGGTCGTTCCTCATTACGGTCTCGGTGTTTTTCAATCTGCTTTCACGCCCAGCAGAAGAGCGCCATCTGGTTGTCACGATGTTTAAATGGCTGCCAGTTGGTTCGCTGCAAGTCGACATGGCGTTGTTGGCAGACCCGTTGTCGGTCACGATGGCGCTGTTCATCACCGGAATCGGTTCGTTGATTCATCTGTATGCCATCGGCTACATGCACGGTGATCCAAAGTTTCCGAAGTTTTTCTTGTACCTCAACTTGTTTGTGTTCTCGATGCTCATGTTGGTGCTTGGCGAAAACTTGCTCGTCACCTTCCTCGGGTGGGAGGGCGTTGGTGCTTGCTCCTACTTCCTGATTTCGTTCTGGCACACGCGCAACTCCGCTGCAGTTGCAGGCAAGAAAGCATTTGTTACCAATCGCATTGGCGACTTTGGCGTGATGACGGCGATGTTCTTGGCCTTCAGCAAAGTTGGCACACTGTCGTATAGCGGTATCAATGAGGCCGCACATCACGGGTCGCTTGCACCAGTAACTGCAACAGCGATTGCGTTGCTGCTGTTTGTTGGTGCGTGTGGCAAGAGCGCACAGTTGCCGTTGTATCTCTGGTTGCCAGATGCAATGGAAGGCCCAACTCCGGTTTCCGCCCTCATCCACGCTGCAACCATGGTGACGTCTGGCGTGTTCTTGATGACGCGCATGAGCCCAGTACTGCACGAGTCATATTCATGGGCTCCAATGACCATTGCCTGCATCGGTGCTGCAACCGCGTTGTATGCAGCAACAGTTGCTGTTGCGCAAAACGACATCAAGAAGGTGTTGGCCTACTCAACGGTTTCACAACTTGGTTTCATGTTCTTGGCCATTGGCTCGGGAGCATATGTCGCGGCCATTTTCCACATGATCACGCACGCGTTCTTTAAGGCTCTATTGTTCCTCGGCTCTGGATCGGTCATTCATGGCATGCATCACGAGCAAGACATGCGTCGCATGGGTGCATTGCGCAAACTCATGCCGGTTACCGCCATCACATTTATTGTCGGCTGGCTTGCCATTGCTGGTGTGCCACCGTTTGCAGGCTTTTGGTCGAAGGACGAAATTTTGCTCTACGTGTATGCCAACAATCGTGGGCTGTATGTCGTCGGTGTAGTGACCGCATTGTTGACGGCGTATTACATGACGCGTCAAGTGATCATGGTGTTTTACGGTGAGGCAAAGTGGAATGATCATGCTGCCGAAAACGGTGCGCATGGAGACTTCACCCCGCATGAGAGCCCCCGCATCATGTTGATGCCACTTGTTGTGCTTGCGGGTCTTGCCATGGTGGGCGGCGCATTGCAATTGCCGTTCTCATCCAAGACTGCATTTTTGGAACACTGGCTCGCTCCGGTTGTTGAAGAGTCCGAGGCTCACATTCATGAGACATGGGCGTATCAAAACAAGTACTTGTTACTTGGTGTCGCTGTAGTGATTGCGACGCTCGGAATAGTCGCAGCCATTGCGGTGTACGCCAAACACAAGGTCAAGGCAGTTGAGCCAAAGATTTTGGAGCAGGCCTGGAACTATGACGCCACCGCAGCCAAGTTGGTGGGCGGCCCAGGAAACGCTTTGTTTAATGGTGTCGCGTGGGTTGATGCACATATTGTTGATGGTGCAGTCAATGGCACGGCCACGATTGTGCGCGCGGTGGCTGGCCAAGTGCGCAAGAGTCAGAGCGGTTTTGTGCGCGCATACGCGGCCATTATCGCGGTCGGTGTTGTTGTGCTCTTGGCATGGTTTGTGTTGAGGGGGCTTGTCTGATGTTTGCTTCAGCAGAAATCGCCGGAGAAGCTACGACAAGTTTCCCGATCTTGACAATGCTCGTTCTGATGCCATTGCTCGGCGCAGTCCTTGTTTCATTGTTGAGTAAGAAGCATGGTGAGTGGGTCAAGCTTGCTGCGCTCGTTTCGAGTATTGCAACTGGCGCAATGAGTGTGTGGATGCTCATCAAATTTCCTACTGGTACAGCGGGTTTTGAGTTCGTGTCAAAGCATGCATGGATCAGCGAGTGGGGCATCTCGTGGCACCTAGGTGTTGACGGTATTTCGCTGTTCATGGTGGTTCTCACCGGGGTGTTGTTTCCACTCGTCATCGTTGGCATTGACCCGCACCACGACCACAAGTCGTACTTGGCGTGGATGTTGTTGCTCGAAGCCGGCGTCATGGGCAGTTTCCTGAGCCTCGACTTGTTTTTGTTCTTCGTGTTTTTCGAAATCGTGTTGGTGCCGATGTATTTCCTCATCGGTGGCTGGGGTTACGAAAAGCGCGTGTATGCCGCGACCAAGTTCTTTTTGTACACAATGGCTGGCTCGGCATTCATGCTCGTCGGCATCGTCGCGACTGCATTTTTGGCGCGCCGCGACACAGGGGTGCTCACGTTTGACTTGGTCGAGATAGCCGAAAAGGCAAACTTTGCTGCGGGCACTGGCCGCTGGTTGTTCGCAGCATTCATGATCGCGTTTGCGGTCAAGGTTCCGTTGTTCCCGCTGCACACATGGTTGCCAGATGCCCACACGCAAGCGCCAACTGGTGGCTCGGTCATCTTGGCTGGCGTGTTGCTCAAGATGGGTACATACGGCATGTTGCGCTTTGGCGTGTATCTGTTTCCGCAAGCGGCAATTTGGGCCAAGCCCGTGTTACTCACGCTTGCGGTAATTGGCATTTTGTACGGTGCCATTGCTGCAACGATGCAAAAAGATCTCAAGCGTCTCGTCGCGTATTCTTCGGTTGCTCACCTTGGCTTCATCGTGCTCGGCACGTTTGCTCTAACAACTCAGGCCATTACCGGTGGCGTGATGCAGATGGTTAACCACGGTGTTTCAACAGGCGCGTTGTTCTTGCTTGTCGGCATGATCTATGAGCGCCGACACACTCGCCAAATTTCGGAGCTTGGTGGCATCCAAGCCGTTGCACCAATCTTTGCTGGTTTTTTCATGGTCGTGATGTTGTCGTCAATTGGCTTGCCAGGACTCAATGGTTTCGTCGGAGAATTCCTTGTGCTCATCGGTTCATTCGCCACAGCTCGCTGGTGGGTGGTTGTCGCCACTGTCGGTGTCATTCTTGCCGCGCTGTATTTGCTCTGGGCTTACCAACGCGTGTTTCATGGTGAGCCCAACGAAGACAACAAGTCGTTTCCCGAAATCACATTGCGCGAAGGTTTGTTGCTCTCGGTGTTTGTCGCAGCAATCGTGTTTGCGGGTGTGTATCCAAAGCCGATGCTCGATCGCATAGAGCCAAGCGTCAAGGCACTAATCGAGCATGTTGAGGCAAGCAAATGATGTCCAGAGTGATGGCAGCAACTTCCACGTTTGATGGCCCAGCCATTCAGTGGTTCAAGATCAGCCCAATCCTGGCATTGCTCGGCGGTGCGTTGCTGTTGATTCTTGTTGGCTCACTAACACCGCAGTGGAGACGTGGTTGGTATGCCACGGCTTCAGTGATCACAGCGGTTACTGGTGCAGTTCTGACCGGAGTGTTGTGGAATCAGATGGGCGACGACAAGCCGTCCACACTGGTTGGCGGTGCGCTCGCGTTTGATCGCTTCGCGTTGTTTGCAACATTCACTATTTGTGTTTCGGTTGCTCACGTCTCTCTCGTCATCAACGACTATCTCACTCGTGAAGGCGAAGATGGTCCAGAGGTATACGGCCTCATGCTTGCCGCCGCAATTGGTGGGGTAGTGATGGTTTCGGCCAACGACCTCTTGGTGTTGTTCCTTGGTCTTGAGACCTTAAGCCTTTCGTTCTACTTGCTCACCGCGTCTAGTCGCAGCCGTACGAAAAGTGGTGAGGCAGGTCTCAAATATTTCATTCTCGGTGGTTTTGCCTCGGCATTCCTCTTGTATGGAGTCGCGTTGTTGTTTGGCGCATCGGGCACCACAAACTTGCAGTCAATGGCTGCGGTGTTTGCTGGCGAAGTCACGGTGTCAGCCAACAATGGTTTGTTGCTCGCCGGCATTGCATTGCTGCTCGTTGGCTTCGCGTTCAAAGTTTCGCTCGTTCCATTTCATGTGTGGACTCCCGACGTGTATCAGGGTGCTCCAACACCAGTAACTGCACTCATGGGTTCTGTTGGCAAAGTTGCGGCATTCTCGGCTCTCATTCGAGTGTCCATGATTGCGTTACCAAGTCGCATCGATGATTGGCGTCCAGCCATTCTTGTGTTGGCATTGCTTACGCTTGTTATTGGCTCAGTGTTGGCAGTTGTGCAGACCGACGTCAAGCGCATGCTTGCATACTCATCCATCAGCCATGCAGGTTTTATCTTGGTTGGTCTTGAGGCTGCATCGCACATCGGCCATACCGATGCGCATCTCGGCATTTCGTCTGCAATGGGCTACTTGTTTATCTATTCGATTCTTGTCATTGGCACGTTTGCTGTGGTCTCGGTTGTTGCAGGCCAAGGCGACAACGCGACAACGCTCGACGCGTTCAAGGGTCTTGGCAAGAAGCGCCCAGAGCTTGCGCTTGGCATGACGGTGTTGTTGTTGGCACAGGCTGGCGTGCCACTCACATCAGGTTTCGTTGCCAAGTTTGGCATTATTCGTGCCGCAGTTTCGGTCGAGAGCTATGCGCTGGCAGTTGCAGCGATGCTCGCAGCAGTCATTGCAGCGTTCTTGTACTTGCGCATCATGGTCAGTATGTGGCTCAGTGATCCAACTGATGATGCTTCGGTTTCAATCTCGAAATCAGCTGGTCTGGCAATCACGTTGGCCGTGGCCACAACGCTTGTCATCGGCATCCTGCCAGGTTTATTGCTAGAGATTTCCAGAACTATAAGTTTTTAAGGGCTTTCTTGAATCACGAAGCCACTGGCTTTGGCTGCCG
>Ga0209086_10001890_pt1 | contig 16721 bp, 14 predicted proteins | sample M_130207_XF_Meta_FD_187312 | JGI IMG/M metagenome (GOLD analysis project Ga0209086, IMG submission 187312) | Freshwater microbial communities from Lake Montjoie, Canada to study carbon cycling - M_130207_XF_MetaG (SPAdes) (version 2) | ecosystem: Environmental > Aquatic > Freshwater > Lake... | reverse complement strand
CGCGTACCACTTGATGGCAAAGGCCGCGGGAATAACAATGAGCGAGTGCAGGTTGATGGAGGAAAACGGGCGGCGGCACTTTATGACGCGCCGCTTTGATCGGCTTGCGGGTGGTGAAAAACTTCATATGCAATCGCTTGGAGCGCTGGCACATTTTGATTTCAACCAGCCTGGCGCATACGCGTATGAGCAGGCAATGCTGACGATCCGCCAGTTGGAATTACCGATGGCGGCGCTCGAAGAACAATTTCGGCGGATGGTCTTCAACATTGTCGCGCGCAATCAAGATGATCATGTGAAGAACATTGCATTTCTTATGAACAAGCAAGGTGAGTGGTCGCTCGCGCCGGCATTTGATGTGACCTACAGCTTCAACCCGTCTGGCTCTTGGACTGCCAATCATCAAATGACGCTGAATGGCAAACGGGATAATTTCACCAAGGTGGATTTTACGGCGTGTGCGAAGTCGTCAATGATGAAGCGTGGGCGCGCCCAAACAATTATGAACGAAGTTGAGAACGCGGTGAAGCGCTGGCCAGAGTTTGCCGCACAGGCGCAAGTTGCAAACAAAGCAAGTCGACAAATTCAAGAGACACACCGGCTGACATTTTCTGCTCGATGACTTATGGCGAATGTGACAAATCTTTAACTGTGTGTATTACTAGATTATTGGTATACTCTTTCCCCCAGAGAAGTTAACTTTGGGTAAGGTGCTTTAACGTTAAACCACTTTACAACTTCAATAATCCTATTCCGGGAGAATGGGAAACAACAATGCCAGCGAATCTGAAATCCGTCATAAAGCAAATCGAAGAACTGACCAAGCGAGCGGAAAAACTCCGCACAGAGGAAGCAGCAAAAATTGCGCAGGCCGTCAAATCGATCAAAGAGCAAATGCGCAAGCACGGATTGACCGTTGCTCACTTAAGCGCAGCTGGAAGTGCGATGAAAGCAACCGTTGGTAAATCAATGGTGAAGGTCGGCAAGGCGACAGCGAAAGCTGGCTCGGCTCTGAAAGCAAACGACAAACGACTGAAGGTGAAGCCGAAGTATCGCAATAAAAAGGGCGAAACTTGGGCTGGCCGTGGAAAACCGCCACGTTGGATGGCCTCCGAACTGAAAGCCGGAAAGAAAAAAGAAGACTTCCTGATTAAGTAAGACTTGTTGTGCTTCGTGTCGTTCGCGGCATCACCGCGAGCGCAACCATGATGACGCCAACCGTCAAGAACACTCCGCGCGTGTTGAAGCTGTCGAACGCCCCCGCAGAAAACCAAATGATCGTGCCGCCGAATGCTCCGATGCGAGCTGGATCTGCGCGCAAGCAAACAATCGCACGCACAAAGAATGCGAAGCCCCACACAAGGAAAAGCCCCAACCCAACAATGCCCGATTCGGTGAGAATCATGATGTATGTGGAGTGGGACGTGTCGTATGAATGAATGTTCTCACGTTTATATCCAACATCAATCTCCGCAGTGGCTTTTCGATATCCACCCAAGCCAACGCCAAACAGCGGGCTTTTCTCCCAGGCAATCATCGACATTTTCCACATCGCGATTCGAGTTTCCACCATTTCCGGCGCATCGCCCCGCAGAGACTGCGTAGTTTCTTTTGAGACTTGTTCAATTTTGGCAGTCATTCGTGCACCTGCGACAAAATAGACAACTCCAAGAATGAGGATACCGATCGCACCACGTGTGATCGCCTTGCGAATCCAACCTTTGGCGACAATTCCCAAAATAATATTCGCCAGCGCAATCTCGATGAGAATTCCCACCAGAGCCGCGCGTTGACCTGCCCAAAAAAAACCGAAGGCGCTGAGCGTCGCCATTGGGATTGATAAAAGCAAAACCCGCCATCCCGCGGACACAGAAAGAAAGAGCCAGCAACTGAGAGCGATCGCGTTCCACATTCCAGCCATCGTGGGATGGCGCATTCCTGAAGCGACGCTTGCGCCTTTATATGTCGCCCCGAAAAACTCTCCTGAAATCTGAATGCCCTGAAGCACCATCGTTGAGAATAGAAAACCACCAAACAGCCACTTCCAATATCGATGGAGCGGCCAAAGCAATGGCAACCATGCGAAAAACTTGATGTGAGACAATCGATCAACCCCAATTTGCTTATCCGGCGACCACGCGATCGAAATCGCTGTCCAGACAATCCAAAGCAAAAGTAATTTGATCCACGTTTGCCCGAACATTCTGCGCCAAATCGGCCAAAGCACCGGCAATCGCATCGCAGCAACCACGCACAATGTTGTAAATCCAATGCTGGCGGTCGCCGTCGAGATTGGCTCCATAATCATCGCGAAGATCGCAGCGACCAAGTGCGCGGGCTCGCCCACAATATCGCACCATCGACCGCCGCGCGTCGTGCCCTGAGCGTTGCGCCAATCGAGATCGCTCTCCCAAGGATGGATGGACAAATCCGTCACACGCTTATGGATGATTTCGAATTTGCCGTGACATACTTGACCACTTGTTCGGCGACATGCCGAAGCTGGTCCTGTGTCAAGTCTGGGAAAATCGGCAATGCGACAGTTTCTAGCGATGCTGCTTCGGTGTGTGGAAGAGTGCCTGGCTTTGTTCCCAGATATTCAAAGCACTCTTGCAAATGAAGTGGCACTGGATAATAGATTTCTGTGCCAATTTTCTGCTCCGTTAAATGCGCGCGCAAATCGTCGCGCATTCCCTGTGGAACACGGATGATGTACTGGTTATAAATATGGCGAGCAGGCGCGGGAATCTTGTATGGGAATCGCATCGCGAAACCACTCTTGCCCTGGACACTGAGCGGTGTTCGAGAATCGCTCGCGCCCGCCGCTGCGAATGCGCCATCATAAAACGAAGCATTGCGTTGACGGCCAGCATGCCAAGTCTCTAAATGCCGCAATTTCACGCGTAAAACCGCAGCTTGCAGCGCATCCAAGCGACCGTTCATACCGACAGATTTATGGATGTACTTCACACGGCTTCCGTGCACGCGCAACATCTTCATCGAATCAGCAAGATGGGGGCAATCCGTCGTGCACATTCCTGCATCGCCAAATCCACCAAGATTTTTCGATGGGAAGAAGCTCCACGTTGCAATCGCGCCGCGCGTTCCAACTGGCGCACCTTGCGCATCACGCGATCCAATCGCCTGCGCCGCATCTTCAATAACCGCCGTGCCGAGTCGCGTGCCGAGAGTATAAAAAGCATCCATGTCCGCCGATTGACCATAGAGATGCACTGGCATAATCGCTTTGAGTTTCTTGCAAGACTTCGCGGCTTCCGCGGTCAGTGCTGGGCACATGTTGTATGTCACTGGATCGATATCGACCCACACTGGCTTCATTCCGATGCGGGCGACTGCGCCGCCGGTTGCGAAAAATGTATACGACGGGCAAAGCACTTCTTCACCAGGCTTTCCACCAATCGCCATCAGCGCGAGGACGATCGCGTCCGACCCGCTGGTGCATCCAATGGCATGCTTGACCGAACAGTACTCTGCGATTTCCTTCTCGAAGGCCTCGACTTCCGGACCAAGTATGAAAATCTGACTGGCAATCACGCGGGCAACAGCCTCGTCGATCTCCTGTTTGATTGATTGGTATTGCGGCTTGAGGTCGAGAAGTGGAACGACTGGATTCGTGCTCATTGAGGCTCCTTTTTATATGGGATCAAAGAATAGCAGGTGAGACCGTAGACTCCCCAATCCCATGACTGCAGTTTGTATCTATTTTCAAGTCCATCAACCTTATCGGCTTCGACAGTATTCGGTCTTTGATAGCGATCCGTTTTATTTTGACAATGATGCAAATGCAGCGATTCTGAAAAAGGTTGCCGATAAGTGCTATCGCCCTGCGACGAAACAAATTTTGGATCTGGTCAAGCGCCATCAAGGGCGCTTTCGTGTTTCGTATTCCTTCTCTGGGACCGTGCTGGACCAGTTGGAACAGTGGGCGCCTGATGTGATTGACACCATGCGCGAACTGAAGGAGACAGGCGCGTGCGAATTTATTGGCGAGACAAGCCATCATTCGCTCTCCTTCCTCTTCTCCAAACCGGAATTCAATGCGCAGATTGCCAATCAAGAAGATCGACTTCGAAGAATTTTCGGCGTGACGCCAACCGTCTTTCGCAACACCGAATTGATCTTTAATAACGAACTTGCAGGACATATCTCGTGGCTTGGAAAGCACAAGGCAATCTTGTGTGAAGGCGTTGATCGACTCTTGGCAGCTCGGTCTGCAAACTTTGTCTATTCGCCACCGCCACGTGCGATTCCTGCGGGATGCAACGCAGTCAAATTGCTGCTCAAAAATTATCGTCTTTCGGATGACATCGCATTTCGATTCTCAGATCGCAACTGGGCAGATTGGCCGCTCTCTGCTGAAAAATTTGCCAAGTGGGTAAATCAAATCAACGGCAATGGATTTCTCTGCAACTTGTTTATGGATTACGAAACGCTCGGCGAACATCAATGGGCCGAAACAGGAATTTTCAAATTTCTCGACGCGATGCCTGAAAAAATCTTCGACGTCAATCCTGGACAAAACACATTTCTGACGCCATCGCAAGTCGCGGATATCCATCAACCCGTCGGCGAATACGACGTTGACCGGCCAATTTCTTGGGCGGACACAGAGCGCGACATCACCGCGTGGCTTGGTAATCCGCTGCAAGACAACGCTGCGGCAGAACTGTATCGATTGGAAGAAGCCGTCAAGCGCAAGCACGAAGCAGGCGACGAACATGTCTTAGAAGATTGGCGCAAGCTGACCACAAGCGATCACTTGTATTACATGTGCACGAAGTATTGGTCAGACGGCGATGTGCATAAATATTTCAGTCCGTATGAAAGTCCATACGATGCGTACATCAACTTCATGAATGTGCTGGACAACTTGCGCAGTCGCGTCGGTGGTTGACCGACTATCGATTTCGTTCGTACGCAGCCATGGTCGAAGCAAATCGACCGATGCAATATGCGGCGATCGCAGCAGCGCCGCGCCATCCATCGAGGAATCCTCGGCGCATGATCCCCTGCTTAAAGATGATCGCAATAATGCTGCAGGTCGAAGAAATCACTGGAAACTTGCTTGACTGACGCTGCGAAGCAGAGAGTTTTGCGTACTTCGCACCTCGATCGAGCGCATCGCAGAAACCATCCCAAGAATCGTGACGGCAAATTCCTTGCGCACGCACAGTCAATCCGTCGGCTTGAAAGCATTCATGCACAGGTCGATCAATCATCCTGAGTGCGCCGCGCCGTCCGCAGCGCACCACCCAATCAGGAAACCCAACATGGTTGATCCAGCCACCGACGTACCACATCTTGCGATTGATTTCGATGGCTCTCGTCTGAGGCGTAGCGCGAGTGATCGCGTCTCGTAATCCAAATTGCAAATCAGCCTCGAGACTTTCGTCACTGTCGAGAACCAATACCCACGCTTGCGTCGTGGCGAGCGAAAGCGCAAACGCCTTCTGCTTTGCAAATCCCTGCCACACTTGATGCACGACATGAGCACCTTGCTCTTTGCATAGCTCAACTGTGCCATCGGTGCTGCCGCTATCAACGATATAGATATCTTTCGCCAAACCCTTCACACTTCTCAGGCAGCGCTCGATCGTGCGCATACTGTTGAATGTCGTTACGACGACAGCCAAGTCGAGCGCATCACCCATTTGGCATCAGTTCTTTCACCGTGAATAAACTCTCGAACGCAATGCCGGCGGCTTCGATATTTTCTCGTGCGCCTTCCATACGATCGATGGTCGCAATGATGTGCGTGACCACTCCACCAAGATCTTGAATGACCTTCGCCGCTTCAAGCGCTTGACCACCTGTCGTTGCGACATCTTCGACGATCACAACTTTATCGCCGGCAACCAAGACGCCTTCAAGTTGCTTGGCGGTGCCATACTCTTTTTTCTGATTTCGAATGAAAACACAGGGCAACCCGCTTGCCATACTTGCTGCGCTGACAAGCGGAATCCCACCGAGTTCCGCGCCTGCAAGACGAGTCGTTCCTTTGGCGATCGATGCGGCAAACATTTTGCCCAGTTCCGCCAACACATCAGGCTGAGTGCTGAAAAGATATTTGTCGAGATAGAAATTGCTTGTTCGACCACTGCGAAGCGTGAAAGTTCCGCGCAGAAGTGCGGCCGAAGCGATGCGATGTGCGAGTTCAGATTTGTTCATGATCCGATCTTACTTTCCATATCTGGAGATGTTTTTCCTCGGCCTGCATTGCGAATGCGTTTCGCGATGCCCGGCATGACGCTGAATCCAATCGGCACGACAACCACTAAATCGAGGCAGCGATTGATCAACTCTGCTGCAAGCCCCGTATCCGTCGTCCATGTTGCAAGCGCTGGCCCTGCAAGTCCGATCGCCCACTCTCGCACCCCAAGACCGTTTCCCAAGAATGGGATCATGTTCGCAGCAGCAGCGATGCAAGCTGCCGACGCAGCGCTCTCCGGCGATAAGTCCACGCCAAGCATCGCAAAGACAGCTGCGTATCGCACTGCCCACGACAAGAGATCGATCCATCGCCAGAAGATTGCCTCGAGAAATCTGCGCCAGAGAAGATGATCTGGCAGCAAATATGCAAGTCCACAAAAAATCGGCAGCGCCGCGATGATTGCACCAACCGCGCGCGCCGAAGTGAAACGAATCATCGCCACTGCGATTGCCAGCCAAAGCACAGTCACGGCGCAAATCACCGCAGCTTCCACGATTGAAAGCACAGACCTGCGCATTGGTATTGCGTTGACAACTTCTTGATGGACAACGCGACCGACCAACCCAGGACGCATCGGCAAATAATTGAGCACCGAAGATGCGGCGATCAACTTCCCCATTTCGAAAAAACCGATTCGTCCAAATGAGCGAACGAGAGCATAAAACATTCCGCTCGCGCCAACGAGATTTCCAATCGTTGCCGTTACAGCCCAAGCGATCAACCATCCATCGGGTCGAGCGATGACTGCGCGAAGTTGATCCAGTGTTGGTGCGCTTCGTACGATTGCGGCGATCGCTGCGCCCAATAGCGCAACACCAACAACAAATCCAACTGCACGCAATACTTTCTTTGATTGAGAAGTCATGCTGGCGAATGCGAACTATTTGCCCGCTTTGTCCTGAAGCGCTTTCTGTTCTTCTTTTAACTTTTCTAAAGTACCCGCCGCTGCGCCCACGGTAGCGCCAATCATTCTCTCGTCTGCACGAATCGCTTCTCGCTGAAATCTCGAAGCGAGCACTTCGACGATCAATCGCAATAATCGATCATCTGTACGCAACGCCGCGGCAAGTTGTCCGTCATCTTGTGTCGAGCAATAACTCAAGAGGTATGCAGCGCGAACATCAACTGATGTGGTCGCACGAGCTATTTCTAGAACGGGTTCAAATCCAGGTGCTTCGTGCGGACCGACGAGCAACACCCAACTCTGGGCCTCAGACGAAAGCTTTCCAAATCCTTCTGTCACCGACTTCCATGCGGCGGCCTCCGTCTCTGGCGCCATTGTTTTTTTATTTGCAGCGAATGCGAGAAGAACAAGATCAACCAGATCAGAGTCCGTTGTTGGAGTGGCAACTGAGGTGATCTTCGATGAGATCCATTCGGGCGTGAGACGAACGCCATTCACTTGAACAGAATGAACAGTCGGTTGTGCACCGAACTCACCGATGATAAAAGAGCCAGCGCTTGCGTCAAAATTCGAGGAACCTCGGACATCTACGATTCCTCCTGAGAGCGGATCTTGGCAGATTCGCAGACCAACCTCTGTCCAACCGAAGTCCCAGTTCATCGACATGGATTCGCCAGGAGCGAGTTCGATCGCTCGGTCGAATGGGACGACCTGAGGCACGAGGCGATTGACTCCAGGATTCGTCGTCGAGGAAATCCGTGGCTGCAATAAAACGTTTTGCTTGATCGGCCCAGCTAAAGTAATCGCCAATGGAATGATCGATTGATTCTTTAAGGTCAATCGATAACGAATCGGATCGAATGGTTCGAGTAATTCTTTCTCAGGCACGACTTGAAACGAAACTGGAGCCTCTAGTCCAGAAACGTACTGCTCCATAATCGGGGGAATTGATGCGACAACTCCGTCGAGTTTTCGAACGGACTCCTTCGCCGGAATACTTGTGCCCAACAGTGCCTTCAATCGACTTGATGCGAAGAGTCCGATGAGAGAACCAGTTCCGTTGCGAGCGATATCGAGATAGATCTTCGCGGCTCCTTTATTGTCATTCAACGCAGTAAGAATTTTCGCGCGAATCAACAGCGTCGCAGGCTGGACTGATTTCGACTGACTGATCAGCGTGAGCGCCGCTGGAGCATCGCCTTCTTTCAGTTTCTTCCAAGCACCAAATCGAATCTTCGCATCATCACTGAGCGGAAATCTGCGCTCCGCGAGATCGAGCAAGCCTTGGACCGCAGAAGCCTCTGCGTCGATAAGCGCTGCGGAAGTTGCGGTATCAAGCAATTCTTGCGCAGCAGACTCTGCGCTCTCACGGGCTATGGCCGCAAGTTCTGGGTTTGTGGCAATCTGTGCCGCATTCTTCGCGCGGCCAGCCTCGGGATCATCAAGTTCCGCCTGAGCGGCCGCGGCAGTCACCATTCTTGATATCGAAACCGCGGCACCAGGATCTTTCGACTCTGCTCGAATTGTTGCGTCAATCATCGCAACAAGTGGAGAGAGTGGAAAATCCACCGCCTCGCATTGCGCTCTGGTCATCCCAGGATTATTCGATTGAATGGCTGTCGACTGCCTGAGTTTTAAATCGTAGACAAGCTGAGCCAAGACTTGAATTGCGTCTATTGGACGATCCGCCCCCCAGAGAGATAATGCGTAATCAGTTGCGAGGACATTCTGAACTGAATCGAGGTCTTCTTTTAAATGCATCGACTGAATTGCAATTTGATATACGCGCGCGGCTGATCCATACGCACCCTCTTGAAGCAAGAGAGCAGCAAGGCGACTCCAAGAACGAGTCTCGATTGGATTGGCTAATGCGGCAGTGACCAACAATTCGCACTCTCCCACCGGATCGTCGATACGTTCGTTGATAAACCCCGCGGAGGTTTCGGCTGCGGCGGGGAATGCAGGAGAGAGAGTCAAACTCTGCATGAGATATGTGCCGAATGCTTCCGTGTCGCCTCTGCGGAATTCGAACAATGCGAGATCGAATGCGATGCGCGATGCAACTGGAGCTTGAATAACTTTGATCGCCTCTGGGGTGAGATACTTCTTAAATGCATTCACTCGATCGACAGCGGTTTCTCGCCGATCGATGTCCTGCAAGATTCTTCGCAGGCGCAAGACTTGATCCTCTGGACATAATTTGACGAGACGGCCAATCACCTCTTGCGACACCTCCGCCGCATAAGGCGACATTTCCCCCGAGAGGCTCGCGAGCGATAACACCATGCGCCATTTGTCAATATCTGAAGGTTGCAGAAGTGCCGCTTTTCGGCTCAGAAATATCGCTGCATCGAGCTCCGCAGGAGAGAGATCGGTCGGCGAAACCAACAAATACGCTTGACTCATCAGTATATTTGCGTAACGATTTCGCGCGCCTTCGGCAATGGGAAGCGCTGGTGGGGTCGGATTGACCGCCCCCGATTGAAATCCAAGACAGACGGCAAGAACAATCGCCAACATGGGTGAAGTGTACTCTCTTTGCGTTACACTCTTTCACCCGTATGAGCCTCCACCGCATCATCACTTTTGGAACCATTGCGAGCATCATGGTGCTTTCACTTGGGACAGTTGCATCTGCCCGACAGGCAGGGACAAAACTCCAAGATCAAAAGCTCTCGGAGAAGGTGACTCAAAGCACCACGATCGATCCGACAACCAAGGCCGAGGTTGCGAAATTCATTGCTCTCTCCATTCAAAAACTGAACAGCGTAGACCCGTCCGATGTGCGAAGTGGACGGGAAATGCTTGTCTCTTCGATGACGAATCAACAGGTCAATCCTGCATTTCGACCGTTGTTTGCCGCGATGATTTTGCCGGACCTGAAGAAAATAATCTCGAGCCCTTCCGCGTTCAACGCCACGAACGCCCTTGAAGTTGTGAAGTCACTGCAGTGCCCAGATTCGATCGTATTGCTCGCAGATCAAACTGTCATGAAGAACCAACCGAACGCTTCTTTACGACTCGTTGCCGCTGGCGGACTGGCAACCCTGCGAACACCAATTGATTTGACGAGTGGCCAAGCGGACGGCGTATTGAAAACCATCTCTTCCAGTGCCGCAAAGGAAGCGGATTGGATGGTTGCCGCGTATGACATTCAAGCGCTTTGCACATTTTCGACTTCGCCGAAAGTTCCAAAGGCAAGCCAGGCGTTTGCTCGAACGGCATTTGTCGCCACCCTCGGATCGATCGTTCTTCAAATCCGCAAAGGAACCGTCAATCCCGAAATGATTCGAGCAGTCAATCGAAGCCTTGCTATCTATATGAGGGATCAAGTCCCATTGGCATCTCAAGCTGATGTTGCATCAGTTATGAAAGCGCTCGAGCCAACGCTGAAAGAAATCAAGAGTTTGCCCGCACAGAGCGAACCAGACTCGCTTGTCGAGGCATATGCACAAGTCAATAAAACTGTCGACACTATTCAGAAGACTTTTTTGGGTGGCAAAGGTAGTGCTTCCGGCGGTGCAACCGGCAAGCCCGCGACCCCTCCCTCTCCCCCCGCAAAGAAATAATCCTGCGTTCATTTCTTGAAGGCGTACTCTCTCCTGCGATGCGCTGGATTGTCGCCTCTTTCTTCATCATCGCGACCATCGTGCTGGCTCGCGCACTGCTGACTTTCGATCCCTCTCGCCTTCCGGCGGAAATCAAATTCGCAAGCAGTGATGTTTTCACTCTCGATCCTCAGCGGATGAGTTACATGCAGGATTTGCGTATCTCGCGATCGCTCTTCGATGGACTCTGCTCTCACGATTCTCAAACTGGCCTTCCGACTCCAGCTGTTGCGACAAGCTGGGAAACTTCGACCGATGCAAAGACATGGACATTTCACTTGCGCCCCGATGCACGATGGACCAACGGCGATCCCGTGACCAGTATGGATTTTCGGAATGCGTGGAGAAGACTGCTGCTTCCAGATACCGCCGCAGATTATTCCGAACTGCTTTTTCCAATCCGGGGCGCGCGCGAATTTTTCGAGTGGCGAACAAATGCTTTGACGCAGTATGCCGCAGGAAAGAATCATGATGCGCAAAGTGCAAAGGAGCTTTGGGATTCCACGCTGGCGGCTTTCAATCAGATGGTTGGGATACGAACTCCCGATCCGCAAACGCTTATTGTTGAACTGCAAAGTCCAGTTCCTTATTGGCTTGATCTCTGCGCATTTCAAACTCTTGCGCCGATCAATCAAGCATCGCTCGATCGGTTTACGAAGATTGATCCAATCAGTGGATTTCTGAAATCTGATCCAGGATGGACGAAGCCCGGCGTGTTGATCACAAACGGTCCGATGAAACTTGTTGATTGGAAATATAAACGCTCAATGCGCTTGGAACCCAATGAGTTGTACATCGGACCAAACACACCACTTGCCAAGAGCGTCGAAGTTGTTCCCATCGAAGACGCGAACACCGCGGTGTTGGCTTATGAATCCGGAAGTGTCGATTGGATCAGCGATTTGACTGCGGAGTTTCGTGCGGATCTCGCAGAGTCTTCGCGCAAGTGGTTGGATCGTCACCGAGAAGAATATGATTTGCGAATTGATGCTGGTGCAAGCGTAGACGAGGCGCTTGCGGCATTGCCTGCGCCAGATCCGGCGATGGGCGAACGACGAGATGTGCATGTATTGAGCGCATTCGGTACCGACTTTTGGAGTTTCAATTGTCGTGCCCTGCTTTCGAATGGCCAGCCGAATCCGTTTGCGAATGCACGCGTTCGACGAGCGTTTGCACTTGCTGTTGATAAAGTTCGGTTGACGACTTCTGTGACTCGCTTGAACGAGCGCGTCGCAACAACGATTGTCCCGCGAGGATCGATCGATGGATATGTTTCGCCAACGGGATTGCCATTCGATGTTTCACGCGCACGCGAAGAGATGGCTTCGGCTGGTTGGATTGACCGCACAGGCGATGGAATCGTTGAAAACGCAGAAGGCGAACCGTTTCCAACTGTCGACATGCTGTATATGACTGGAAATCCGCGTGTGAAAAATATCGCGATTGCGCTCGCAGCGATGTGGCGCGATGCGCTCGGCGTGCAGTGCGAACTGCGTGGCAAAGATGGGAAATTTGCGAAGGAAGATCTTCGGCGCGGCAATTTTATGATCGCACGCGGTGGTTGGTATGGAGATTACGCAGACCCTACGACATTCTTGGATTTAGCAAAGACTGGCAATGGAAATAATGATCGTGCATTTTCCAACGCGCGCTTTGACGCACTTCTCGAACAAGCTGCCGCAGAACTCGATGCTGGGAAACGAATGGAAATTCTGAGCGAGGCAGAGCGATTGTTGGTCGAGGAAGAATTGCCAATACTTCCGCTGTGTCAATATGTAACGCTCTATATGTATGACCCCGCCAAGATGCGTGGAATCAGTCGCAATCCACGACTCGATCAAAGATTGTCGCTTCTTCACCGCGTGGATGAACAGAGTGGGAGTCCATCGCCATGATGGGTTTTATCATTCGCAGATTGTTGCAATTGCCAATCGTTCTTTTCGTAGTCGTGGCCCTTACATTCTCCTTGGTTTGGCTGATCCCTGGAAATCCCATGTTGCAGGAAGGTCGACAACCTCCGCAAGAAATTGTTGACGCTATGAATCGGCAATATCAACTTGATAGCCCCGTCACATTTTTCGGCGGCTATCTCGCGCGCGTCACCGGCATTGGTTGGGTGATGGGATGGAATGATGCTCCATTTGATCTCGGTCCAAGCATGCGCAATCCAGATTGGACTGTGAATGAAATCATCGGCGCTGGATTTCCAATTTCTGCAACGATTGGCTTAGGGGCAATCGCAATTGCATTAATCATCGGGACGATCGCTGGACTCGTTGGTGGATTGAGGCCCGGATCGTGGCTGGATGCAGGCACACAATTGATCGCTCTCATCGGAATCAGCGTGCCATCATTTGTGACTGGATCATTTTTGATTGTGTTGTTCGCTGCAAAGTTTCGGATTTTTCCAATTGCAGGATGGGGAACTCCCGCGCACGCATTCTTGCCCATGCTGACTCTCTCGCTGCCATTCGCGGCATACATCGCACGACTACTTCGATTTGGTCTTGTCGAACAGATGACCACAGATCACTTGCGCACGGCGCGTGCGAAGGGACTTTCTCGCCGACAAGCCGCTTGGCGTCACGCGCTGAAGAATGCATTTCTTCCAGTGCTTTCGTTTCTTGGTCCCGCCACCGCTGTTGCGATGACGGGTTCATTTGTCGTTGAAAAAGTGTTCGCAGTTCCAGGGCTCGGCCGCCATTTCGTCGATGCGGTCTTGGGCAAAGACATCACGCTTGTGATGGGAGTTGTGCTGGTCTATGCAGTCTTATTGATTGTTCTCAATCTTGTGGTCGACGTCTTGTATGCGTGGATCGATCCGCGCATCGATCTTGCCAACGCAGGATCACGGTAGACTTTTGTTTCATGCGGCATAACGCCCACATTTCATTATTGACGATCACGATGCTGATCGTGCTTGCGATGAGCGGCTGTATGGGCGCGCTGTCCAACGAAGGCCCCGACCAATTGACGATCACTCCTGCGCAATACCGCGATGCATTCGACGCCGCCGCTCAAACAGCTCGCGAAATGGGATACAAGGTCGTGGTCGTTGATCGATCAAATGGAATCATCGAGACCGAGCCGCGCCATGCGGGTGGCGCTCTCGAACCTTGGCGATTTGATAATGATGGATTTGAAGAGGCGACTGCAAATACAATTGCAAGTCGTCGAAGACGGATTCGATTTGAATTCGTTCCGGTTGGTGCGCACCTCGATGCAGTTCAGGCAGATCCTGTTCTGCATGGTCCCGCGATTCCCGGCAGCACTCGAGCGCAAGACCGATTCGACGTGCAAACATGCACTGGACCAATCGACATGGATGTGTGGGTCTATATAGAGAGGTCGTTCACCGAAGGAACCAAGCCCTCGACCTATTCGGGAAGTTTGGCGTCGAACTGGACGAATAAACTTGATGTGAAGCCTGTGGATGCAAAGGACGAATCGACGCGGGATAGCACGAAATGGACGCCTATTGGGCGCGATCTGGCGTATGAGCGGACGATTGTCCAGCGGATTGAAGAAAGCCTGAACTCGCCGAAGTAGGTTGAGACTGTATTGGTCGCATTGAAAGTCCTATAACAAAATTAGGCCTCTAATTTTATGATTCTTTTGACATTTCACGCCTAGAACGCACCTTGAATACGGATGGACATATGTGGCGCCAAGGCGATCACTTATTTCTTAGGGTTTTCGTGTGAGATGGCTGGCTTGAATTCAACGTTTCAAAATGAAAATAAAAATGAAATCAAAAATGAAAACTCGACGACATGCCAAATTTGCATTGATCGCAACACTCGCACTGAGCGGAGTCGCACTTCTCTCTACATCCGTTCTCGCGCTGCCTGGTGGAGGCGGACAAGTGCAAGTTCCGACAAGCGCGAATGATTTCTTCATTCCTGGAACACAACCCAACCCCGATTCGACAGCATTCGAACCAGTTCAAGCTTCCAACAATTGTTCCTATTGTCACGGGAACTATAATAATGTTGTTGCTCCATTCGACACTTGGGTTGTGAGCATGATGGGTCAGTCAGCACGCGATCCTGTTTGGCACGCAGCGTTGAAGATCGCAAATCAGGACGCAAATCTTTCTGGAGAATTGTGCATTCGCTGTCACGCACCGGGCGCTTGGCTTGCGGGACATAGTTCGACTGGAGATCTCTCTCAGTTCAGCCAAGATGATTTCGATGGAATCAACTGTCATTTTTGTCACCGTGTTGTGAACCCAACTTTGGGCTCAGGCAGCGCAATTGGATATTCACAAAAGGGTCAAGACCCAACCCCAGATCCAGAAGTGATCGACCCACTCTTCGCGGCAGGCTTGCTTCCATCGCCAAATCTTGGCAATTCTTCTTTCGTAATCGACCCGGAAGATGTTCGACGTGGACCATTCGATGATGTTCCGCAGAATTTTCATGGCGGTCCTGAATTAATTTATTCTCCCTATCACTCGAACGGTTCGCTTTGTGGGACATGTCATGATGTCAGCAATCCTGTATTCAGCAAACTTCCCAACGGGCAATTGGCGCTGAATGCGTTGGGGACGTCTCACCCCACAATGGATAAGAGTGACATGTTTCCAGAACAGCGAACATATTCCGAGTGGCTCAACAGCACATTTGCAACAACTGGAGTGTATTTTGCTGACGGGCGCTTCGGTGGAAATCATCCAACTGGTGTGATGAAGAGTTGCCAAGATTGTCACATGCCAGATCAACAAGGTGGCGGCTGTGTTTTTTATGAGGGCGATCCAACCACCGAGAGACCAAATGTTCCGCAGCACTCATTTGCTGGATCAAACACTTGGGTCTTGCGTGGAGTTGCCACACAGATGGGTGATGATGCAGAATATTTTGGACTCAGTCCAGTACGCGTCGACAATGCGATTGCACGCAATGTGCAAATGCTGCGTGACTCATCGGACATGGAATTGACACAAGTTGCAGGCCAACTGCGGGTCAAGATCACCAACCAATCGGGGCACAAACTTCCGACTGGATATCCAGAAGGTCGACGCGCGTGGCTGAATGTGAAGTTCTATAACGCAAGCGGAACGCTTCTCGAACAACGAGGAGCGTATGACCTTGCGACTGCAACACTGAATGAAAGTAATACGAAGGTCTATCAAGCAAAGCATGTGATCGATCAGGCAATTGCGACTGCAACCCATCTGCCAGTGGGACAGTCGATGCATTTGGCTCTTTCAAATGTTGTGGCGATTGACAATCGAATTCCGCCACGTGGTTTCACCAACGCTGCGTTCGATGCCGCTGGCGCAAGCGTTGTTGGATATTCCTATACGGACGGTCAATACTGGGATAACACGGATTATGCGATTCCCGCCGATGCAAAGACTGCGGTTGTCAACTTTTACTATCAAACTTCCAGCCGTGAATACATGGAATTTCTGCGAGATACGGCAAATGATGGATCAGGCTTAACGGCGTACAACCTTTGGGTGTTGCACGGAAAAAGCGCACCTGTCGCGATGGATTCCAGCCAGATCACTCTCGTCCCATCGAACCCAGCTGATCTCAACGGAGATCAATTGGTCAACGGCGCAGACCTCACCATTCTCTTAAGCAATTGGGGTGGAAGCGGCGGCGGCGACATCAATGGAGATGGCATCGTCGGCGGACCAGACCTTGCCTCGTTGCTGGCTGCATGGGGTTCTTGAAACGCCGCTAACGCATGCATGGACTCAAATATGGTTCGTGCAGATTTTGGCAGCGGAATGATTTGACCCCGGGCTCAAACAAATTCAGAATGGTTTATGTGAACGCCGCGGGACGCATATATGGACTCAAATATGGTTCGTGCAGATTTTGGCAGCGGACTGATTTGCCCCCGGGCTCAAACATGCTGCGCCTCGCCTACGCGGACTCCGGCTCGGCTTGCAAACTCGCCGGGGTTCAAATCATTCCGCTGCCCACGTTGGCGAATCAAATTCTCGCTCGAACGTTTTTCAGAT
>Ga0209086_10001888_pt1 | contig 16729 bp, 15 predicted proteins | sample M_130207_XF_Meta_FD_187312 | JGI IMG/M metagenome (GOLD analysis project Ga0209086, IMG submission 187312) | Freshwater microbial communities from Lake Montjoie, Canada to study carbon cycling - M_130207_XF_MetaG (SPAdes) (version 2) | ecosystem: Environmental > Aquatic > Freshwater > Lake... | reverse complement strand
AGGCCGGTGGGGTCTTCGGTGCCCACTGGATGGTTGACAACATGCCTGGGGAGTTCGCCCATTGTTCAGAGGCCGTGGGTGAGGTCGGCGGATTTAGCATCACTGTTGCTGATCAGCGCTTGTACTTGATTGAGACAGCGGAAAAGGGCATTGCCTGGATGCGGCTGGTCGCCAATGGGACCGCGGGTCATGGTTCTTTGCGAAACAAAGACAACGCTGTTGTGCACCTGGCCGAAGCAGTGGCGGCTATCGGCGCACACGAATGGCCGACGCAGCTTGCGCCATCGGTTAATGGACTCCTGAGTGAGGCCGCAGAGATTTTAGGTATGCCGTTCAACCCATCAGGTAGCGATGCCCTTGAAGAGGCAGAACGCATCGTTGAATCCTTGGGCGCAATAGGCAAGATGATCATGCCAACGCTGAAGAACAGTTCAAACCCGACCATGCTTGATGCTGGGTACAAACTCAATGTCATTCCCGGGGCTGCGACCGCTCATGTTGACGGCAGATTCCTGCCTGGTGAACGCGATGACTTTCTTGCCACCATTGATGCCCTCATTGGTCCACATGTGCGTCGGGAGAGCTACCACGACGACATCTCACTGGAGACCACCTTTGACGGTGCATTGGTCGATGCCATGACGGCTTCATTGACCAAGCTCGACCCAGGGGCTCGAGTCGTGTCCTACATGCTCAGTGGCGGAACCGACGCGAAGGCGTTTTCCCAGTTGGGTATGCGGTGTTTCGGCTTTGCACCGCTGCGACTACCAGCTGACCTGGATTTCGCGGCTCTTTTTCACGGGGTTGATGAGCGAGTGCCGGTGGAGTCGTTGAAGTTCGGGGTGGATGTCTTTACTGACTTCCTCAAGACCTGTTAAGCGGTTCGCTGAACCTTAATCAAGCGTCGCTTAAGCCAGACTTTGCGTTGTCCATCGGGGTAAAGGCGCACGCGGGCTAACTCCCAATGACCGTATTCAGCATGATCGGTGAGCAGCCGAACGACAGCATGGCGGCTGAGTCCGGAAGGTATCGACATTTCACGAAATTCATAGAGTGGGACCACCGGAGCGCTCATCCGAAGGACTTTTCTGGATAACTCAAGGTGGGGGCTGAAACCTCATCCAAGACCTGGCTTATTTCATCGGGTAACACGAGGTCTTCGACTGTCAAAGCAACTTCGAGCTGGGCGGCCGTTCGGGCGCCGATAACGGGAGCTACGACACCGCGACGGTCGCGAATCCACGCCAAGGCAATTTCGAGTGGCGTCACACCTAAACCTCTACCAGCCGTGATGACGGCGTCGACAATGTGTGTTGCCCGCTCATCCAGGAACGGGGTAACGAAGCCGGCAAAATGACTGGAGGCGCCACGAGAATCGCCAGGGGTGCCTTGGCGGTACTTGCCAGTCAAGACGCCACGGCCTAGGGGCGACCAGGGGAGGATGCCGATGCCGAAAGCTTCGGCGGCGGGTAGGACTTCGCGCTCAATGCCGCGCGACAACAGCGAGTACTCCATTTGCGTGGTGGCGATAGGAACTCGACCGGGAACTGCACGCTGCCACGTGGCGGCTTGAGCGGTTTGCCATCCGTTGTAATTGCTGATTCCGACGTAGCGAACTTTTCCGGAACGAACAACATCGTCCAAGGTGCTGAGCGTCTCATCCAACGGTGTGCGTGGATCCCAAGCATGCAGTTGCCACAGGTCAACGTAGTCAGTTTGCAAACGCCTCAATGAGGCGTCAAGGGCGCGCATGAGGTGCGCACGACTGGCATCGCGGCGACGGTCAGGATCGGGGACGCCAACAGCTTTGGTCGCGATCACGATGGAGTCGCGCGAACCCGTCTCCTTGATGATTTCCCCGAGTAAGGTCTCCGAGGCACCATCGGTATAGACATCGGCCGTATCGATGAAGTTACCGCCGGCGTCAGTAAAGGCGGCGAATTGACCGCGCGCTTGGTTGTCGTCTGTATCTCGACCCCATGTCATGGTGCCAAGGCAAATGCGGGAAACACTGAGACCGGTCCGACCAAGGTTGCGTCTTTGCATGTTTCAACGCTACCGAAAAGTGTCGGATCAAGGTGAAATGACGCGCAAAGACTAGGATTGGGAACCCACGATGTTGCCCAGCGAATCGGACGTGCTGTGAGTTACCTAGAAGCCATTTTCCTAGGGGTGCTTCAGGGGTTAACCGAGTTCCTCCCTATTTCCAGCAGCGCACATTTAGCCATTTTTCCTCAGTTGTTCGGGTTTGACGATCCGGGCGCCTCGTTTACTGCAGTAACTCAAATCGGTACCGAAATTGCCGTCCTGCTGTTCTTCTGGCGCGACATCGTGCGCATCATCAAGGCGTGGGCGATCTCACTGGTGCGAAAGGACCAACGCGGCGACCTTGATGCTCGAATGGGTTGGTACATCATCGTTGGCACACTACCCATCGCCGTGATGGGTTTTTTGTTCCAAGACACGATCAAAACCACCTTTAGAAGCCTGTGGTTGATCGCGATCATGCTGATTGTTTTTGGTCTCATTCTAGGAGTTGCCGATCGAATCAACGTTGGCGAAAAGCTCGAGGGGGACTTAACCCTTAAGGATTCACTGCTTTATGGACTAGGCCAGATGCTGGCATTGATTCCTGGGGTTTCACGCTCGGGTGCCACCATTAGCGTTGGACTCTTCAGGGGCTACCGCCGAGATGTGGCCACGCGGTATGCATTCCTCTTGGCCATTCCCGCAGTACTGGCCTCCGGTTTGTTCCAGCTCAACGATGTGTCGTTGGCAGCCTCTCCTGGCTTGCCCAAGACGTTGTTGGCGACTCTGGTTGCCTTTGTGGTTGGTTACGTCACGATTGGCTGGCTGCTGAAGTACCTGCGAACCGGAAGTTACCTCCCGTTCGTTGTCTATCGTGTGGCCCTGGGGTCGATCGTGCTGATTCTGTTGGCTACTGGAGTGTTGGATTCAGCAGTTAGCACCTAAAGTTGACCCATGGCCACCGTGTTGTTAGTTCGTCATGGGCGTAGCACTGCCAACACCGGGGGAGTGCTGGCTGGTCATACGCCGGGAGTCCTACTTGATGAGGTGGGCCAACAGCAAGCCGACGCTTTGGTTGGCCGACTGGCCGGCCTGGAATTAGCGGCAGCAATCAGCAGCCCTCTTGAGCGGTGCATGGAAACAGCGCAACGAGCGCTCGCCGGACGCGAGGCGGCTATTCGCGTTGATGAGCGCATCGTCGAGTGTCGATATGGCGACTGGACTGGCAAGGAATTGAAGTCCCTGACCGATGACCCCATGTGGAAGGTAGTCCAGCGCCATCCCAGCGCAGCCGTTTTCCCAGGGGCTGAGGGTGAATCTTTGCGCGATGTGCAAAATCGAGCTGTTGAGGCCATCCGCGATTTCAACACGGAATTCGGTGACCGCGCGGTCTACGCCGTTTTTAGTCACGGGGATGTCATCAAGGCAATCTTGGCTGATGCTCTAGGTCTGCATCTTGACCAATTTCAACGCATCGTTGTTAACCCCTGCTCGGTCAGTGTCGTCACGTACACCCCCGAGCGTCCCTTTGTTCACCGCATGAATGACACCTCGGGTGATTTTGCAAGTTTCGCTCCACCCACTGAATCCGATGACACATCATCGGACGCAGTTGTCGGTGGCGGAACCGGCCACGGTCGTTAGGCTAGAACCATGGCTCGCTTACTGCACATCCACACCAACCCGGATCGTTTTGTCGTGGGAACCCTTGGGGAGCCTGGGCAGCGTGTGTTTTTTCTCCAAGCTCGCAGTGGAAAGAGAGTCACCTCGGTTTCGCTGGAAAAGCAGCAAGTCGCGGTACTGGCCCAACGCCTCGATGTCTTGCTTGATGAAGTCGAACGCATGGAACTGGTCGAACTGACCGATCAAATCTTGCCCGACGATCTGGCCCCGCTTGAAACCCCCATTGATGACGAATTTCGCGTAGGGGCGCTGTCTTTGGGCTGGGATGAAGACGAGCGCTTAGTGCTGATTGAGGCCTTTGAACAAACTGAAGAAGAGTCGGACGAGCCCTACGAAGATGACGATGATGCCGGACCTGATCTGTTGCGCGTTCGGCTCACGCCACTTGAAGGCCGGGCCTTCGTCAGGCGAGCCACAGTTGTAGTTGGCGCTGGTCGTCCTGCGTGCCCATTGTGCTCTTTGCCGCTAGATAGCGAGGGCCATGTGTGCCCGAGGGCCAATGGCTACCGACGGTGATGTTGAGAAGCACGGCTCGCACGATTCGGTGATCGTGTCGCAGGTGCTACTCGAAGGGATGTTGACCGTTGAGGGGCGTTTGAGCGGAGCATCAAATGCCACCCTATTTTGCATCGCGGAGTTGGACGGTGTGCAGTTTGAGTGTGTCTACAAGCCCGTGATGGGTGAACGCCCGTTGTGGGATTTTCCGGATGGCACTCTTGGTCATCGAGAGGTGGCCGCATACGAGGTAGCAGCAACCTTCGCCACAGTATCCGATGACGATGCCGTCCTGATTCCTGAAACCATCTGGCGCGAGGAAGGCCCGTTCGGCGCAGGTTCGTGCCAACGATGGATTGACGTCTCTGACACCCAACTCGTCGACATCATTGAATCCCAAGAGGAGCAACCCGGCTGGCTTTCCGTCTTGGAAGCTAGTGATGATTTTGGTCGCCCGGTGCAGTTAATCCACCAGGACGACGCTCGGTTGCGGCAGATGGCCCTGTTAGACATCGTCACCAATAATTCTGATCGCAAGGGCGGACACATCCTGGTCGATCAACAAGGCAATCTTTTTGGAGTTGACCACGGATTGTGCTTCAACGTGGAAGACAAATTGCGAACCGTGCTGTGGGGCTGGGCTGGGCAACCACTCACGGCAGACGAAGTCACATCCTTGGACCGCCTGCGGGATCAGCTAGTTAGTGGTGATCTCGGCACTCGTTTGAAAGCGCACCTCGAGCCCTTTGAGTTAAACATTTCCGTTGAGCGCATTGAGCACTTGCTTCAACAAGGGCACTTTGTTGAACCTACGAGTCGGTGGCCGTCCATCCCTTGGCCTGCCTTCTAAGTCAGTAGACTGTTGACATGTTGAGTTGGGCTGAGCCGATTGTTCCGGTCGTTCCTGGAGATGATGAGCAGCCCGTTCTCATTTTTGACACCGCGCAAGGGGAGATGGTCAATCTCCTTGGGCAGGTAGCTCAGGGCGAGGCTTTCCGCATGTACGTCTGCGGCATCACGCCATATGACGCAGCGCATCTAGGCCACGCGTCCACCTATCTTGCGTTCGACTTGGTCCAACGAACTGTGCGTGATGCTGGATTGCCGGTTCGGTACGTTCAAAACGTCACTGACGTGGACGATCCACTACTCGAGCGCGCTCTAATGACGGGCGATCACTGGTCCGACTTGGCTGAGCGCGAGATTCAACGCTTCCGCGAGGATATGCAGGCATTGCGGGTTCTCCCGCCAGATGAATACATCGGAGTGGTCGAGTCCATTCCCGATGTCGTGCAGCTCATTGAGCAGCTCAAGGACGCCAATGCGGCCTACCAAGTTGAGCAAGACTGGTACTTCGACCTGTCAACCGCATCGGGTTTTGCCGCGGTGACGGACCTAGCCAGAGACACGATGATCGATGTGTTCGGTGAACGAGGGGGAGACCCGCAACGGCCTGGAAAGCGCGATGCTCTCGATCCCTTGTTGTGGATGTCTGCCCGTGGCGACGATCCTCGTTGGGAAACGTCCTTGGGATCGGGTCGTCCCGGTTGGCACATCGAGTGTGTAGCCATTGCGGCTAGTGGTTTAGGTACGGCTTTTGATTTGCAGGGTGGCGGCTCAGATCTGACGTTCCCACACCATCACATGTGCTCGGCTTTGGGCCACGCATTGGCTGGCCAACCCTTCGCTACCCATTACGCACATACGGGCATGGTGGCCCTGGATGGCGAAAAGATGAGTAAGTCCAAGGGCAATCTCGAGTTCGTGTCCCGATTAAGGCAGACCGGCGCTGACCCCATGGCTATTCGCCTGGCTTTGGTGACCCAGCACTATCGCAGTGACTGGGAATGGACGCCGCAGCACTTAACCGATGCAACGAGCAAACTTGCACTGTGGCGCGAAGCCGTGGCCCGAGCTGCAGCTCCCGATGCATCCACATTTATTGGTCGGATCCGCAGCGCCTTACGCACTGACTTGAATTCCCCGTTAGCGCTGCAGGTGATGGATGAATGGGTGTCATCAACAGGGGAGTCTGCAGGGGCTGGTCAGCACATGGCTAGCGCAGTTGATGCACTGTTGGGTATTGATCTGGCGTAAGGTTTATGAATCGCGACGGCGCAGGTAGCGCTGGAAATCACGAGCGATCGCCTCACCGGAAGCTTCCGGCAAATCCGCCGCGTCCCGTACTTCCTCGAGTTGCTGGACATACTCAGCGACATCAGGATCGTCAGCAGCGAGTTCCTCAGCGCCTCTCTGCCACGCCTGGGCGTCTTCAGGCAAGTCGCCCAGGTCAATAGATGCATCGACCAAATCCTCAAGCATGGCCAAGAGGGCAAGTGTGGCCTTCGGGCACGGCGGTTCGGCAACGTAATAAGGCACCTGTGCCCAGAGGGACACGGCCGAGAAGCCGGCATCTTGAGCCTCACTCTGCAACACCCCCACGATGCCGGTCGGACCCTCATAGGTGGTGGTTTCGAAACCCAATCGGGAAGCCAAGGTCGCATCAGATGCGAACCCAGTGATCGGAACGGGGCGAGTGTGCGGAGTGGCAGCCAAAAGCGCTCCGAGAACGATGACTTGCTTGACTCTCAACGATTCTGCGAGGTCTAGCAACTCCGCGCAAAAAGACGGCCAGCGCATTGACGGTTCAATGCCATTGACCAAAACCGCATCGTGGGAGCTATTCGCAAGACGTGCGATGCTCACGCTCGTGGTGGGCCAGGTCAGACTACGCACGCCCTTGCTCTCAATGTTGATGATGGGGCGTTGGACTTGAAAGTCGTAGTAGGACTCGGGGTCCACTGTTGCCAGCAGTTGCGCATCCCATTGATCAGAAAGATGGCGCACTGTTGCGGTGGCTGAATTGGCACCATCGTTCCAACCCTCAAAGGCAGCAATCAAGACTGGACTGTTGAGTTGTGGTAACTCTGCATGGAACTCCATGATCGCTCCCTTCTTCTCATCCAACGGTAGTGGCAAATAATTCATGCCACCTAGAACTATTCGCTACTGATCGCGTCAAGCACGTTCAGTCGTGATGCACGCCTTGCCGGCCATAGTGCAGCCAGCACGCCAACCAACGCCGAAACCACCAAGAATGCGATCAGCTGGCCCCAGGGGATGGCCAACAGCTGGATGCCCTCGTTACGCAGGACCTTTTGCAGGCTGACACCGAAGATCACACCAAGAACTAGGCCCAACAGGGCTCCAAAGACCGCGATGACCATCGATTCCCATCGGATGGAGGACTTCATCTGCTGGCGAGACATTCCCACCGCACGAAGCAGCCCAATTTCACGCGTGCGCTCGACCACCGACAACGCCAACGTGTTCACAATTCCCAGGATGGAAATGATGATGGCCAGTCCAAGCAGTGCGTAGATGATCGCCAAGATCTGGTCTACCTGTCCCACGACGCTGGCCTTGTATTCGCTTTGATCCTGGACCACCACGGTGGGCAGATCGGCCAAGGCCGTGTCAATGTCAGCCTTAACCGTCGCTGGATTTGCACCGTCTTGCAACGTGGCATAGACGGCGGAGTCTTGGTCGGGCTGGCCGGCTTTCACCAGGTTGGCATTTGATGTCACGTACCCACTGAGCAGACCATCTCTGGCGAATGTGCCGTTGACCGGCAACTTCACGGTGTTGCCATCGGCAAACAAAACGCGAATTGACTGGCCAATGCTCAGGTTGCTTGACGTGAACGTCTCGTCATCAACGATGAAGCCATTCTTAGCGCCAGCAACACTTCCCTGCTTAAAGTCCAAGGCCAACACTTGTGAGACGGTCTCCGGATCAATCCCGCCGATAACCTCCACGCGCTTGTTGATCTGTCCTGGGGCGCTACGAATGGACGAAACAACACCCACGCCGGGAACGGCCTTCACGTCTTGAGCCACCACGGGGCTAAAGCCTCGAAAAGTGGTGCTTGTGACAATGAAGTCGGCCCGCAAAACTCCCTCAACCGAGGCACTGGTTGACGCCTTGGTGGAAGCTCCAAGAATCGACATCGCCCCTACGAGGGCCAGGCCAATCATTAGGGCCGAAGCGGTGGATGCAGTCCGACGACGATTGCGCTGCGCGTTGTTGACTGCGATGCGGCCTGCGATGCCCCTACGACGTATTGGAAACCCCAAGAAACCAATAACAGGGCTAGCGATAACGGGGGACAACACGATCACGGTGAACAGCAGCAGAGCAGATCCTGCTCCGACATAGGTTGCGCCTTTGGCACCGGCTTGCCCCACTCCGATGATCAAACTGCTCACTCCCACAATCAGCAGGACAAGGCCGATGATGACGCGATTGCGCAGTGATCGTTGAGGCAAAGCAACCTCGGCACGCATAGCGGCTACTGGTGGAATGCGGCTGGCCCGACGAGCCGGAATGTAGGCAGCGGCGACGGTCACAAACAGACCAACGATGAGGGAAACAATGACCGTTCGTGGCGCAACCACCAATGCGCCAGTAGGTAGGTCGCCGCCCAACGTCGAGATCAGTTGCTTCAATCCCAAAGCAAGGACCAATCCCAAGCCAATGCCGACAATCGCTCCAACAATTCCTACGACGACAGCTTCGCCGAGCACGGCTCCTGTCACCTGACGTCGGCTTGCACCCAACGCACGCAAGAGGGCGAGTTCGCGAGATCGCTGAGCCACCAGCATCGAGAACGTATTTAAGATAATGAAGGAGCCAACGATCAGGGCCAAAATGGCAAATACAAGCAGAAAGACATTCACGAAGCTCAAGGCTTGCGCGATAGTGGCTGCCTGATCATCTGCAGCCTCCGTGCCGGTTTGTACCTTTACCGTTTTGCGCTCACTAGGTGTAAGGGTCTTTTCGATCGATGCCTTGGTCTGGTCCTGGGTGAAGCCAGCCTTGGACTTGACCGAAATAGCGGACACCTGACCCGGGGCTAGTAAAAGCTTCTGAGCGGTCACAAGGTCGAACGCCGTCAGACTCGCGCCGGCCAGGTTGCCAGATGCACCAAAGCGGAAGATGCCGGTGACCTTGGCTTGGCTGGGTCCGCGCGGGGTGACGATCTTGATGGTGTCTCCGACAGCCAAACCACCGGATTCGGCTGTTTGGGTATCAATAGCCACTTGGCCAGGAGCTGCCGGACCCTTTCCCTCGCCAGGGACGAGGCGATAGGGACTCAGATCTTGATCGTCAGACCAACTGGTTCCAAAAGCAGGTGCGCCAGGTGTGCCGACCACCTTCCCGTCGTCGCCAATCACGTAGACGCCGTCAACTTGAACGAATCCCGCTGCACGTTCGACATCGGGCGACTTCTCAACACGGTCAACCAAAGACGCGGAAATGGAAATCTCGCGATCCCTCGGCGCCCGATTGGTCGTGAAGGCCTGCTGTGGAGTCAGTTCCACATCGCTCGTAGTTTGGGCAAAGAGGTCATCAAATGTCTTCGATAACGTGTCAGTGAAGATAAAGGTTCCAGCAACAAAGGCCACACCCAGGACTACAGCCAGTGCGGAAAGGACCAAGCGAATTTTGTGAGCGGCGAGATTTCGCCGAATGAATCGCAACATGGATCAGGCCTGCTCGCGGCCGGGAACCTCAAGGCGCTTCATGCGTTCGAAAACTTTGTCCGCTGTGGGGTTGGGCATATCGTCCACCACTTCACCATCGGCCAGGAAGATGACTCGGTCAGCAAATGCTGCAGCGTTGGCATCGTGCGTCACCATCACCATGGTCTGTCCAAGGTCATCGACTGAGCGCCGCAGGAATGAGAGCACTTCGCCGCCTGATCGCGAGTCAAGGTTGCCGGTGGGTTCGTCGCCAAAGATGATCTCGGGACGACTGGCCATGGCACGAGCACAAGCCACTCGCTGCTGCTGACCACCGGACAGTTCCGATGGGCGGTGGTTCAGGCGATCTTGTAGTCCAATAGCTGCAATAACCGAATCAATCCATTCCTGGTCGCCCGCGTTGCCAGCAAGGTCCAGCGGCAAGGTGATGTTCTCAATCGCGGTCAAGGTGGGGATCAAGTTGTAGGCCTGGAAAACAAACCCGAGGCGGTCACGCCGCAGTTGGGTGAGGTCCTTTTCCTTCAGTGTTGCCAGATCAACGTCACCAATGAGTGCTTGGCCCGAAGTCACAGTGTCTAGGCCGGCCATGCAGTGCATCAGCGTTGATTTGCCGGACCCAGACGGCCCCATGATCGCGGTGAACTGGCCCTTGCCGAGTTCAACGTTCACCGACTTCAATGCGGCAACTTCGGTATCACCCTCGCCATAGACCTTCGTGAGGTTTATCGCTCGTGCAGCGGCCGTAGTAATGGCGGTGGCGCTCATGGTGCTCCCTTGGAGTGGCGTTCCCTGAAAAGTCTCTTCAGGACTCAGGCGAGCCTACGGTAATGGTCGGAAACAGCGGTGGCTCGCCACCGAAAGCTGGGCAGATGGCCTGGAAGTCGCACCAATCGCATAATTTGCTGGTCTTGGGCTCAAAAACACCGGTCTTGAGGCGATCTTCAATGTCGTTCCAGATGGCCACGATCTTGTTCTCGGTGGCCGTCAGGACATCAGCGCTGGGTTCATCGATGACCGGGCGACCATCGCCAAGGAACATCAATTTCAACTGTCGGGGCAAGACACCGTCCTTGCGCCACAACACGAGTCCGTAGAAGCGCATTTGAAACAGGGCCTTGTCCTGAAAGCGGGGGTTGGGAGATTTACCCGTCTTGTAATCAACGATCCGGATATCGCCCGCGGGGGATACGTCAAGGCGATCGATGAACCCGCGCAGGATCAATCCACTATCGAGGGTGGTCTGGACAAACAATTCACGACCTGTTGGCTCAAGACGTTGGGGATCTTCCATCGCAAAGTAAGTGCCTACTAAGTCGCGTGCCTTCTCCAGCCACACGGCGAGGCCTTCTTCGTCGGCGACGGAAGCTACCTCGGGGTCTTTGGCAATGACGGCCTGCCAAGACGGTTCAATCAGAGCGTTCGCGGCATCGAGTGTGCGTTCAGGAGCGGGGAGGTCGTACAAACCCTCAAGCGCTGCATGAACAACGGTTCCGCGGGTTGCCGCAGATGATGGGGCCGTCGGCAACTTGTCAATTGACCTGAAGCGAAACAACAGCGGACATTGTTGAAAGTCCGATGCCCGCGACGGAGACAAGGCGCGTGGAACAGTGACGACTTCGGGTGTTGAAGGGCTCATCTGGTTCACCGTAGTGGAAAACCGCCTAGTCTGAGAACTGTGACCAGCCAACAACCCGCACCCTCGGATTCGGCTGACGTGGACAAATCAGACAAACCGCAAAACCGCGACAGATCAATCCGGTTGGGTTCAGTCCAGGGTGTCCCCGTACTGCTGTCAGGCAGTTGGTTCATCGTCGCGGCGTTGATCACCGTGACTTTTGCACCGGTTGTTCAGGATCGAGTGCTAGGTATTGGTAGTTGGGCTTACGCCGTCGCCCTGATATTCGCCTTGCTGCTTTACGTATCCGTATTCATTCATGAACTAAGCCACACGCTCGTAGCTCGATCGTTTGGGATACCCGTCCTGGGGATCAGGCTCAATATTTTTGGTGGCTTGTCAGAGATCGCCGAATCCCCCACTACGGCGTGGCGTGAGTTTGCGATTTCAGTAGCCGGGCCCGCCGTCTCATTAGTGTTGGGCGTAGTCGGATTAGCGCTAGAAAGAACCTTCACACCCACGGGAATTGTGGGTGTCTTATTGCTGCAAATCACCGTGGCGAACCTCTTCGTTGGATTCTTTAATCTCCTTCCCGGCTTACCCCTGGATGGCGGACATGTCATTAGGGCTGTGCTGTGGGGGATCACGGGGAACGCGCACCGCTCAACGATCGTGGCTTGCTGGGCTGGTCGCGTGGTGTCACTGATTATCGTTGCCTTGCCCTTTGGGCTTGCAGGGCTCAGCGGTAATAATCCGAGCATCATCACTGTTGTGTGGTGCGCACTGATTGCAGGCTTTGTATGGACTGGGTCTTCGGCCACGTTGGTTCAGGAGCGTATGGCGGCCACCGTTCCTACCTTGTCGGTGGCAGAATTCGTCAGGCCATTCGTCAGCGTCCAGGCAGATACGCCGTTGGCCGTGGCCATGAATCAGGTGTTCGCCGCTAATGCGCGTTCTATCGTCACCACTGACTCATCTGGAGAGGTGGTCGGGATCGTCAATGAACAAGCAGTTACTGCCGTACCTATCGACCGACGCCCTTGGGTCGACGTTGCCTCGGTTGCTCGCAGAGTCGACGCTCGATCAGTGGTTGCATACGACCTAGTCGGAGAGGCAATGCTTGCTGATCTTCGTACTAAGGCCCAGCAGGACTTCTTGGTGTTCGATTCCGCGGGGCAGTTGGCGGGCGTGCTCGTCGTTGCTGATGTGGAAACCAGGATGGAGACTGCGCGCAAGGGGAAAAAGCACCGCACTAACCTTGGGTTTTATGAGTGAACTTCCCACCGTCCAGCGACCGCTTCGGGTCGGCGAATCAGTTCAGTTGACTGACGACAGGGGAAAGCACCACACCATCGTTCTTGAAGAGGGAAAGCGTTTTCATACGCACCGTGGCTCAATCGGTCATGACGATCTCATCGGATCCCCCGAAGGGTGCGTCGTTTATAGCGACCGCAAGGTTCCCTATCTCGCCCTTCGCCCACTATTGATGGACTTTGTCCTGTCGATGCCCCGTGGCGCGACGGTGATTTATCCCAAGGACTCCGCGGCAATTATCAGTGTTGCGGATGTTTTTCCCGGGGCCCGCGTGCTCGAAGCCGGTGCCGGTTCGGGCGCCTTGAGCTGTTCACTCCTTCGAGCGATCGGACCTAATGGGCGATTGTTCTCCTTTGAACGCCGTGAAGACTTCGCTGAAATCGCCGCAGCCAACGTCTTGAAGTTCTTTGGGGAACCGCAAGCGACCTGGAGCCTCACCACTGGTGATCTTGTGGAGTCACTGCCTGATAGCGAAGCGGCGGCGGGCGTTGACCGTGTGGTGCTCGACATGTTGGCACCATGGGAGTGCATTGATGCGGTCGCCTCTGTCCTTATCCCCGGCGGAGTCTTGGTGGTCTATGTCGCCACAACGACACAAATGTCAACGCTGGTTGAGGCTCTGCGTGAACACGGTGAATTCACTGAGCCGGTCAGCACCGAAACGATGGTTCGTTCTTGGCATGTTGAGGGTCTAGCCGTGCGACCCGATCACCGCATGATCGGACACACGGGATTCTTGGTTCAAACTCGGCGCATGGCGCCAGGAATTGCTGCGCCACCGAGGCGACGCCGACCCGCTAAGGGTTAATAACTAGGTAGCGTTGGGACCGGCGATTTCTTTGCCATCGCTGATGCGGGCCACGTGAATGCAATTACCTGGGCATTCCTTAGCCGAGGCGATGACATCGGTAACGAGGTCAAGAGGGACGCGAGTGCGAGCACCGGGTTCAAGGAGTAACTCGTCGGCCTCATCCTTGACGTAGGCCAACCCGTCCAGGTCCATTTCAAACACTGGCCGTGCGTATTGCACGCACAGTCCGTCTCCAGTGCACAACTCTTGGTCAATCCATACTTCAAGAGTGGTTTCAGCTGCATTGATCGAATCGGAACTGATGAGTCACTCCTTCATGAGGTTTGTGTCTTTGAGCCTAACAATCGCGCGCTTGTTTCGCTTGACCCCCCAGATCTGGACTTGACTTCGGACACGGCGGACCAAACTGTGGCGCAAAGACCAAAAGGGGAGTTAGATCAAGGTAGAACATCTGCTCCAGGAGGCGAAAAACATGACTACCCCTGATGAGGGCTCCACCCCACAGGATCGGCGGTACGTCAGCAATGTCAACCCTCCCACTGTGACTGATCGGGATTTGGCCGCAGACATTGCATCGTTAAGCGCCCAGAACCGACGGTTGGTGTCAACGCTGCAACAAGCACGCGAGCAGATTGTCACTCTCAAGACAGAGATGGATCAGCTCGCCCAGCCGCCCTCCGGATTTGCCATTTTTATTGGTGCTAACGACGACTCGACGGTGGATGTGTTCGCCAATGGCCGCAAGATGCGCATTGTTGCTAGCCCAGATGTCGACGTTGCGGCGCTTGAGCCCGGACAAGAAGTCATCCTGAACGAAGCGATGAACGTTGTGAAAGCGCTGGCGTTTGAAAAGGTCGGGGAGATCGTGCTGCTCAAGGAGCTTCTTGAGGACGGCGAGCGCGCTCTGGTCCTTGGGCATTCCGATGAAGAGCGTGTGGTGCGCCTCGCTGACCCGTTGCTCAAGGGCCGTGTACGGACTGGGGATTCCTTGCTGTTGGACAGCCGCTCGGGCTTCGTGCTGGAACGAATCCCTAAGTCTGAGGTCGAGGAACTCGTTCTCGAGGAAGTCCCCGATATCCAGTACGAAGACATCGGTGGTCTTGGCAACCAGATTGACCTCATTCGCGATGCCGTGGAATTGCCGTATCTGCATCGGGACCTTTTCGCCGAACACAAGTTACGTCCGCCCAAGGGCATCTTGTTGTACGGGCCGCCCGGATGCGGAAAGACCCTAATCGCCAAAGCCGTTGCGCATTCGTTAGCCAACAAGGTGGCAGAAGCCACCGGTCAACCCGGCGGCAAGAGCTATTTCTTGAACATCAAGGGCCCAGAGCTGCTCAATAAATACGTTGGTGAGACTGAACGTCACATTCGTTTGGTGTTTCAGCGCGCACGTGAAAAGGCCAGCGAGGGCACGCCGGTGATCGTGTTCTTTGACGAAATGGATTCCCTGTTCCGCACCCGAGGAACCGGTGTGTCTTCGGATGTGGAAAACACCATCGTTCCACAGCTCTTGAGTGAAATCGACGGTGTGGAGGGCTTAGAGAACGTGATCGTGATTGGGGCATCTAACCGCGAAGACATGATTGACCCAGCCATTTTACGGCCCGGTCGCCTCGACGTAAAGATCAAGATTGAACGTCCAGACGCTGAGGGAGCGCGAGACATCTTCAGTAAATACGTCACATCTGATCTGCCCCTGCATGCGGAAGATTTGGCAGAACATGGCAACGACCCAGCTGCAACCGTGACATCTATGATTCAGCGCACCGTTGAATTGATGTACGCCGAGAGTGACGAAAATCGATTCCTCGAAGTCACCTACGCCAACGGCGACAAGCAAATCTTATATTTCAAGGACTTCAACTCAGGTGCCATGATCCACAACATTGTTGACCGAGCTAAGAAGATGGCCATTAAGGATTTTCTGGACAGCAACAGCCGAGGAATTCGCATCTCGCACCTGCAAGCAGCCTTACTCGACGAATTCCGTGAGAACGAGGACTTGCCCAACACTACTAACCCTGATGACTGGGCTCGCATTTCTGGCAAGAAGGGTGAGCGCATTGTGTTCATCCGGACCCTGACCCACGGTAAGCAAGGCACTGAGCCTGGGCGATCTATTGAAACGATCGCTAATACAGGGCAGTACCTCTAAGCGCCGGTGTCTGTCCCCACCGACAGTAGGTTGACACCATGACCGTGCGACGCATCATGGGCACCGAAGTGGAATATGGAATTTCTGTGCCTGGGCACCCGCATGCCAATTCCATGAATCTGTCGGCGCAGATCGTCAATTCCTATGGTGTGGCCCAGGTGCAAGGCGCGACCACGCGGTGGGATTTCGAACAAGAACACCCCCTTGATGATGCACGCGGTGTGGATTTGCCACCGGCTCTTCGCGAATCCCTGGAGGGCACGTATGAAGATCCAGGCCTGTTGAATGTCATCTTGACGAATGGTGCACGCCTCTATGTTGACCATGCCCACCCTGAGTACTCCACGCCGGAGGTGACCAACCCGCTGGATGCAGTCATTTGGGAAAAGGCAGGGGAGCAGGTGATGCTCTCGGCCATGCAACGTGCCAATGCCGCTCCTGGGGCCCTGCCCATCAACCTGTATAAAAACAACACCGATAACAAGGGTGCTTCCTACGGTACGCACGAGAACTACTTGATGCGCCGTGATGTGGCCTTTGGATCCATCGTGCGCCACCTCACGCCGTTTTTTGTCACGCGCCAGATCATCACCGGATCGGGACGTGTCGGTATTGGTCAAGACGGCCGCCACGCGGGTTTTCAACTCAGTCAACGCGCCGACTTTATGGAAGCAGAAGTCGGTCTTGAAACCACCCTCAAACGCCCCATCATTAACACTCGCGACGAACCACATGCTGACCCAGAGTTGTATCGCCGCTTTCACGTCATCGTGGGTGATGCCAATTTGTCCGAGTACTCAACATTCTTAAAGCTCGGTATGACCTCTTTGGTCCTAGGTCTAGTTGAGGCTGGTGCCATGGCCAACGTCCCGGAATTGCGCGCCCCTGTCGGTGAAATTCGCTCCGTTTCCCATGACTGGAGTCTTGAACACTTACTGCAACTCACCGATGGCCGAAAGGTAACGGCCCTCGATGTCCAGTACATGTATCTCGACGCCGTTGAACAGTGGCTGTCACTGAACCCCACCGATGATGACCAAACGGCCCAAGTGATCAGTCTGTGGCGGGAGTGCCTTGAC
>Ga0209086_10001887_pt1 | contig 16732 bp, 14 predicted proteins | sample M_130207_XF_Meta_FD_187312 | JGI IMG/M metagenome (GOLD analysis project Ga0209086, IMG submission 187312) | Freshwater microbial communities from Lake Montjoie, Canada to study carbon cycling - M_130207_XF_MetaG (SPAdes) (version 2) | ecosystem: Environmental > Aquatic > Freshwater > Lake... | reverse complement strand
CAATTGCTCCGCGCGCGCTATTGACCAGGATTGCGGTCCGCTTCATCAGCCCCAGTTCACGGGAACCAATCAGCCCGCGTGTTTCCGCATTCAGCGCACAGTTGATGCTCACGAAGTCCGATTGGGCAAGTAGCTCATCCATCGGCACGAATGTCGCATCAGTTTCCGCCTCGGCTTCCAGTCGTCGGGTGCGTCCGGAATACAGGATGCGCATGCCGAAGCCCTTCCCTCGACGCGCCACAGCGGTCCCAATCGCGCCCATGCCGATGACCCCGAGAGTTGCACCGTGGATGTCCGTTCCGAGCAACAACGCCGGTTCGTACTTCTTCCATTCGCCAGAACGCACGTACCGGTCTCCCTTGGGGACATGGCGTGCCATTCCCAGCATGAGTGCCCATGCCTGGTCGGCGGTTGTCTCGGTCAAGGTTCCGGGTGTGTTGCAGACCGCGATGCCTCGCTTGGTTGCCTCGGCGACGTCAACGTAGTCAAAGCCGACGCCGAAACCTGAGATGACTTTGAGGTTAGGCGCGATCGCCATCGCTTCAGGGTTCAGACGGTCCGATGGAGGCAGGGCCAGAACGGCCGCCGCGCCATCTGCCAACTCCCTGAGCAGGACTTCGCGTGGTGCGCCATCCGGCCCATCCCACACGTGTACGTTGAAGTGTTCCCTGAGCAACGAAATCCCAGCTTCCGGGAACCCCCATGAACAGAACACCACCGGACGCGTGTCAGCCATCGTAGAGCACCTCCGCCGCGATGGTACCGCCCGCGCCTACCATTCGCCTCACGCGCATCACATCTCCTATCTTGAGATTGATCGGAGGCGAAACGCATGGCAGTGGCCGCACAGCGGATGGGAAGGCTTGCGGGGAAGGTCTCGGTCATTACCGGGGTTGCTTCCGGGATCGGGCGCGCAACCGCGCTTGCATTCGCGCGCGAGGGTGCGCATGTGTTTGGCGGTGACCAAGATGATGCAGGCGGGCTCGAAACCGTCAGGCTAATCAGGGACGCTACTGGCGAGACCATGGACTTCCTGGCAACCGATGTACGGTCGGGAAGCGATGTTGCGCGGCTTATCCAGGCAGCCGTGGATGCTCATGGGCATCTCGACGCACTTTTCAACAACGTCGGGGTCAACCTCGTACGGATGGTGCCCGATGTCACTGAAGAAGAGTGGGATGCGACCATCGACACCAACCTAAAGTCGGTGTTTCTGGGGTGCAAGTTTGCGATACCGCATCTGGCCCGGGTCGGCGGAGGTGCCATCGTCAACAACGCGTCGAATGCAGGGATCATTGGACGACCTGGCGATCCGGTCTACTGCGCCAGCAAGCACGGCATCATTGGCTTGACCCGAAGCCTCGCCCTCGGCCATGGGCCTCAGGGCATCCGTGTCAATGCGATTTGTCCCGGGCCGATAGAAACGCCAATGATCGGCGCCATGCGGGAAAACGCCCCTGATGCAGCCGCATTCGACCGCAACGTAGCCGGTCAGACCGCGCTAAAGCGGATCGGCACCGCAGACGAAGTGGCCGAGCTCGTGGTGTTCCTCTGTTCAGATAGCGCGAGGAACATCACCGGTACTGCCATCCCTATCGATGGAGGCAAGGCTGCGGGCATGATCCCGGGCATGATCGTGGCTCCCTGACCCGTTTGGAGGGTTGTGCAAGTCTCTCAGGTCCGAACAACTGGGGCCCGTCGGGTTAAACCCTGACACGCTTTCTATCGCGGATTCGTTAACCTACTGCAATCCACGGTTCGCACTGCGGTGACACTTCTCGGCAAGGCCGTGGGGTATGCAAATCACATCGAGACACTTGGGGGTGGGGCGGGGATTGGTTCCACGCTTGCCGGCACCCGGAAACCGTCGCTTCGTGGCGGTATCTGCCACATTAAGGATCGACCCTTGACGTCAGCAAACCTGATCCCGTCACTCGAACCGAAGATGCGCGAGCTCTTGGAGCGCCATCGCGAGCGGACCGCCAAGGTCGACTGGGCGTACCACGAGTTCCTTCCGCTCAAGGAATTGCGTGCCAATCCAGACTTCTTGCCGAAACTGTCCCCGACGGTATATCTGGCAGTCGAGACCGCGCTCTTCACCGAGGTCAACCTTCCTTGGTTTACAAGTGGCTTGACCCAGATATTCAAGGGTTCTCTTGCTCCAATGCAGGAGTTCATCCACGACTGGACTTCCGAGGAAGACCAGCATGGTTTGCTGCTTGAGACCTATCTGCTTCTTGGAGACAACGGCGATCACCGCGAGCGTTCGAGACTGCGTAAGCAGATCGTCCGGGTTGGGTGGGAGCCTCACATCGAGGATCATTTCCAGGCGATTGCCTACACCGCAATGCAGGAGTTGGCCACGCAGGTTTTCTACCTCCGCGTTGCGCATTTCTGCCAGGACGAGGATCCGCTGCTGGCGCGAGCCCTGCGACGCCTTGCACGTGACGAAGTCCTTCACATGGCGTTCTATCGAGATGCGGTGAAGGCACATCTTGAAGTCGAGCCAGATTACGTCGAGCCTCTCGTCAAGATCATGCTTGAATTCGCGATGCCGGGTGCCGGGATGAAGGATTACGCAACCCGTTCAGCGATCTTGGCGCGTCAGGGTGTCTATGGCCCGGACCACTACTTCAATCTTGTCGTCGACAAGTTGTGGAAGGAATGGGACGTTCCGGCACTGATGCCGAAGGCGGAGACAGCGCGGGCAGCACAAAGGAAAATCATCTCTCAGCATGAGAAGCTCGGGCGGATTGCTGCCCGATATGCGGTGCGGGCGGCCCCGGGCACCCGTGAGAAGGACGCCGCGCGAATTGCCCTGCAACAGCAAGAAGACATGCTGTCTGTGGCCGAGGACTAGAACACGGTTTCCCCTCACTTCTCCAGTGAGGGGAAACCGGTTTTACCTGGCAAGTTGACTGGCAAGCACCGATGGGTCGTTGGTCGGCAACTGACACGAGAACTGTTCGCACACGTATGCCGTAGGTCGATCAGCAATTGCGATGCGCTCCGCAAGCAAAGGCACGATTTCGGCTGCGATCACGACGTCCATGTCTCCGCGTGCGATCCCGATGATCCTGTTTGGGCAGTACACGCGATGGACTTCCCGGATCAGGGACGTTGCGCCGGGGTCGTCGTCCGTTCCGATGATCGCTACCTGAACCGGCTTTGCCACGGCGAAGTCCAGTGCGCAGAGGAGATGCCCGAAAGCCCCTGGGTGAGTGGTCATAGGCTTGGCGAGGCGGGCTAGAAGATCCCGTGCGACGGCGGCGTCGGTGTCATCGCCCGTAAACGCAGCTAGGCGGAGGACCAGTTCGCACGCGACTGATGACCCCGAAGGGACGGCATTGTCGTAAAGGTCTTTCGGACGGGTTACTAGTGTTTCGTGAAAGTCGCTGGTGTCAAAGAACCCACCATGTTCGGTGTCACGAAAGTGTTTCATGATCGTTGAGGCACAGGCTTGCGACGCAAGGAACCAGCGAACCTCACCCGTGGCCTCGTATAGGGCAAGCAGGCCTGCGCCGAGGCATGCATAGTCCTCGAGGAAGGCATTCACGCGCGATTGCGCATCCTTGAACGTGCGGTGAAGCCGGAACTCTCCCGATGGATCGGTTTCGTCCCCTGCGGACGCCATCGTGTTGAGGATGAACTCGGAGGCGTGTCGCGCTGCGTCCAGATAGCCGGCGTCTTCAAGGATTGCGCCGGCCTCGGCGAAGGCCCGGATCATCAAGCCATTCCATGCCACGATGACCTTGTCGTCGCGGGAAGGTTTCACGCGGGATTCTCGAGCCTGATAGAGGGTTTCGCGAACACGAGTGATTGTGCTGTCAAGTTGGGCGACGGTGATGCCGAGTTCCTTCGCAACGACTTCCCGATCACGAGCGGTATGCAGAATATTCTTGTGTTCGAAGTTTCCACGATCCGTGACATCGAACCAGGCACAGACGACGCGTGCGTCTTCTTCGCCGACGACCTCTGCAACTTCCGCCGGCGTCCACACGAAGAACTTGCCCTCGATACCCTCGGAGTCGGCGTCCTGAGTGGCGTGGAACCCGCCGTCTGGGGCGGTCATTTCCCGGAGGACGTAATCGAGGATTTCGCGGCAGACATCTCGGTGGAAGGCGTTCCCTGTTGCCTGCCATGAGGCGAGATAGACCCGGGCCAACTGGGCATTGTCGTAGAGCATCTTTTCAAAGTGCGGCACAAGCCACACCGCATCTACCGAATACCGGTGGAACCCTCCGCCGAGGTGGTCATACATCCCCCCTTGTGCCATTCGGTCAAGGGTGAGCGTTGCCATCTGGAGGGTCGCGGGGTTTGCGGTATGGCGCCAGATGCGAAGCAAGGCCTCAAGGTTGGCAGGCTGCGGGAACTTTGGCGCACGTCCGAACCCACCTTCAACGTCGTCGAACGTTTTCGCGTATGCACTTTCGGCGGCGCGAAGAACATCAAGCGAGAGACCTGACGCATCTGCGGGCGCAAGGTTCGCCGGTGCAATCATCTCACGGAGCTGCTTTCCGCTTTGAAGCACATCAGCCCGTTGGGTTCGGTAAGCGTTCGCGACAGACGTCAGCACGTCCCGGAAAGCTGGCATGCCGTGGCGTCGTTCGGGCGGGAAGTAGGTCCCGCCATAGAATGGCGTGCCATCGGGCAGGAGGAACACGGTCATTGGCCAACCGCCATGACCGGTTAGTGACTGCACCGCCTGCATGTAGACGCTGTCAAGGTCGGGGCGTTCCTCACGGTCCACCTTTATGTTCACGTAGAGTGAGTTCATCAGGCGTGCGGTGGCATCGTCCTCGAACGACTCGCGTTCCATCACGTGGCACCAATGGCATGCCGAGTAACCAATCGACAACATGATTGGCCTGTCTGACTGCCTTGCCAGCGCGAGTGCGGCTTCCCCCCACGGGTACCAATCAACGGGGTTGTACGCGTGTTGAAGCAGGTATGGACTCGTCTCGTGGATCAACCGATTGGGGGTGCGGCTGCCAGTCTGGTGCGTTGGTGTTGACATGGTTGCACCTCCGCGCAAAGGATACGCGGTTGTCTGCACGGCAATTGGGGCGCGGTCATGACCAGAATTCGACTTATCCTGAGATCGTCGCGGGCTCGGATTTGGTCAGCGCAGTCAACCCACTAGAGATGAGCAACGATGCAGGTTCAGGATTGAGCAGCCCTGTCAGACCGCGTATGCCCGGCGCAGCATCCCTTCAATGTGGGACGCGACTTCCGTCACTTGACGGTTGGCGCGCAATCTCTGATAACGCGATGAACGCCAGAAGAGGGCCAGACTGAAGCGATGACACAACTCGAGAACAAGTCTGCCGAAAGCCGGACGGAGACCCGGTCGGCGCTGTGTCTCGCTCTCTAAACCGAACGCATACCTAGGCGCCAGTTCCAAGTGTCCATCAAGGATCGCCTGAGTAAGGACCGCGGCGACCGCCTCGTTTCGCCGTGCTGTCCGCGACTCGTCCCGAGGGGCGCGTCCATCCACGTAGGCGAGGTGGCTCGTGAATGCCCTTGCGGTGCCTGCGGATGTCGGAGTTGGACCGAACGCCGCCGACCAGATTGGCTTTAGAACACTCCGGGCGCGGACATCCAGATTCTCAACCATTGCACGGGCAAGAAGGTTGGCAAACAGGTCAAGACGCTCGTCATCGGATAACCGTTCGGAAACGGTGATCTCCGCGCCCCGGGGCGAAGCGATCAGGAACCCTTTGAGGTCCTCCATTGAAGGCGTCGTTTCGCAGTGCACGCCGCCTTCTTCAAGTGATCGCTGGACAATCCATGCAATTTCTGAAGCCTTGCCCGCACGACCGCCCGTGTGCGACCGAGCATGTCTCAACCGGTCGGAAATCAACCGGGCGAGTTGGCCTGGCGGGAGCATCACCACACTCATCCCGACGCTCGCACTGAGGCTCCCGCGGGTCGTCGGCTGTCGTTTACGCTCCGGTAGCAAGGTTCCCCGCCACTGCCATCATCTTTGGTCGTCACACTCAGTCCGAGGACATGCCAGAGTAGGCTTCGCCGAAACACGATTTGGTCGGGTAGCGGAAGTGCGCGGTACCGCACGAGCAACTGGTCAAACCGCTCGAGGTCGCCGATTGACCACGGCAAGCTGAACCCGACGAGCGACATGAGGTCCATGAACATCGGTGCCGATAGCCCTTGACAACACAACGCCCAACCCGCGAGGCGTTCGAGCGAAAGAGGTGCATCCAGGATGCCTTGCTCGTACCGTGAGACCATGCTTTGGGTCATGCGGTACCCAAGGGCTTCCAAGTCAGTGGACAGGCGTGCCTGACTCGTCGCACCGGATTGGAGGCGGAGGCCCCGGAGGTGCATCCCGACCTGTTCCCGGATGGCCTGCCAGCGTGCCGTCTGGACTTCGTCTCGATCTGCCACTTGGGCGCCACCTCTCCCGTGGACCGTTGGACAGCGTCGCCGGACTGGCCGTCCCTTGCGTTACAACCATACTACAGGGGCCGCGAATGCCCTCGTGATGCATGCGGTGCATTGCGTCGACGAAAACCGGATGCGTACAGTTCAATCAAGCAGAGCGCTGGGAGCATTGCAGGCGACGCGGTCGGTTTTTGCCTTCCGTTTGACTTCTGCAGCGTTCCAAGACACTATGGCCGTAGGCCTCGAAGCGCTGTGTGTTTCCGGCCTTGCTTCCGAGTGCAATGCGGGTTCAAAACACTTGGATGTTCTGTACAACCTTGTCGCGATCCTGCCAGTCTTGACGGACAGGCATTCGGGGTAGTCAAGTGGGCATTGCAACTCGTCCTCCAATCAAATCAGTGTCATTGAGTGGCCAGGCTAACGGCCACAGCGATGGCAACGAATCCTCTTCTGTCGCCTCATCAGACAAGATTTCCCATGGGATGATGCGCACGCTGACCCGGACAATACCCGTTCGGTCTTCCAAGCACACCCAGTTTGTCGACATCACCGATGAGGTGGCGCAAGCGGTTGCTTCGTCCGGAGTTTCGGATGGGTTTGTCGTGGTTTACTCACGACATACGACTTCGCGCATCCATATCAACGAGCACGAGCCTCTGCTTTTGCAGGATTTAGGCCTGTTGCTTGAGCGCTTGGTTCCACGCGATGCCTTCTATCATCACGATGATTTCTCGGTTCGTACCGTTAATCTGACTCCCGGTGAGCGTGTAAACGGTCATTCTCACTGCCGTGGCCTGTTTATCGGCGCTAGCGAACATATCCCTGTGACCGATGGGATGATGATGCTGGGTCGTTGGCAGAGGGTTTTCATGGTTGAGCTTGACGGGCCTCAGACCCGCGAGGTGGCCGTGAAGGTTGTTGGCGTCTAGAACCCGGCGATTTCCCTGATTCGGGAGATATCCAGACTGGCCCGCGCAACGTTTCCGAGCCGATCAAGTTCGCCTTCGATGCCTGAACTTGTCCCCCACGATTCAGGTGGTCCAACGGTTTCAGACCGGAGCCGCAAGACGGACGTCAGGATTGCCCGGCGCACTTGGCCGGTGTCAAAAAGGCCATGCATGTATGTCCCGAGGATCCAACCGGTTTCGTCGAGACACCCCTCGCCGGTCTGGTCCGGGTCTGAGGGTATCCGGCCCTCACGCGAGGCAATCGTGAATGGATGCGGTACCGGAGGATTGTTGTTCGTACTGGTCCGAATCGTGTGTCCCATGTGGATTTCATAGCCGGTTAGTTCTGCCCCGCGGACCCCTGAAAGAAGCCCCCGCGGGTCTCGGACCTGCGCGCGGACGAGGCAGGTCGTCTTCACGCGAGCAAATGTCGTGGTTACTCCCAGCAATCCAAGGCCCGTAATCCGCATCCCGGCCGGCGCCTCGACGCCGTGATTGTCCTCGACCGCGTCACCAAGGATCTGGAAACCGCCGCAGATCCCGATGATTGGTGTCCCTACTCCCCCTGCATTCTTTGGGTGGACGAGATCGGTGATTCGTCCCGCCAGTCCTGACGACTTCAACCATTCCAAGGCGGCGATGGTCGTCTTTGTTCCCGGGATGACGATCAGGTCTGGCGATCCCAAATCGACTGCTCGATCAACCCAGCGAACACGCACACCTTCCTCGCGATTTAGAGGATCGAGGTCATCAGCGTTCGACACGTGGGGCAGAGCGATTGCCGCGATATCGAGGATTGTCGTCGACGCCACACCCAATAAGCGGGCATCACCTAGCGATATCGAGGCCTTGCCTACCCGGTCTTCGAGCGCGACCGAATCCTCATCAGGGATCGAGAGGTCATGCAAGTACGGCATGACGCCCACAACCGGTACCCCGGTCCTCGCTTCGAACCAGTCAAGTCCCGGGCGCAGTAGCGTCGCGTCACCTCTGAACTTGTTGATGACCACCCCTCGAACGCGTACGCGCTCATCTGGTTCAAGCAACTCTAGTGTTCCTACCAGATGTGCGAAGACGCCGCCTCGGTCGATGTCGCCGACGAGGATCACCGGTGCATTGGCCATCCTGGCAATCGACATGTTGACCAGTTCCCCATCATTGAGATTGATCTCAGCAGGACTTCCCGCGCCCTCGATCACCACGACGTCATGTTGCGCCCGCAGGCGTGCAAGGCTGCCGCTGACGATTCCAATCAACTCGTCCCGTCGGGACCGGTATTCACCGAACCCCATCCGTCCCCAGACACGACCCTCGACGATCACTTGGGAACGGAAGTCGGCTTCGGGCTTGAGCAGAATCGGGTTCATGTCGGAGTGTGGCGGAATACCCGCAGCCATCGCCTGGACCACCTGTGCCCGGCCCATCTCGCCCCCGTCTGCATCGACGTGGGAATTGAGCGACATGTTCTGGGACTTGAATGGCGCGACCCGGAATCCGTCGTCGTGGAAGATCCTGCAAAGCGCGCTGACCAGAAGCGACTTTCCGACATTGGACGCGGTGCCCTGGATCATCAGGGTCCGCGCCACGGGGGACCTGGAACTCCCGTGGGCAGATGAGGGCGGGTCGGGCATGGCGTGGAGTGTACGGAAGGTCCTACTCGCCTCCCCCAAGGGTTTTCAGAACGATGGGGGCCTGAGCCAGCGTTCGATCAGTGATGGGGTGACCGGGGTTACGGCAATCTCGCTTTGTGTTCCCTGCATCATGACCGCGCTCGCGACCATTGTTCGGTCACGGATGTTGATGACCGAAAACCCGCTACCGGTGACTGACCGAAACGCCTCTGCTGGCCAACATGGATCGAGGGCATACGCAACCGCCGGTCCGGACCAGACCGGCACTCCGGCGAAGACCCCGGCGGTTGGATGGTGGAGGTGGCCTGCGAGGATGCCGATGACGTCAGTTCCGTTGATCGTATCGTGGAATTCCTCAGTATCTAACAGGAGAATTTGGTTCAACGCATCCACACCACCTCGGGTCGGAGGATGGTGCATCACCACGATGGTCCCTGCCTCGGCACGCGTCCCGAGTTGCAGCTTGAGCCAACCAAGTTGGTCGTGTCCGAGACTCCCGTATGGCCTGCCGGGAACAAGGGTGTCGAGCACTATGATGCGTAGCGGACCGACGGTGACGATGTCGTTGTGCAGTTCTGTCAATGACGGGCGTTTGAGCAGGTCATTGCGAAACGCTTCGCGCGCGTCGTGGTTGCCTAGTGTCAACGCGACCGGAACGCCATACGCCTCTTGAAGTTCCTCTACGACGACGGCCAATCTCTGGTAGCTCCCTGGTTCGCCATCGTTCGCCAGGTCACCCGCGAAGATGAACCCATCCGGCCTGATTCGACTTGCGGCAATGCGGGCAAGGACAGCCTTGAGGTTTGCAAACGTGTCCTCGCCGTCCAAGCGGTCATCAAGTTCCGGCTGGATATGCGTGTCGGCGATCAGGACTAGGGTCTGGTCTGCCGCCATCTCTGGTCTCTCCAGTTCTTGGGTGATTGTTCTTATTTTTCGATCACCGGGTACTACTGCTCAACGTCACCCGTGGGTTCCTTCGAAGTGATCCGGGTCGAAGTGCCCTCGGAACGCGATTTCACACAGTGACATCGCTTCCGCGTCGGCCAGGCGTGGCCCAGATCGGACGGCGCCACGTCCGTGCATCATCTAATAGGTGCTGACTCGGGCGTTGTACCGCGCACCGACCTCAACCCGTCCCGTCTTGCCGTAATCCCCTGTGCACTCGATAGACAGATCTCATGAGATTTCCCGCGATACGCCGCCATGCCGACGCAACGCGGTTGGGGTGCCCTTGCCTGTGAAAATCGCCACGGGACGCACGTGACGTACCCCGCTGGGTCCGGGTCCGGTCGAGGGAGTCCTTGGTGGACCGCTGAACGCTGGATGAATGTTCCAACAGGTCCTTTGCCAATTGCGCCACATGCGGGCCAACTATTCCGGCATCCCGGGCAATCGAGATTGATCTTTGGCAGGCGATCGACCGGGTGGTGCTTCGTTCGCCGCTGAAAATACCTGCCGCCATATCGCGACACGCTCTTCGTCGCTCCGTTTAAACAGGGAAGGCCATCTCCGGCCTCTGGTTGCCCGTTTCGATGTAACTGCACTGAAACGGAGCGGTGTCGACCAGCGGTGACCTTGACAGTACCATCTGGGTTAGATCATGACTCGCCCTTCGATCATCTCGTCATTGTGCGTAATCTGCCTCTCGGTGGTGTCCGCCGCGGGGTGGATGGGCGTGCGCTTGGACGGCCCCTCGCCACCACGCGTGGCATCCACATCGCCGGTCGGTCCGGCTAGCGGGCTAGACCAAGGACTCACTTCCGAGGGGCGCCGGCGCGATGCATGGCAGCCGTCCCCCGTGCCTGCCGGAGTCTCTGGGGGCCAGAAGGCGCCAACCGACGCGTCTCGGGCATCAGGCAATAACGATACCGCTCCAGACGTGCGTCGCCGTGATGCGTGGCAACCGTCCCCAGTGCCTGCGAAGGGCACTGGGGACGGCAACGGAACGGTAGCAAGACCACTTGCGGTTGGTGGCATCCAGGCGCTGCCGGCTGCAGTTCCGGTAGTCGTTCCCGGGCGCACTGCCGCGAGCAGCGCAGTTCCGGCGGGCGACGCATCCAACCCCCAGCCGAGCGGGATCTGGACCGTGCTTAGCCGTGCCGTTTCGGTCATCCAGGATCCATCTCGCGACGTGGCACGGATCGTTCACCTCATCGCCAACGTCATCACCGACACGAGTGGTGATGGTGAACCGCTGTCGGGCATGACGTATCTCAACTACGACGATTTGTTCACCACCGAGCGTCTCGAGTCCCTCTACGGCAAGGGTGTCTTGCCGAAGCGACGCGGCGAATGGCACTACGAACAGATTGAAAGCCGCGCCCTTGGGTCCAGTCAGCAACTACTGGTGTGGACACCCGCCGGATACGAGAGCTCGGTTTCCAAACTACCGACTCTTTATCTCCTTCACGGGGCGGGCGGGCCAGGAGGGTTTGGGGTGGACGAATGGCTTGGTTATGCCATTACGGAGGATCTCGATCGCTTAATCGATCAGCGACTGATCGAACCGATGATTGTTGTCCTCCCAGACGGCCAACAGGGCTACTGGACCAACCAGGCAAATGGTGGTCCCCAGTGGGCTGATTTCATCACCGAAGACGTCGTTCCTTACGTCGATACACACTTCCGGACCGATGCGCGCCGCGAGCGCCGCGCGATAGGCGGGCTCTCAATGGGTGCTCATGGGGCGATGCAGATTGCCTACCGGAGACCTGAGCTTTTCTCAATCGCTGGCGCACATAGCCCAACAATCAGGCCATTTGAGGACAGTCCGGAGTTTTTCGGAGACCAGGTGCACTTCCGCCTCTACGATCCATTGACGCTAGTCCGGATGTCCAACAACGCCAAACGGGTCCTGACGTGGATTGACCTAGGCAACGAAGACAAGTTCCGAGCTACCACGGCCGAGATGAGGCAGGCACTTCTGGCCCGCGATGCCCCCCTAGAGTTCCATGTATTCGAGGGGGAGCATGAAGGGTGGTACTGGATGGGGTATCTGCCGGAGTACCTCCGCTTTTACTCACGTGCACTCTATACCAAGACCTTCACACCCGACGGCGCTCCTGACCTTGAGGACGACACAATCCTCCTCACGGCTTCAGCGCAGCCAGGGCGGTGAAATCGGTCCCGGACCACCCGGAAGCCCTTCCGGATGGCATTTGGGAGTGAGGCGGGTGCGTTCAAGTGACGGGTGATACCGTTTGTCGCGACGGATCATCCTTGGAAGCGTCCAGGGGCCGATCCGCCAAACCTCCATACGTGCGCTAGACCCGTTCCAACCAAGACCTCTTCATGACCGCATCGCAATCGAATGGTGGCGACAAGGACCCGAACCGCCGCGTGAGCCGGGGTGGCGGGAAGCCGGCATCCGCGGGGTCAACGTTCGTCCCCCGTTTTCCAGGTGATCGCCCGGGTCTCGACGACATTTCGGTCCGGCTGCCGACGCCGTTTCAAACCAGCGGTTTCGCGGCGGTTGCACCAACCGAGCCGGGACCCGGAGTGACCGAACAGGTTGCGAGGCCAAAGGCCCCGGCGACGGTCTCAGTCGTCCGCTCGGGGCGGGACCTTCGCCTGGATGCGCTGCGCGGGTGGTGTGCACTGGCAATGGTGATCGACCATTTTGGCGGTGCATCGTGGTTGTATGTATTCACCGGTGGCAATACATTCTTTGCTTCGGCTGCCGAGGGGTTCATCTTTCTGTCTGGCCTCTTGGTGGGTCAGATCTACGGCGCAAGGATTGCCCGGGATGGTCTTGCGTCGGTCCAACTCCGCCTACTGGGGCGTGCCGCGACCTTGTATGGGATGACCATTGGTCTCACGTTCCTGTTCATTGGACTGTCACGATTCGCGTCAATGCCGTGGTTGCAGGACGAGACGCCTGTTTCACCAAAACTCGTTGTGAGCCTGATAACGCTTCATCACACCTATTATCTCGTAGATGTGATGTTGTTGTATACAATCCTTATGTTACTCGCGCCGGGAGCGCTACTTCTACTTCACACCAAGAACACCCACTGGGTCGCTGGACTGACTGTCGGCCTCTGGGGTGTCTATCAGGTGTTTCCGGTCCAGGCACAGTTTCCCTGGTCAATCGTCAACAACGACACGTTCCAGGTGCCTGCGTGGCAACTCTGGTTCTTCGTCGGCATGATCGTCGGCTACCACCGTGACGTCGTACGCCAACGGTTGCGCCAATTTCCGCTCCCCGTTGTCACCGGAATACTTGCCGTACTCGCCCTGATGACCGTCTGGCTCTATGCAACAGATGGCGCATTCCTAGCGGAGGTCCTTCAAGCGCCGAGTGGGCGGGAAGTCCTGGCAGTGCTGTTCGACAAGCACGTTGCGCGTGTCGGAAGGGTGGTGGCGTTTGGCATCTGGTTCCCACTCCTCTACCTGGTCCTGACATTGGCTGGGAGGCCAATCCTTCGGGGTCTCGGATGGTTGCTGGTGCCATTCGGCCAGAACGCCCTGTATGTGTACGCCCTCCATTTATTCGCGGTGTACCTCGGTGCTCTCGCCCTCCCCTACGTCGCCGGGTTCGACCGCTTCAACCCGTTGCACAACACGCCGATGCAGGTCCTGGCAGTCGCGCTCATCTGGATTGCAGTGCGCTTCAGGCTGTTCTTCGACGTCGTTCCGAAATAGCGCCTGATTCACAGGCTTCTAAGGGGCAGCCGATACCGTTAAGCGTCGGGATACCCGTACTGCCCGCTTGCGCGTGTGTGACCCGCGTTTGTCAGAGGGCCGACATCTTCGGGGACCTGTGTCCACCTCAGGCTATTGGGCGATGTAGCGGCCTACCAAGCGCCATAACAGGTTGGACGGGTCGCGCGCCTTGTCACCAGTCGTGGGGGCAACCCGGACGGGCATTCTTCCTGACTGAAGTGGCATGAAACTGGAAAGGGTGATCATGGTGTCAGCCGAGATATCCCGGGGCCACGGCGCCACCGATGAGGTCCGGGATGGCGGAGGCGTACTCAGCATGGGAGGGAGCCCGGGCATCGCCACCCCTCCCGACGTGGCTTGGCTGGGATCAACCGGCAAGACACGGACGGAGTGTGCACCGGTTCGTGCCAGATCCGCGTCGACGGTTGCCGATAGGAACCTGACGGCATCGTCGATCACACGTGGCGGGAGTTCGTGACCTACTCCCGTAGTCTTGAATAGTCGAGTCACACATCCCGCATCTTGAACGGCGCGTGCGAACCTCTCAGCGCGTTCAAGTCGGTTCTTGCCTTGGTAGGTGTCCCATTGGCGGGGTACATCGGCATCCTTGCTGTCGAGCTCACCCACACCGATCCAGTAGCTGACCTTCTTGACGGCGTCAAGGATCACCGGTCGTCCGAGCTTCTGCTCAATCCCATCGGACCCAAAAGGAAAAGGCGCGGGGATGGGCCCCGAAGGAGAGGGAACGGTGCGGGTGGGCAAGGTGTAGGTTCCGGCCGAGGCGGCTCCGACGCCAATGACGCGGTCAGGGTAAATCATTCCGAGCCGCGTGGCAGTCTGGGCACCGCGCGAAAATCCGAACGTGATGAACCTGGGCTGAATTGGCACCCCGGTGACCTCTTTGAAGTGGTCTACGACGTCGATGATTTGCCGAACAATCCTGGGCTCGGACTTGACCAACTGGTCTGGGTCACGCCATTCACCGTAATCGAGTGTTGGCGCGATGATGACCCAGTTCCGAGCCTGTGCGAATGGCATCAGTTGACCGCCAATTGCATCGCCCTTCTGCCCCATCCCGTGGAGGGCGATGACGGCGACACGCGGAACGCTTGGTCCGGATGGTACGAAGTACCAGAATGCAGGTCTCTCCCCGTTGGCTGGTTTGGAAAACGGTCCCGAGGATGCGGTTTGCAGCACCGCCCCAACGTCCTGGACTTCGAACCCGAAGTCGGCATCCCCGACGGCCATTGCGTACGAGGTCGTGGCCGTGAACCACACGGACGCAATTAATGCGAACGCAACCGCCGCAATAGATGAACGGATTGGTCGGAATACTGATGTTGCTGACCGCGGGTCGGCGTGAATGTCAGCTCCACGAGGATTATCCATGTTCGTTCCGACTTTCACGCGCTACTCTCATGTGCGACCGTGCCGCCCTCGGAGCCACCGATGATCACCGACCACTGGCCATATCTTCAGTGGTCGTCAAGCACTGGTCCAAACAATTGAAATCGTACGCCAAGTTGGGGTCGATTGCAACGCTTTTGTAACCGTGTCGTGAACGATCAGAGATCACGGCACAGCTGCTTCGCACGTCGGGGCTACATCAATTAACGGCGCGGCATTCGGGGTGGTTCGACTGGGCCGATTGCGCGCGTTGGCAGCGCGCGCGGGGCCAGATGGGTACCGGCGGATACCGGTCAATGGCCGGTGTTACACTGAATGTACGTGCAGGCGTTTGACGCCTCGCTGTTGCGTCCCGCACATGGTATGCGGGGCGGGTGGGATGCCGGGACACGGCTTCCCCGCACACCGCCGCAAGGCAAGGAGTAGTTGCGCTGTCGTACGAGGACCGGACCATCACATGCGTCGATTGCGGGAAGCCATTCATCTTCACCGCGGGTGAGCAAGCATTCTTTGCCGAGAAGGGTTTCGGTGGTGGACCGAAACGATGCCCGCAATGTCGGGCTGCACGACGCGCTGAACGTGAGGGTGGTGCCCCCGCACCCGCCCGCCCGCCCGGTGCGCCTGGCATTGCTCCAGCTGGTGCGCCACCTTCCGGTCCTCGTCCTGTCGGTGTTGGCCCACGTCCTGGTGGGTTCGGAGGTCCGCGTCCGGGCGGCGTCGGCGGCCCAAGGCCGGCTGGCGCGGGAGTCGGCGGTGTTCCTGCCCCATTCATGCGTGGCCGTGGAGGCCCGCGGGCAATCGTTCCTGTCGATGAACCTTTCCGGGTCAATGACCGGATTCGGGTACCAGAAGTGCGGGTTATTCTGGAGGACGACGACGGCAACGAGGAGAACCTCGGTGTCATGCCAACGTATCAGGCACGACGTCTAGCCGAGGAACGCGATCTAGACCTCGTCGAGGTGGCCCCTCAGGCACAACCGCCTGTCTGCAAGGTCATGGACTACGGCCGGTTCAAGTATTCCTTGGAACGCAAGCAGCGTGAGGCACATCGTGCCGGGCGCGCCGGGCGTGCCGCCTCGGAAATGAAGGACGTCCAGCTTTCGCCTCGGATCGACGACCATGACTTGCAAGTGAAGGTTGATCGTGCCCTCGAGTTCCTGACTGATGGTCATCCGGTCCGGATGGTGGTGCGGTTCCTGGGGCGCGATATGCGTCACCCCGAGAACGGTATGCGCGCCCTTCAGACGGCGCTTGATGCCCTCGGCAAGGAAATCGCCATCCGTGTTGACCAAGCCCCACGGATGGAAGGCCGGCAGCTTTTCGCACTCGTGCGTGTCGACAAGGGCGCGCGTGCCCGTACCGACAAGCCAGCGGACGAGAAGGCCGGGGCTGACGGCGAGACGCACGAGGCTGATTCGCCAATGGTCGCGCTGGATACGCCTTCGGAAGCGACTGGGCCAGTAGCCGTGGTCCCGGTGGTTGCTCCAGAACCTAACGCTGAATCCGCTGAGCCGGTCGCAACCGCGTAGTTCACCCCTCAATCAGGGAAAGCGCCAAAAAGGCCCTCACCAATCTGGTGAGGGCCTTTCGTTTTTCTCCCTAGGCGCGAACGATTAATTGATGCAGAGACCATGCCTGGGCCACCGGACCCGACGGTCCAACCTTGGATGACGTCTA
>Ga0209086_10001884_pt1 | contig 16762 bp, 18 predicted proteins | sample M_130207_XF_Meta_FD_187312 | JGI IMG/M metagenome (GOLD analysis project Ga0209086, IMG submission 187312) | Freshwater microbial communities from Lake Montjoie, Canada to study carbon cycling - M_130207_XF_MetaG (SPAdes) (version 2) | ecosystem: Environmental > Aquatic > Freshwater > Lake... | reverse complement strand
ATTCAGGCGACGAAGCTGCCAGCAGACGTGATTGTGACTTGGGATGTCGATCCCGTCTCACTTTTGTGAATTTTGGCTAGAGAGTGTGAAGAATCGAAGGGGACGTTGACATCAGGCATCCCGATTCAATATTCAGCCCTCCATGACGACAGCGACACGCACCCCATGCCTCCGCCTCGGATGCCTTGCCATCTTGGCCCTTTTGCTTTCTGCGTGTTCGAGCGCGGTCAATGGCCCCGGAGGCCGCATCGCGAAGGTGAAGTACTACCACCTGATGCCGAACTACATGCCGAACTCGCAGGAGCAGGCGATTCTCTTTGAGCGTCAGCATTATCTGCATGGTGCGGTGTCCAAGGCCCAGATCATTGAACGCTTCGGCCACTACTACACGGTGTTCTGGAAGGCGGATGACCGCACAGGTCCGGTGACGGTCAAATTTGAATACCAGCAGGCGCGCTCCGGCCTGAGCAAGCGAGTCCAGGAACAGATCGTTGATGACATCCATCGCAACAATGTTTCCAAGTTTCAGGTCACCGGAGAAGAGTATCAAAAAAGCGGCAGGGTGATCGCGTGGCGCGTCACTGTTCTACGTGGCAAAGAGGAGCTGGTGAGCCAGCAATCCGCGCTCTGGAACTAAATCCGAACTGCATGACCCCTCCCACTCATATTCTTGTTGGAACCATCGGACGTGTGTTCTGGATGAGGGTGGACGGACGCGGGACATTTCAAAATAGCCTGGAGGCCAAGAAAGCGCTCCAGCGAGTCATGGCACAAGGCACAACCAATCTGGTCGTCGATCTTGAGCGCTGCCCGATGATGGACTCAACCTTCCTCGGCATGCTGACCGGCGCCGCGCTGAATTTGCGCGAGGCGGGCAATGGTTCATTGAGTGTGTTGAATGCAAACCAGCGCAACCTGCAACTGCTGACCAGCTTAGGGCTGGATCACATTCTGGATCTGGATCGTGAAGGCACGCTCTGGCAGGACGAGCGCAAGCAGGCCTGTGACGCGCTCCAGCACTGTGGCGAAACTAATACGGAGTGCAAAGAAGTGCAGACCCAGCATGTGTTGGCTGCTCATCAAGCGTTGGCGAATGTGAGCGATGCGAATGAATGCCGCTTCCATGATGTGATCGAATTTTTGGCCAAAGAGCTGGAGGCAAGCACTGCTGTCATTCCCGCCTGAGGCGCTCCCGGATAAGCCGGGTGTGCCGTTTGAAACCATGACCACTGCTCTTCTTGTCCTGATCGTGCTGTTGATGACGGCGGGACTGGTGATGCTGGCAAAGATTGCTCGCCAGCAGAAGCATGCGCTAGTGGCGCTGCGTGCTGAGGAGGAGGCCATCGTGGCCGAAGAGCGGCGCATGTTCCATTACCTGCACGATCTTGGGGAGGCGATCTGGCGTGATGACCAGCAGGCGTCGATGTACCGCCTGATCGTTGAAGGTGCGGTACGCGTGACGCAAAGCACGGGCGGTGCGCTTTATCTGCTCGATGAGGCCACGCAGCAACTTGTGCCACGGCACTATTCAGATTTTTGCGCACCATTAATCACTGTGCCGGAGCGGGTGCAGCAGCAGATGAAGGAAAACTCATCCACACTGCTGAGCACGCTGCGCATGCATGCGGTGAAAATGGATCAAGGACTGCTCGGCAGCATCTACACGCAGCAAAAGACCGAATTGATCCCTGATCTCGGTGCCGAGGTGCGGCTCGGCGGCGCGCTGGTTTCGACCCAGCAAAACGTGATCTCCATGATCGGGCCGCTGAGTTTTGGCACGCGTCGGCTGGGCGTGTTGGCCGTCACCTCGCCCAAGGATGCCCGCAGCTACAACGCGAACGACTTTGAGGTCTTCAATTCATTGATCGAGCAGTCAGCCTTCGCGTTGGCGAATGCAATGTCGCATCAGGAGGCGTCGAAGAACCGCATGGATCAGCAGGAACTGCTCAATGCCAGCCAGATTCAAAAGGTGCTACTACCCGACCGTGATCCCGATGTGCCGGGCTTCATCGTGGCTGGCAAAAACATCCCGGCCCGCACACTCAGCGGTGATTACTTTGACTATTTCAAGCTACCCGGTGGCCAGTTTGGCGCGGTGATTGCGGATGTGTCGGGCAAGGGTCTCGGCGCTGCGATGATCACCGTCATGTGTCGAACACTGATGCGTGCCAAGTCACAAACTTCCACATCGCCTAGCGCCGTGCTGGCCGCTGTGAACCGCCAGATCGCTCCGGACATTCGCGAGGATATGTTCATTACCATGTCCTATGTCGTGGTGGACCAGGATGGATCGAAGTTGACCCTTTCTCGCGCCGGTCACAATGCAGCGTTGCTCTGGCGCCAGGCCACGGGCAAGGTCGAATCAATTCATCCGCCCGGTCTCGGTGTCGGCATCGACAAGGGCGCGGTGTTTGAGCGCGTCACCAAGGATGAAAGCTTTGAGATGCAAGTCGGTGACTGCCTCCTGCTCTATACCGACGGTGTGAACGAGGCAATGGACCCCAAAGGCATCGAGTTTGGCGAAGAACGTGTGCAGGAAGAATTGGCCAAGCATGCACCGCATGGGCCGAAGGCCGTGATTGGCGGCATTATCGCTGATCTGGAGCACTTTTTAAAGGGCCGGCGATCACACGACGACATCACCTTGATTGCCATGCAGAAGACGGCATAGTCGCGGCCCCCCAAATACCCGCAAAACTATGACCGAGCCGAGTCCCGAAACGACCCAGCAATTACCACCCGAAGACGTAGCCAATCCAGAAGCCTCCGCTCCTGCTGAAGAGGCAGCGCCGCTTGATCCCATCACCGCGCTGACGCAGGAAGTGGACCGCTGGAAAGATTTGGCCTACCGCAGCCAGGCTGAGTTGGATAACTTCCGCAAACGCTCCGCCCGTGAGGCACAGGAAACCCGCGCTTATGCCAATGCGGATTTGCTGCGCGCGCTGTTTCCCATCATCGACAATTTTGATATGGGCCTCGAGGCCGCCCGTGTCGAATCAGAGAAGTCCATGATCTTCATGGGCATGAGCATGGTAAACCGCCAGATCCAGGATTTCCTGCGTGACAGTGGCGTGCAGGAAATCGAGGCGCAGGGCAAAGCCTTTGACCCGAATGTGCACGAAGCCGTGGCTCAGGAAGCCAACGCCGAGGTGGCTGAAGGCACCGTCATCCGCGTGACCCGTCGCGGCTATAAGCTCAAGGACCGCATGCTGCGTCCCGCCAGTGTTATCGTTTCCAGCGGCCCTGCTGCGGCGTAACCTTTTTTCACACCCACATGGCTGACAAACGCGATTATTACGAAGTGCTCGGCGTCTCCCGCGACGTTTCCGCTGAGGACTTAAAAAAAGCTTACCGCAAGCTCGCGGTGAAATTTCATCCTGATAAAAACCCGGATGACAAGAGTGCCGAAGGCAAATTCAAGGAGGTCGGTGAAGCCTATGATGTGCTCAGTGACGATCAAAAACGCGCCGCGTATGACCGCTACGGCCACGCCGCTTTCGCCGGTGGCATGGGTGGTCCCTCTGCTGGTGGCGGCGGCTTCCACGATCCATTCGACATTTTCCGCGAAGTCTTCGCTGGTGGCGGCGGTGGCGGTATCTTCGAGCAGTTCTTCGGTGGCGGTGGCGGAGGAGGTGGTCGTCGTCGCGATGGCCCGCAGCGTGGCAGCGACCTGCGCTACGGCATGGAAATCTCCCTCGAAGACGCCGCGCATGGTGTGGAGCGTGAGATCGAATACGAGCGCAGCGCTTCATGCAAACCCTGCTCAGGCACTGGCTCCAATAGCGGCGGTGGAGGTAAAAAAACCTGTCGCACCTGCGGCGGTGTCGGCCAAGTCATTAGTTCGCGTGGCTTTTTCCAAATTCAGCAGACTTGTCCTGATTGCAGTGGCAGCGGCGAAATGATTAGCGATCCATGTCGCACTTGCAGCGGCACCGGACGTTCCAAAGAACGCACCAAAGTGCGTGTCAAAGTCCCCGCCGGCATCGAAGACGGTTCCCGTCTGCGCTCCAGTGGCAACGGTGACCTCGGACTCAAGAATGGTCCCGCAGGCGATCTTTACATCGTTATCCAAGTCAAAGCGCACGAGATCTTCGAACGCGAAGGCAATGACCTGCACTGCGACATGCCACTTTCCTTCGCCACCGCAGCACTTGGTGGTGAGATCACCGTGCCGACCATGGAGGCCAAGGCTTCGGTCAAAGTCCCCGCTGGCACGCAGAACGGCACCACCTTCCGCCTGCGCGGCAAGGGCATGAAAATCCTCGGCGAAGACCGCTTTGGCGATCTCTACGTCCACGTGCAAATCGCCGTGCCGACGAAGCTCAACGCTGAACAACGCGAGAAGCTCGATGAATTCGCCAAATCCCTCGGCGAACAAACCTCTCCCATGGAGGAGAGCTTCTTTGAGAAGGCGAAGAAGTTTTTCCGCTAGCCTGCCATGACCACCCACGACCTGCTGACCCTGACGAAATTCCGCCTCAGTGCGCTCGTCATTGTCACCACGTTCGTCGGTTTCTGGCTGCGCGCACCGCAAGGCTTCGACGGCTGGCTGCTGGTGCATACCATCATCGGCAGCATGCTCGCCGCATTTGGTGCCGCTGTGTTCAACCAACTCATGGAAATCGAGCCCGACTCGCGCATGCAGCGCACAGCGGATCGTCCGTTGCCATCGGGCCGTGTCAGTCCTTCTGCGGCGTTCGGCATTGGCTGGCTGCTGAGCGCCTGGGCGCTCATTCATCTCACGATCCGTGTGAATATGGAGGCGGCGGCACTCACAGCGCTCACCTTGGCAGTGTATCTATTCATTTACACGCCACTCAAACGTCAGAGCGCCACCAACACACTCGTGGGTGCGGTTTCAGGAGCGCTCCCACCGCTGATCGGATGGGCCGGAGCCGTTGGCCCTTTGCCGACTGGCGCCACACCGCACTTCCGTTGGGAACTCATGCTCGAACCAGGCGCGATCTATCTATTCCTGCTCCTGTTCCTCTGGCAGTTGCCGCACTTTCTCGCCATCAACTGGATGTATCGTGACGAATATCGCAAAGGCGGCTTCATCATGCTCGCCAACGATGATGAACTTGGTGCGCGCACTTCACAGCATGCACTCGCTTATGCAGTCAGCACCGTGCTACTCATGTTTTATCCAGTCTATGCTGGTTCGGCGTATGCGTGGTGGTTTTTGCCGCCAGCCTTGCTGCTCAGTGGGTGGTTGTGCGTGTTGGCGCTCCGTTTTAATCGCCAGCCGGAGCGTCCGACTGCGCGCAAACTTTTCTTCTGCACGCTGATGTATCTACCGGCCATTCTGCTCGTATCCATCCTCGCTTGGAAACGCGCGTAACCCGCCACCGCCATGAACGAATCTCCCGCTCCAAAAAAACTCAGCCCCTGGACCATCTGGGTGCCCATCATTATCGCCGCGCTCGGCATTGTCGTTTTCTACAACTACCTCATCTATCGCTCGCGCATCGACAAGGTGGACCGTCCAGCTGTAATTGGGAGACTCGAAAAAGACCTCGAACTCACCGAGCGCAGTGGCAAAACTGTCCACCTCGCCGACTTGAAAGGCAAGGTGCTCGTCATCTCTTGGGTGTTCACCCGCTGCCCGCGCGGTTGCGCCGCCGTGATCGCGAAATTAAAAAAACTGCATGGGGAATTCGCCAACGAACCCAACCTGCAATTTCTCAGCTTCACGCTCGATGCCGATGACACGCCTGAGATGATGAAAAAATTCGCCACCACGCTCGGCATCGCGGATGACGCCAACTGGTGGTTCCTCAACGGCGAGAAAGCAGCCGTGCGCAAATTCATGACCAGCCAGGTGCAGTTCCGTCCAGTTCAGGACATGCCGGAGAAGGATCGCCTTTCACCTGATGACAAATATATACATGATCTTCGCGTCGCCATCATCGACCACCTCGGTCATGTGCGTGGCCTGGAGGACATTTTGAACCCCGATCCCGAGTTCGCGAAGTTCTGGGATGAAAAACTGCGCAAGGACCTGCGCTACCTACTTAACGAGCAGAAAAAGACACCCTACCAGCCTGCTGACGCGAAATAACCCATGACAGTTCTCGAACTCCCCAAGCTCTACACGATTTTCAACGGCTGCGCGTTGCTGCACATCTGCTTAGGCCTCGCTATGATCAAAATCGGCCAGAAGAAAGCCCACATCGCCAGCATGATCATCGCGTTGCTGTTCTCGACCGCGTTTCTCGGCTGCTATCTCTATTACCACTTCCACGCCGGTCATGTGAGGTTCGCTGGTACGGGACTCACCCGGCCGATCTACTTTACCATCCTGTTCACGCACATCCCTCTAGCTGTATTGAGCCTGCCGATGATCATCATGACCGTCGTTCCCGCACTGCGTCAGCGTTTCGACAAACACAAGCGCATGGCGAAGTGGACCGTCCCTGTTTGGCTCTATGTCTCCGTGACCGGCATCATCGTCTATCTGATGTGCTACGTCTGGTACGGCCCGCCGATTCGTGGGTGAGTTGGCTTACTCCCCGAACGTCCACGACTTCCGCTTCGGCGGTTTGAGGTCCGTGCGGCCGTAGCGCTTCCGAAATACATCAAACACGATGTCGGAGCCGTCCGCCTTCATCTGATGCACCATGCGCAGCAGCTCGCCGAGCCTGCCTTTGGGAAATCCCGCCTTGTTCGCGAACCAGCCGAGATACTCAGCCGGAATGTCGTAAATCGGCACGCCATTTGGTGGGAAATGCTGCGGTCCATATTTGCCAAACGGCATGCAGGTGCGTCCGATCTCATTGAGATCTGCCTGCATGCGCTGGGCGAGATCGTTCATGACTTCAAAGCCGCATGCGCTTCACGCAGCAATTTCTCCGTGGTGTCCCAGTCAATGCAGGCATCAGTGATCGACTGGCCACGCACGAGTTGATCGAGCGGTTGTGGAAATTTCTGGCTGCCACCGATGAGATTGCTCTCCAGCATCGCGCCAATGATGGCTTTCTGGCCTGCGGCACGCTGTCGCACGATTTCGCGGAAGACGTCCGGCATGCGGCGGTGATCCTTGGCGCAGTTGCCATGACTGGCATCAATCATGATGGCGGGTTTGAGTTTGGCAGCTTCGAGGCCGTCAATCGTCTCCATGACGTTGTCCGCGCCGTAATTCGGACCGCTTTCGCCGCCACGCAGGATGATGTGGCAGTCGGGGTTGCCGCTGGTTGTCACGGCTGAGGCGACTCCGTCATCACTGACACCAAGAAAAGTTTGCGACTGTATCGCTGCCTTGATCGCATTGATGGCCGGTGTGATGTGCCCAAACGTGCCGTTCTTGAAGCCTAGTGGCATGGATAAGCCAGAAGCCATCTGACGATGTGTCTGAGATTCCGTCGTGCGCGCACCGATGGCGCTCCACGAGATCAAATCGGCGATGAACTGCGGCGTGATGGGATCGAGCAGTTCCGTGGCCGTCGGAAGACCGAGATCGAGCACATCGCGCAAAATGCGGCGCGCCAGCTTCAAACCAGCCGGGATGTCGCAACTGCCGTCGAGATGCGGATCCATGATGAGGCCCTTCCAGCCGACCGTGGTGCGTGGTTTTTCAAAATAGACGCGCATCACGATGCACAGCCGGTCCTTCAGCTCTTTCGCCAAGGTGGCGAGTTTCTGTGCATACTCCAAACCAGCCTCAGGATCGTGAATCGAACACGGACCAAGCACGATGAGAAACCGTGAATCATGTCCGAAGATGATGTCGCGAATTTCTTGCCGTGATTTGGCCACAAAGGCGGCCTGCGCCTCCGTCGGCGCGATTTCAGCCATCAAATCACGCGGCGCGGGCAGCGGAATGTTCGAGGCGATGTGAAGATTGGCGGTCTGGCTCATGGGGAGCGTTCCATAGAGCCTGAATCGACTTGCTTCAATCTTCCACAATCACAGGATTCTTTGGCTTGAGCGCAGCATAAAGCACCACGCTGATGAGCACGATCCCGCCCGCGATGAGCGGAGCCGTTTTCTGTGTGGCATCGGCGCTGGTGATGGCGCTGTGAATGCGTGCGTAGATGAGCGAGGCGCAGGTCAGGGCACCGAGCAGCGGCACGATCATGGGCGGCTCAAAACCGCCGCGTGGTTCGTCTGGGCGGCGCTTCAGCACGAGCAGCGCAATATTAACAATGGTGAAGACGCTCAGCAGCAGCAGCACGGTGGATTCGGCGAGCTGTTTGACGCCGCCACTGAGAATGAGCACGGCAACGATGCCGAAGAGAACAAAGACGGCGATATGCGGCGTATGGCGCTTGGGGTGGACGCGGCCGAGTATGGCGGGCAGCAGGCCTTGGCGGCTCATGCCATAGAGTAGGCGTGAACCCATGATGTAGTTCAGCAGCGCGGTGTTGCCGATCGCAAAGATCGTGATGCCAAGATAGAGACGGTCGATGCCACCGAGCCACGGCGCGGCTTTGTGCGCCACATCCATTAGCGGCGTTTTGCTGGCGGCCAATTCACGCCAAGGCACAACCGAAACCGCCGTGATGGCCACCGCCATGTAGATGAGCGTGGCGAGGATCATGGCGCCGATGAGGCCGAAGGGGACGTTGCGGCGCGGATTCTTCACCTCTTCGCTGACGTTGAGGATGTCCTCGAAGCCGATGAAGGAGTAGAACGTCAACACCGCACCCTGCATGACGAGCGCTAGGGTGATGCCGGAGCCGGGACCGCCCGCCACCGTGTCGCCGGCGGTTTCCAGGTAATTGACACTACCCCAGTAACGTACCCCGACCGCGATGATGAACAGGAGGCCGGAGGCTTCGACCACGGTGCAGAGGATGTTCAGCCACATGCTTTCGCGCAGGCCGCGATAAATGACGCACCCAACAAGAAACACGATGCCGATGGCTACGAGCTTGATGTCGAGCGCAAACCCAAAGGCTTTCTCCAACTGTTCGGCGATGGCCTGCGAGCCGGTGGCCATGCTGGTGAGGCCGCTCATCATCACAGCAAGTCCCACGACGTAGCTAAGCAGCGGTTTGCGCAGGCCCTTCTGGGTGGCATAGGCCGCGCCGCCTGCTTTTGCGTAGCGGCTGCCCACACAGGCATAGGACAGACCCGTGAGCATGGCAGCGATCATCGCGGTCAAAAATGCGAGCCAGACGGCGTTCCCCAGTGAGTCGGCGGCACGGCCGATGAGCGCATAAATGCCCGCGCCCAGCATCGAGCCAAGGCCATAAAACATCACCTGCCAGCCACCGATGGTTTGCTGCAGTGTTGGTTGTGAGTCGGTCTGTGAAGAAAGGGCGGCGGGATCCATGCCTCTTTCCTAGCGGAGATCGTGCCGCACGGGAAGACAAAAAGCAGCCGCCCGCATCACCTGTTTAGGCGATACGGGCAGCGAGGGAGGGTTTTGAGCAATGCAGTGTTACAGCACCGGGATCTGCCGCGGCTTCGCGACTTCTTTCAGTGGCAGGCGCAGGGTGAGCACGCCGTCTTCGAGCTTCGCGGTCATCTTGTCTTCTTCCACCGGCGTGTTGAGACGCAGACGGAGGAGGTAGCTGAGCGGGGACAGCTCGCGATGGAGTGCTTTCATGCCTTCCGGCACGTTCGAGGTGCGCTCGCCGCGAACGGTGAGGATGTTGTCCTCAAGGTCGAGCTTCACGCCGCTTTTGGGCACGCCAGGCAGTTCGACGCGGACTTCATAGGCCTCGGCGTTGCCATTGACGTTGTAGAGCGGCTTGCGCAGCGATTCGGTGACTCCAGAGGTGGCGGGAGCGCAGGTGGATGGGGAACAGGTGGCGTTCATGATATGTAATGAGTTTGGAGTTAAGGGGTGTTGGTTAGTTGAGGGCGATGCTGCGGGGTTTGCGGTGCTCGGCCTTGGGCAGCGTCACGGTGAGAATGCCGTCTTCGAGTTTCGCGGCGATGGCATCGACATTGACGCCATCCGGCACGGAGACGGAGCGGGTGAGGCTGTAGGAGCTTTCGGCGTCACCGTTTTTCTCACGCTTCTCAGCGGAGACGGTGAGCAGGCCGTTATTCAGCTCGAGTTTCACGTCTTCCTTCTTCACGCCGGGCACTTCAAAGCTGGCGAAGTAGTTGTCTTTGTCCTCATGAACATCGACGGCCAGTTTGTCGCCAGTCACGCCGGGGAAAACTTCGCCAAGATTGCTGAAGAAGTGACTGAGTGACGGCAGTCCGGCAAATGGATGGCGGAACCATTCGTCGAAGTCGGAGACGCGATTCAGGCTGGAGGGATTGGTGCGGATGATTTTCATGGTCTTTGTGGGGTGAGTTTGAGTTTTGGGTTGGAATGATGTTCCGCAGCTTACTCATGCATCAGCCGTGCCAAAGGGGGCGCTTGAGGCTGGAAGCCTTGTAAATGCTTGGATGCAGCGCATGGGCACCTTTGAATGACCGTCTCGACTTTGTGACAAAATCACGCCATTTGTGCCGAGACCGTGCGCCAAAATAGCCAATTGCTTGACCCTGCCGCATCCAAGTCCACCATGCGCGCCATGCGAGATCTCTTTGCCCCCAAAAACCTCCTCAACTGGTTCCTCATCTTTGTTCCGATCGCTGCGTATCTGGAATTCACCCACGCCAGTCCGGTAGCGATCTTTATCACCTCCGCCATCGCCATCATTCCGCTCGCTGGCTGGATGGGCCGCGCCACTGAGCATCTCGCCGAGCGGATGGGCGAAGGCATTGGCGGTCTTTTGAATGCGACGTTTGGCAACGCTGCCGAACTCATTATCGCCCTCATGGCGATGAGCAAAGGCATGCACAGCGTCGTTAAGGCCTCCATCACCGGTTCCATCATTGGCAATGTCCTGTTGGTGCTCGGCCTCAGTTCACTGTGCGGCGGCTTGAAGTTCAAAACGCAGAAGTTCAATCAAACCGCCGCCTCCATCGGCTCCACGATGCTCGCACTCTCCGGTATCGCTCTGCTGCTACCTGCCGTGTTCCATTTCGTCGTTGGGGCGGAGGTACACGCCAAAGAGTTAGATCTGAGCTTCGAGATCTCCATCGTCCTGTTCATCGTTTACATCTTCAGCCTCATCTTCAGCCTCAAAACTCACACGCATCTCTATGTGGGTGAGCCAAACGCCGATGAAGAACAAGCCCTCGGCACGCATGGCTGGAGCAAAGGCAAATCAATGCTGGTGCTCTTCGGCGCGACTGCCCTTGTCGCTGTGATGAGCGAATTCCTCGTCGGCGCAGTCGAAGCTGCCTCGCACACGCTTGGCCTCACCGAAGTCTTCGTGGGTGTGATCTTGGTTGCCATCATCGGTAACGCCGCAGAGCACTCCACGGCTGTCTTGATGGCCTTGAAGAACAAAATGAACCTCTCGCTGAACATCGCCGTCGGTTCCAGTCTGCAAGTAGCGCTCTTTGTCGCTCCGGTGCTCGTTTTTTCTAGTTATGCCTTCGGCAATCCGATGGATCTCATTTTCACGCCGATGGAAGTCGTCGCCGTCGGCGTCTCGGTGGCCGTCACCGCGCTGATTTCCCAAGATGGGGAATCCAACTGGATGGAAGGTGTCCTGCTCCTCGCTGTGTATGCCATTCTAGGCCTCACGTTTTATCAATTGCCGGCTTAACAGCAAATTGGCGCTTCTTTGTGGCGTTAGCCTATTGCACCATGAATCGTCGCCAGTTCCTCCAAACCGCCTCCGCCAGCACGCTGGCATCCTGCACGACGTTCAGCGCACCTGATGCCCTGATCATCGACACCCATCAGCATCTTTGGGATCTTAGTGTCATCAGTCCTCCGTGGATCAAAGGGGCACCTGAGGTGCTGCGACATGATTACGTCGCCGCCGATTATGTGAAGGCTACAGCAGGCCTGAACGTGAAGGCCATTTACATGGAGGTCGATGTGGCTCCGAGTGATCACATCAAGGAAGCGGATGGCATCGTGGCTCAATGCCGTGCCGGCAACACGCCCACCATCGCAGCGATGATCGGTGGAAGGCCAGCATCGGACGATTTCGAAAGCTATGTGAAGCGTTATGCGGGCAACGGCATCGTCAAAGGCCTGCGTCAGGTCCTGCATGGGCCTTCCACATCCGCAGGCTACTGCCTGAGCTCCGATTTCATCCGCGGCATGCGCACGCTCGGCAAACACGGCCTCAACTTCGAACTCACCATGCGCCCCACCGAGTTGATGAGCTGCGCGAAACTCATCAAGGAATGCCCGGACACCCGCTTCGTGCTCGACCACTGCGGCAACGGCGATCCCAAGGCCTTCAATCCCAAGCTCGGCCCCGGTTTGAAGCGAAGCTGCACCGCCGACGAATGGAAGCGCGGCATTGAGGCCGTCGCCGCCGCTCGCGCCGACGTCATGTGCAAGATCAGCGGCATCGTCGCCTTTGTCCCACCCGGCCAATGGCACGCCGAACACCTCGCGCCCGTCGTCAATCACTGCCTCGACACCTTCGGCCCCGACCGCGTCTTCTTCGGCGGCGACTGGCCCGTCTGCCTCCTCGGCAGCCCCGTGCGTGGCTGGGTGGATGCGTTGAAGCAGATCGTGTCGTCACGTTCCGCCAGCGAGCAGCGGAAGCTGTGGAGTGGGAATGCGATCCGGTTTTACGGACTGAAGGTTTGAACGCCTTCCGAAGGGTAGAAAGACATTGGCCAGTGGTGAAGCTACTGGATCACCGGATAACACCTTCAGCCCACGAGAGCAGCGCTGGGTATGCTTTGCGCCAAACGGTTTCGTGGAACCAAGAGGCACTAATATGTGTGTAACAAGGCACACCTGCTTTTCTCCACGAGATAATAACTCCATTTGAGGATGGAGAAATTTCCTCGACCTGCTGCCTTTGAAACTCCATCTCAGTGAGCAGGAGCGTCCTGCACGGACGACAGATCCTCCAAATCCAGTAGGCCAAAATCACGCCGCCCAAAAGAAGCTCAAGGACCCAATTGCGGCCAAAGCATGCAACGAGGTTAACAGATATCACGATGCTTATGATCAGACTTTGCCGACTCGGAAAGCGCCGGAGTTCGAAACGATGAGACGCTTTGATGGGATTCGTTGTCATCGCAGCTTATCAGCTCGAAGTGCTCTCACTTCTTCAGCGCTCCGAGCACCTGAAGCTCGTGAATCGACCAGAAGGTGCCTTTGGCTTCGCCGAGTTGCGAGATGCGGATGGACTTGGCTTTCGTGGGCTGGGTGAAGAGGTAGTCGATGACTCCGGCTTCGCCCTCGCCTTGCAGCGTGGGCTTCTCCCATTCGGTGCCGTTGCTGGAGAGTTCGATCTTGTATTGGCGCGGGTAGTCGTTGTGGGATTTGCCGGTGTCGAGCAGGAGCCCGGTGATGTCAGTAGACTCGGGGAGGTCGATCTGGAACCACATGTCGGGGCTCTGCGGCTTGCGGGTGTCCCAGCGGGTGGCGATATCGCCATCGACGGCCTTGGCGGTTTCCTTTTCGTTGTGACTGGCGGTGAGCTTCCAGGCAGCGCGGTTCGGCAAGGGCTGTGGGTAGAGGGCGCGGAGTTCTTCGATGGTCCACGGGTTCACGCGTTTGCCGAGCTCTTTGCGCAAGGCGGCGACCTCCTTGTTGGTGATGAGCTTGCCGCTGTTGCCAAAGGCTTTGCGGATGTAGCTGGCGACATCGGCGATCCATTGATCGTTGTTGGTGGCCATGGGAACCATGGCGGCTTCGTAGGTTTTGCCGTCGATGGGACCGGCGAGACCATTCAACATCACACGCACGATGGCATCGCCTTGCACGGCGGTGCGTGATCCGGCGAGCGGTGGGGCGAGTGTGGCGCCTTCGCGGCCAGCGATGGGCATGCCCGCGCCGTCGAAACCGTGGCAGGCAAAGCAAAGCGAGCGGAAGATCTCCTGGCCGCGTTCGAGCTGCTTCTTTTCGTCCTTCGAGAAGCTGCCGCTGATCTTCGGTGCCTCGACGAGCAACTGCGCCCCGATTTCCTTCACGCCGACACTGGCGGAGGTCATGAGCGTCATCTGCGCTTCGTCTTTCCACTTGGGCCAGTTGAGGTGCTTCGCCGTGTAGAGCGTCTGGAGCACCACGGTCGGGTCTTTGTCGGCCTTGAGGGCTTGGATGTCAGCGATCAAAGCGGTGTCGCCTTTTTTGAGCAGCGATTCAGCCACGCGGATGGCGCTGGCGCGGACTTGCGCATGCTCGTCCTTCATCGCAGCGCGGAGAATGTCCGGCGTGATGGCATCGAGGCCTTCCAGCGTCCACAGAGCATGCAGGCGGGCGAGGTGGTTGTCATGCTTGAGCAGCGAAACGAGAGCGGGGACCACGGACTTGTCGTTTTTGACGATAAGCATGCGCTGTGCGGTATCACGCCAGAAACCGTTTGGATGCGTGAGATGCGCGACGAGCTGCGCGGGCGTTTCGCCGATCATTTTCGGCTGCGGGCCGGGTTTGAAATCCTTGTGAACGAGACGCCACACGCGGCCATGACCGGCGACGTGCTGCATGCCGGTCGGCTCAATGGCTCCACGCAGGAAGCTGCCTGGCTTCACCCAATTTCCCTCCTGAATGATGCCGCGATACGCATCGACGATGTAGAGGCAGCCATCGGGGCCGGTGGTCATGTTCAGCGGGCGGAAATTCGGATCGCTGCTGCGGATGAACTCGCTCATCTGCTCCTCATACGGGTTCGCGACGGTGGTGATGCCGTCTTTGATTTCCACCGTGGCACGTCGGATCAAACGACCGACGGGTTCAGGCAGGAAGACGTTGCCATAAAGCTCCTTCGGCAGGCGGTCCCCGCGATACACAGTCTGTCCGGCGCAGCCAGTGAAGTGGTTCAAGCGCTTGTCCTCCGGCGAATGGAAGCGTCCGGGGCCGCCCTGGAAGTCGCCAAGTCCGACGATGGGCCACACGGTGTCGAACTTCTCGCTCTTCTGCTGCTTCACATTGATCGCGGCATACAAAATGGGCGCTTGGTAGTTCCACAGGCCTTTTTCGCCGCCCGCATTGCTCCACCACATCTTGCCGTAGTCATCTTGAGCGAGGCCCCACTGGCCGCCATTCGGCGCGGTGTTTTCTTTGAGCGGCGCGTCCCTGCCGTTCCAGCGCAGACGGTAGCCGTTGTAGGTCGTGTAAATCCAGTTATCCAAGCCCCACACCAGACCACTGGGCTGATGCTCCATGTTTCCACCACGCGGCCCGCCGACATACCAGGGCGCTTGCTCATCGGCCACGCCATCGCCATTCGCATCGCGATGAAGTGTGATGTCATTCGTGTCCGTGATGCCGACGAGCACCCGATCATCCAGCGGCAGGACCATGCGGGGCAGCAGTATGTTATCCATATAGACGCTATGCTTGTCGAAGACGCCGTCGCCCTTCGTCGATTCGTGGAGCGAGATGCGGCTCTTCGGCGTGAGTTCGTCCGTGCCGTCGATGTCCTGCATGTAGGTGCGCATTTCGACGACGTACATCTTGCCATCCCCATCAAAAGCGATCGCCATCGGCTCCTTGATCAGCGGATCGCTCAAAACCAGCTCCAACGAATAGCCATCCGGCAACTGGATCGTCTTCAGCTCTTCCTCAGGCGTCTTGGCCTGAATGGGGAAGGTGTAAGTCGGATTGGTTTCAGCGAAGGCGGACGTGGCGAGCGCGAGAAGGGAAAGTAGTCGGAGGGTCATTTTGAGGGGCGCAGTAGTCGTGAAAAAGACGGTGTGTCTTACAAGAAAGTCCCCATGTCTGCTTCACCATCAGGTCAAAGCCCAAATGCAAGTTTCGCCTCGCGGCAAATGGCCTTGGCGTCTTGAATGGCCTTCTTCGCATCAGCCGCGATGGCGGCAGAGCCGGGATAGCGAAACTCAACGGCATAATCGGAGAGTGATTTGAATGCTTGCCTGAGCGCGGACCACATCGGTTCCACGGGCAGGACAAGCTGGAGCAGTTTGTCCCGATCGTGTGTCTTGGGATAATGGATGCCAGCTTCTTCGAGCCGTGCCTTGAGGTATTTCTCGGTGGATTGCTGGCAGTGGAAGCAGACTTGATCATGAAACGGCTTCTTGCGGCGGCGCGCCAGCGCCTGGGCGGCGAGGAAATCATCCTCGGCCTTGGCGATCCAGTCACGCGTGGATGCTTTCATACATGACCCTTCCTTTGCCGGTGATTTCTTCGAGAAAGCAGTCGCCCTCGGTCAGGCGCTCGTGCAGAAAATCAGGATCGCGCACCAGGATGTCCACTGGGAAGGGCGCATCCACTTTCATGCGTATCTTCAATGAAGCACGGCGTCCCATGCGCCGGGACTTCGGCATCACCACCAGCACGTCCACGTCGGAGTCCTCCGTCGGCTTGCCATAGGCGTAGGAGCCGAAGAGAATGATTTTGAGCGGCTTGAAGGCGGCGGCGATGGCGTCGCAATAACGCTGGATTTCCGGCATGGAGATCATGGGCGCAACAAGCACGGCGGGAGAGCGGATGGCAATCGGATTTGTGAGGACGCACATCCTTGGCTAGCCTGCACACATGCCTCCTCCACGAAACACCACCAAAGCCGAAGTCCTGCGCGGACTGGTGGACCGCGTGGTATTTCACAATGAGGACAACGGCTTCTGCATCCTCAAAGTCGTGCCGCAGGGCCGAAGCGATGTCGTCAGCTTGATCGGCAAGGCACCGCGAGTGGTGGCGGGTGAGGAATTAGAGGCGCGAGGTGTGTGGGAGCCGAATCGCGATTTTGGGCCGCAGTTCAAGGCGGATGAGCTGAGTTTGAAGCGGCCGGATTCGCTCGCGGGCATCGAGCGCTACCTCGGTAGCGGCTTGATCGAAGGCATCGGGCCGAAGTATGCGAAGCGGATG
>Ga0209086_10001883_pt1 | contig 16773 bp, 15 predicted proteins | sample M_130207_XF_Meta_FD_187312 | JGI IMG/M metagenome (GOLD analysis project Ga0209086, IMG submission 187312) | Freshwater microbial communities from Lake Montjoie, Canada to study carbon cycling - M_130207_XF_MetaG (SPAdes) (version 2) | ecosystem: Environmental > Aquatic > Freshwater > Lake... | reverse complement strand
GCAAGAACAAGGGCAAACCCAGCTATCAGCCCATGTTAACCTTCATCGCCGAGACAAGCGAGTACGCCGGAGGCGGCTTGCACAACGGCGACAAGCCCACCGGGGAATCGATCGCTCGCCACCTGGCCAGGGTGATCGAGGCTTTGCCCAAGACCGTCGAGACATGCCGGGCCAGAGCCGACTCGGGATTCTATTATTGGGACGCGGTGAAAGCCTACACGGAATGGAAGTGCGATTTTGTCATCGTGGCTCGGAAGACGGACCGGTTGTTGGGTGAGTTGCAGGCGGCGGAATGACGAAGTTCGTCCCGAACCGACGCGGACTTTGAAGGCCCGTTCAGCTACCAGCGGAGGGTTGGGAACGGGAATATCGTTTTGTGGGCCTGCGCTATGACCCGCCGAAACCAGACGCGAACAACCAGGATCAGCTTGGACTTTTCGATGGCTTGGCTTGCCGCTACCGCGTGTTTGTGACCAGTCGCGGGAGCCAGAAATAGAGTCCGGCAGAGGTAGTGGAGCACAACGACCTCGTCATGACCCTCGCCATGGCTGTCTGGCAGGCCACAAAAGACTACCCAGCCTTGCTCCGGGACGCCGTATAGTCTATTAATGAGACGTGATCTGTCTCGTCCTCCTAGCCTCCGCGCTCCTCTCGGCCACCCCGAAGCCCGTCTTCACAGACCCCGCCGTCACCCTCCTCGGTGCCCCCTCCCTCGACGGCCGGTACCTCAGCCTCGTCGAGCAAGGCGACCTCGCCATCCGCGACCTCTCGACCGGCAAGTCCACCAAACTCACCCATGCCACCGGCCCCCAGTTCGCCTACTTCTCCGCCATCTCCCGAGATTCCAAATCCGTCGCGTATGCCTGGTTTAACGCTGAAGGCTTCTACGAACTCCGCCTCCTCCCCCTCGCCGGCGGCCAGCCCCGCACCCTCTTCAAAAACCCCGAAGCCGGCTTCGTCCAACCCACCGCCTTTACCCCCGACCACCAGCACATCCTCACCCTTCTCTTCCGTAAGGACAACGTCAGCCAAATCGCCCTCATCCCCGTAAACGGCGGCGAGCCCAAAACCCTCCGCTCCCTCAACTGGGTCTACCCCAAACGCATGGACATCTCCCCAGACGGCCAAACCCTCATCTACGACTCCTTCGCCCCCGGCAGCTCGACCCAAAGGACCATCTACCAATTAGCCCTCGACGGCTCCGCCGAACGCCGCCTCGTCCCCGAACCCGGCAACCATCTCTTCCCCCTCTACGCCCCAGACGGCAAGTCCATCTACTACCTCTCCGACGACGACCTCGTCAACCGCCCCCTCAACGCACCCCCGCGCATCGTCCACAAAGCCATCGGCCGCGCCCTCCCCCTCGGCATCACCCGGCAAAACAAGCTCTACTACGGCCTCCGCTCCGGCTCCAGCGACGTCTTCCTCGCCGACATCGACGACATCACCAAGACCGCCCGCCGCGTCTCCCTCCTCTACCCCAACCGCAACCTCGCCCCCAGCTTCTCCCCCGATGGCCAACGCCTCGCTTACCTATCCAGAAGAGGCACCGAGAACTTCGGCCAGGAGTCCCGCGCCGTCGTCATCCGAGACCTCTCGACCGACGCCGAAGTCGAACAACCCGTCCGCATGGCCCACATCGAAAGGGTACAGTGGCGCCCCGACGGCCTAGCCCTCTATCTCAGCGGCAGCGACGGCAAAGGCCGCGGCGGCATCTTCGAGTTCGACCTCTCGACCCAACAGACCGACCGAGCCGTCGCCGAATACGGAGGCCCCCCCAAGGGTTACGAATTCTACCCGCAAGGCAAGACCTTCGTCTACCGCGACGGGCCCCTCTTCCGCGACGAGATCGGCCGCCCCGCCACCTTCCCCGGCCAAGCACACGACATCACCGAATGGCTCCCCACCCCCCACGACCTCTACGGAATCCGCCAATCCACGCTCCTCCGCTTCGACCCCCAAGGCACAACAGAGTACCCCCTCCCCGGCAACCGCCAACCCGGAGCCTCCGTCAGCCCCGACGGCAAAACCATCGCCCTCACCGCCGGCCGGGAGACCCAACAGATCTGGTCCCTGGATCTGCACTAGACGTACTCTGGAGCTACACTCAGAAGATGGCGTTCACCATCGACGAAGCATTCCTCCCCGCCACCCTGTCCGCCCCCCCCATGTCCGATGAACAGTTCGCCGAGTTCTGCTCCGAGCACCCGGACCTGTTCTTTGAAATGACCAGCGAAGGAGAAATCATCGTGTCGCCTCCTACCTACTCTTTAACCGGTGCCCGTAACCTCAAGGTGCTTGGCCAGTTCTACAATTGGGCCGAAAAGGACGGTCGAGGTACCGTCACTGAGTCTTCCAGTGGTTTCGTCCTGCCCAACGGTGCCCGTCGTTCGCCCGATGCGGCCTGGGTCTCCCACGACCGGTTAGGCCCGCTGGACCAGGATGCACTTGGCGGCTACTGGCACCTCTGTCCCGAGTTCATCATTGAGCTCAAGTCCAAAACCGATCGGCTCCGTAACCTCCGCCTCAAGATGCAGGAATGGATCGACAACGGAGCCCAACTCGCCTGGCTCATCGACCCCGATACCCGCAGCATCGAAATCTACCGCCCAGGCCTCCCCCCCGAACTCCGCACCGACATCGATTCCATAACCGCCGAGGCACCCGTTGAAGGCTTCCACCTCAACCTCCGTCGCGTCTGGGACCCCTTCGCCAAACTCTAACGAATCGCCTGGTCGTAGGTCCTCTGTCGCCCCACCGGAGCCTCCCGCAACGGCAACGCCCCGTTCTTCTCCGCCTCCGCCCACCATAGCTTCTTCAACTCCTCTAACTTTTCGGGATACTGCCCCGCCACGTCCTTAGCCTCCGAAAAGTCCTCCGCCACGTGATACAACTCCCATCGGTCCTTCTCAAAGTCCGTCCCCGGCGTATGGATCCCCACCGCCTTCCATCCGTCGTGCCAAATCCCCCGGCTCCCCCATAGTTCGTAATACTGCCGATCCCGCGGGTCCCTCGCCCCCGCATCGTCGAACGTCGCCCGAATGCTCTTGCCCTGCATCGGCATCTGGCACACCCCTCCAAATACCGTCGGCGCCGCCACCCCCGCAATGTCCAGCACCGTCGGGGTCATGTCGATCACGTCCACAAACTGCCGCCGCAGCCCCGGCTTCTTCACCCCCGCCGGCCAGGAAAATACAAACGGAGTCTGCACCCCGCCCGCGTACGGCCACAGCTTATACATCTGGAACGGTGTATTCGATACCGCGGCCCAAGGCCGCGGATACAGCGGCTGCGTCGTCGGCGTCCCCATCTCCTCCCGCCGCTCATACATCTCGTGGACCGTCGTCCGATCCCCATAGGGCTTCAGAAACCCGCCCTTGGTCCCCGCCTCCGGTGCCCCGCCGTTGTCCGACATCAGGAAGATAGCCGTGTTCTCAAACAGCTTCTGCTCCTTCAAGTAACTCACCACCCGCCCAATCTGCTCGTCCGTATGCTCCAGAAAGCCCGCATAAGCGGCCATGAACCGCGTGTTCACCGCCCGCTCCTCGTCGCTCAATGCGCTCCACGCCGGGTCCCCCGCGTTGCGCCCGGGCAGCTTCGTCCCCGCCGGAATCACCCCTAGTGCAAGCTGCCGCTCATACCGTTCCTGCCTTATCGCATCCCACCCCTTCGCGAACGTAGCCACGTACTTGTCCGTATACCTCCTCGGCACCTGCACCGGCGCATGAGTCGCCCCAAACGCTACATACAGGAAGAACGGCTTCGCCCGGTCCGCCGCCAAGTGCTCCCCCATCATCGCGATCGACTGGTCCACGATGTCCTCGGAAAAGTGATAGTCCGGCTTGCTCGGCCGCGCCACCACATGGTTGTCCTCAAACAAGTCCGGCCGATACTGGTCCGTCCATCCCGACAGGAACCCGTACCACCGGTCGAACCCCTTCTGCAGCGGCCAATGCGTCCGCGCCCCGGAAGCCTTCATGTCCGCCCCCGGCACCAAATGCCACTTCCCCACCCCATACGTACTGTAGCCGTTCGCCCCCAGGATCTGCGCCGCCGTCGCGGCCGCCGGGGTCACCCGCCCCCGCGAATGCGCATAGCCCTGGTCCTCCCCCGCCAACTCTTTCATCCCCACCGCGTGGCTATTCCGCCCCGTCAACAGAGCCGCCCGCGTCGGCGAACAGATCGCCTTACAGTGGAAGTTGTTGTACTGCAACCCGCCCGCCGCCAGCGCGTCCATATGCGGCGTCGCCACCTCGGACCCGAAGCAGTGCAGGTCCGAAAACCCCGTATCGTCCAGCAGAATGTAGACGATGTGCGGGCTCCCTGCCCGCGCCTTCGGCGCCTGAATAGGCGGCAGCGAACCGCAAGCCTCCTGCGCGGAGCCCCTCCCCGCCATCAACATCATCCCCAACAGCTGTCTACGAGTGGTGTACATTCCCTTATCTACTCTCAGTTACCATATCCCTTACCATGCTCCGCCTGCTAATTTTTCTTCTCCCCGCCCTCCTCCTCGCCCAACCCGCCGCCGACCTCGATTTCACGAGCCCCATCGGCGACCTCCGAGATCTCCCCCAGGCCCTGACTCAACTGCTCATCGCCGACGCCAACCGCCATCTCGCCGTCCGCCCCGTCATCAACTCCCCCGCCGCTCTCCAAGCCCGCGCCGCCCAAGTCCGCCGCCAGATCCTCCAGAACATCGGCGGCCTCCCCGCCCAAACGCCCCTCCACGCCCGCACCGTCGCCACCCTCCAACGCGGCAAGTACCGCATCGAAAAGGTCATCTTCGAAAGCCAGCCCCGCTTCTACGTCACCGCCAATCTCTACATCCCCAACCAACTCTCCGGCCCCGCGCCCGCCATCCTCTTTCCCCTCGGTCACGAAGCCGGCGGCAAAGCCCACGACGCCTGGCAGATCGCCCTCGGCTCCTTCGCTTCCAAAGGCTTCGTCGCCCTCGCCTGGGACCCCGTCGGCCACGGCGAACGCTCCCAGTTCTTCGACCCCGACACCCGGACCTCCAAGCTCGTCCGCTCCACCACCGAGCACTCCATGCTCGGTGCCCAAACCCTCCTCACCGGCGACAATATCGCCCGCTACATGATCCACGACGGCATCCGCGCCCTCGACTATCTCGCCGCCCGCCCCGAAGTCGACCCCAACCGCATCGGCGTCACCGGCAACTCTGGCGGCGGCACCCTCACGGCCTATCTCGCCGCCGTCGACGACCGCCTCAAAGTCGCCGCCCCGAGCTGCTACATCACCTCCGCCAAGTCCCTGCTCACCCAGCTCGGTCCTCAGGACGCCGAACAAAACCTCCCCCCTTGGATCAGCGCCGGCTTCGACTTCCCCGACTTCCTCTACGCCTTCAACGGCAAGCCCTACCTCATCCTCTCCGCCCTCCGCGACTTCTTCCCCATCGGCGGAGCCCGCGCCACCTACGCGGAAGCCCTCCGCGTCTACGACCAACTCGGCCAAGCCAACAAGCTCAGCATGGTCGAAGCCGACGACGGCCACGGGTACACGAAGCCCCGTCGACTCGCCGCCTACGCCTGGTTCTCCCGCTGGCTCGCGAAACGCGAAGACGACGGCACCGAACCCGACATCCAACTCGCGACCGAAGAAGAGCTCCAATGCACCACCACCGGCCAGGTCCAAACCTCCCTCGCCGGCGAAACCGTCTTCTCTCTGAACAAGGCCCGCATCATCCCCCGGCCCGCTCTCACCGCCGCCCAAGTCCTCGCCAAAGCCCGCGAACTCACCGCCTACAACCCCGCCTCCAACCCGCCGAAAGTCACTCCCTACGGAGCCCTCTCCCGCCCCACGTACCGCCTCGAAAAACTCACTTATGAAAGCGAGCCCGGCATCCAGATCCCCGCCGTCCTCGCCGTCCCCCACGCCTTCAAACCCGGCGGCCCCACCGTCCTCCTCGCCGACTGCAACGGCAAGTCCGCCGCCGCCGCCCGCCTCGACCAACTCGCCCAAGCCGGCACCCGCGTCCTCTCCATCGATCTCCGCGGCTGCGGCGAACTCACGCCCAAAGGTCCCCGCGGCATCGACCCCTGGCTCGGCGATAGCCGCAACATCGCCGCCGCCCTCCTCCTCGGGCGCTCCATGCTCGGCATGCGAATGCGCGACCTCACCGCCGGCCTCGACCTTCTCGCCGCCCCGCAAGTCACCGCCATCGGCATCGGCCATGCCAGCCTCCCCGTCCTCTTCGCAACCGCCCTCGACCCGCGCATTACCGCCGCCGAACTCGATGGTCTACTCAAGTCGTACCAATCCGTCGTCGAAACGCCACTCCACCGCCGCGCCTTCGAACACGTCCTCCCCGGCGTCCTCCGCCACTTCGACATTGCCGACGTCGTCAAAGCCATCGCCCCCCGGCCGGTCACCATCGTCCGTCCGGTCGACCCCATGGGACAGCCGTGATAGCATACGCGAATGTCCCGCCACGCCGGAGTCGTCCGGACCACGCATTGGATCACGACGCTCTGCTTCTTCGCCCTCCTCGTCAGCGGCGGAGAGATCGTCATCTCGCACCCCCGTTTCTACTGGGGTGAGGATGGCAACGTTCTCATGCCCGCCCTCTTCAGCCTCCCCATCCCCGCCTCCCGGAGCGCCGTCCAAACCGGCTATAACTACGTCCTCAAAGACCAGAACGGTTGGAGCCGCTACCTTCACTTCCAAACCGGCTGGATCATGGTCGCGACCGGTCTGCTCTACCTCGGCTACGGCTGGCGCAAACGTCACTTCCAAAACAACTTTCCGTCATCCTACAACCCCCTCCAGCGCGCCACCTATCTCGTCGTCATCTTCCTCCTCTTCCCCGCCATGATCTGGACCGGTCTCGCCATGTCCCCCGCCTTCACCGGCGCGTTCCCCTTCATCGTCGACGGGCTCGGCGGCTTCCAATCCGCCCGCACCCTTCACTTCTTTGTCACCCTCGCGCTCGTCCTCTTCGTCATCGGCCACGTAGTCATGGTCTACCGGGCCGGCTTTCGCAACCGAGTCCAAGCCATGATCACCGGAAAGGAGCAACAATGACCCGCCGCAACCTCATCATCTCCGCTGGCGTCGCAGCCAGTGCCGCAGTCGTCGTCGCCGCCCGCCTCGCCGAGCAATACGACCTCGTACCCCCCGATAGTGGCGGCATTTACGGCCCCGGCGAAACCCTAACCTACGCCGCCCAGCGCCTCCTCACCGGTCAGTCGCTTGCCCGCGAGTTCCCGCCCAGCAAAATCTCGAAAGCGCCCTACCCCAACGGCAAGCCACCCGCCGACGAACTCTTCACCCGCCAGCAAGCCAACCACTTCGCCGACTGGAGACTCTCCCTCCAAGGCATGGTCGCCCGCCCCGCCACTTACTCGCTGGCCGATCTGCGAGCGCTCCCCAGCAAAAGCCAGATCACCCAGTTAGCCTGCGAAGAAGGCTGGTCCTACATCGCTCAATGGGATGGCGTGCCCCTCTCCCATCTCCTGCATCTAGCCGGCGTCCTCCCCCAAGCAAGATACGTCGTCTATGAGTCCGTTCCCATCAAAAGTCGCCGTTGGGATAGCCTCGATCTCGCGGAGGCCATGCACCCGCAAACTCTAATCACCTACGGAATGAACGGCGCCGAACTCCCCGTCGGTCACGGCGGACCCCTTCGCCTCCGCGTCCCTCGCCAACTCGGCTACAAGAGTATCAAGTTCATGACCACCATCACCGTCACCGACAACCTTAATGGTCGAGGCTCCTCCGCCGCCAACGGAGCCTACTCCTGGTACGCCGGCATTTAGCAAGTAGACTTCCCCGCCCCGCCCAATCCAAGTACAGCTAACCGTAGCTCCTCTTCGAGCACCACCCAAGCTCCCGTCGCATCCGCCCAAACACCACCCTTCACGGGCGCCACCAACGCCGCTCTTCGCTCACGCCGTCGTCGCCGAACTCCACCCCTAAACATTCCCTCTCATTTCCTCTTAACCTGCCGATAACCCCATTGCAGGTCAATTCAAACGTCCGCTCTGCGAGGTCGCTCATGGTTCTCTCTATCACCCCCAGCGAGTTGTGGTCTCGCCGCCTGTCCGATCGCTGGAGGACTCGATTCCGCCCACGGCGCTCTTGCCCGATCCCTGCTCTGCCGCCGAACTGGCGAACCCAACCGGCCAGCCAATCGTCAGCTCCGTGCTCGGCGATGCCAACCAAACACCAGCACTCGTCGCCTCGCTGCTGCGCGGATAACCCCATGACCCCCTTGTCGCTCAACGCCTACCGCCTCCCCCTGGAAACGGCAACTCCAGCCGAACTCGCCGCCGAACGCGGCGACTGCGCGCTCCTCCGCCTCCATCCACAAGCCTTCCCCGATTGCTTGGCAGAAGAAGCCCAACAAGCCAGTTGCGCCCTCGCAACCAGGGCCAACCCCGCCGCCAAGAATAACACCTCTTCAGCCTCGCGGACCCGTCATCCGCAGCCGTCCTCACCACTCTGCTCCCGCTTCGCAGCGCGTTCGCCAAGTTCGATCAACCCGCCGCTGAAACAGCACGTAACCCAAACAGCGGCGGGCCAGCCGAGAGTTAAGAAGAAGCAGCCGCTCGGGTCATCGAACTGGCGACCTTCGAAAAAACCGTACTGATCGAAGTCGATACCCCAGGCATAATCGCTCCCGCCGCGACGGCCACAAAGCCGGCCATCAACGCGTATTCGATCAGGTCCTGGCCCTTCGTATTTTTGAATATCTGCATTCGAAACAGTAAGTTATGGACCCTTTTCATTTGGCTCATCACCTCTAAACAATAAGTCATTCCGTGCTTAGTCACTGCTAAAATTTATCATGAAACGAGCCGCGAGGCACGAGCAAATCGGCCTATTCTGCGGCGGAATTCACCTGAGAAGCCATCCCGCGTACCAAACTTCGGTACCGGCCGAGCGTACGTCACGTCCCCTAATTACAGGGCTATTGGCCAGAAGTTCCGTTTCAAGTAGGAACGCACCAACAATTATCCGCCGTAGGGGGCCGCGGCACCCCAATCAAGCGTATCGACGACTGCCGCCCCAGCGCCTTGCCGATCGCCACATCCACTACCGGAGCCATCAACTCGTACCCCTTCGTGTTCGGGTGTAGGCCGTCGGCGGATAGCCCATCGCGCAGCATGCCCTTCTCGTCGGCCAGCGCCGTGAAGTAGTCCGCGTAAACCGCCCCCACCTTGGCGGCACAAGCCTTCAGCCACGCGTGCAACGCGAGCACCTAGGGCGGCGGACGCCGTTCGGTCTGCTTCCGACCCGTATAGTCGCTCACCGGCGTCACCGAACACAGCACCACCTTCATCCCATGCCCCTGCGCCAGTTCCGTCATCGCCGCAACGTTATCGGCGATCATCCGCATCGTCACCGGCCCGGTGTTCCGCGCCATATCGTTCGTCCCGGCCAGCAACACCACAACCGCCGCTTTGTGCAGAATCACGCCCGGCATCATCCGCACCAGCATCTGTGGCGTCGGTCGGCCGCCGATCCCTCGGTTCACGTAAGGCTTGCCAGGAAACGACACCGCCAGCGTTCATCCTTACTTGTAATCGAATCGCCCAGGAAGACAACCCGACCGGCCTCCTCTCCACCCGCCGCCACAGCCTCATTATCAGCCGCGTACCGGCCCAGTTGGTTCCAATCCTGCAACTGATCCGCCAACGCCTGGGCCGCCGTCGCCAAGCAACAGTTGGCCTTAATCGGCGGCACCTGCTCGACCACCTGACCCCATACGGACGCGCCACCCATCAAGAAGAGAGAGAAAACAGCAACGAGAGAATTCATATCCCGTCCATCCTATTTCACCTTCTTCGCCGCCGCATTGCGGTCTACCCGCAGCTTCCAACCCACCCGCAGCGCCCCCGCCAAAACGTCCTCACTCGCGGCCGCTAGTACGATATGCGTCGCCCCCATCCGGCCCCAGCCACCGGACGCCGGCAAGAACAGTTCCGGCGCTTCCTCGACGAACTCGCGCTGTTGGTCCGGCGTCAGCAGCAGGTTCCCATAGCCCTCCTTCTCGGAAGCCAATGTCGCAAAGATTCGCCCCCCGACGCGGAAATCCGCCGCTCCCATATGCGCGCCCTCTTCTGCCCCCTCCAAACTCAAAGCCAACCGTCGGAAATCGCATGCGTCCATCCCCCTCATTTTATGATGAATAAAGCGAGGCTATTCCGTTATACATCTCCGTCACCTCCTGCCGCTCCTGCTCGCGACGCCGCCCTCATCGACCAAAGGTCCCGCTGGATCGGAGACACGACCCATCTGGCGCAAAACCGCGACCTGCTCAACCGTTTACCCGATTCCCGCAAGGTCCTCGACCTGCTCGTCACCCTCGAAAAGCAGGCGAACAAAGCCGGGGGCCGCGTCCATTCGCTGATCGGCAATCACGAGTTGATGAACTTCTACGAAGACCTCCGCTGCGTCTCACCCGGCGAGTTCGCCGCCTTCAATTCAGCCGACTCCGAGCGTCTTCGCGAAGCCCTCTGGGAGCAGCAGAGCCGAGCGATGCCGAAATGGAAGACTGAAAGAAGTGGGACACCGCTCACACGACCAGCTCCGCCTATCAACTCACCAACGTCCCGGCGAGAATTTGGATCGACGAACAAGGCCGCGTCGTGTGTCCCGCCGAGACCGCACCCCCGAAAAACCAGGAACTCAGGATCGGGGGAAATGCCATCCGGACTCAGGGCGATGCCTACGTAGCCACGCTCCGCGATTGGGCGGACAAAGGCCCCAAGAGCGAATTCGTCGTCTCCGACGAAGACGACCAACGCCGCGTCAAAGAGCGCAGCCCGGCCGAAACCGGGGCCGGAGCGTCCTTCAAAATCGCCGTCACCCTCCGCCGGAAAGGCCAGCCCGACCTCACCCAAAAGTGGTTTTAACGCGCCCAACAGCTCAATCCGGAAAGGTCGAACGATCACCGGCAGGATTGGAACTGCTCGTCGAATGCGGGCAAACGGTGGATGGAGAAGCTCCAGAGGTCGACTACCGATTACGACCCCGCACTCGAACTGAGCCCGCCGCGACTCTCGTGAAAGAAATGACGGGTTCGGGTTAGGAGTGGCAGCCTGGTTTGGGGGCTGTACTGCTTTACCCTTTTCGTCGTCCTTCAGATCCAGCTGTCAAGTCTGGCCGCATGTGGTTCGTTCCCGAATCTTCGGCACTCGCGAAGAATTGACCAGCCCTGCTCGCCATAACTTTTCGACCAACTGGCCCCGACTGCGCTGCCTCTCCGACGAGCATCGGCCTGTGGCGCTCGGTCTGGCCGCGCGGGCAAAACGTCGGTGCCTAAACCTACTCAACGATATACGCGCCTGCGGCACGGATGAGGAAGGTCCCGCCCGTCGGCATGCCACGCGGCATGATCAGTTTGTGAGCTGGTCAAGTCTATTCGAGCAGAGGTGGTCAATTCCTGGGGAGTGCCGAGGGCGACAGGCCACCTTACCCATCTTCGGGGCGCTGGGCGGCGTGCTCGTCCGCGCCTTGCTCTATACGGCGTTCCAACTGGCGAGGGCCCGGCGCCGATGGCTGGGGCATCCCGATGGCCACCGACATCGCGTTCGTCATCGGTATCATGGCGCTCCTAGGCGACCGCGTGCCACTGGGGCCCAAGGTGTTCCTCACGGCCCTCGCTATTGTGAACGACATCGCGGCCGTGCTGGGGTTACCGCTGCCGTATGCACTGCTTGGCATCGCGCTCTGGTCGGCGGTACTGCACTCGGGCGTCCATGCCACCTTCGCCGGAGTCATCCTAGCGCTGACGATTCCGACGCGAACCCAGCTCCCCCCCCGCATTTCTCCACCAGATCCGAACCATTGTCCAGCGCCTGGACCACTGCGCCGATCGCGAGAAAATGTAGCCTTGGAGGACGCCTGTGAGCAGGCACAACCGCCGCTGTTCCGCCTCAATCAAGCACTGCACCGTTGGGTATCCTTCCTGATCATGCCGGTCTTCGCCCTGGCGAACGCGGGCGTGGACCGCGGCGGGGACCTCTCGATTCGCGCGGCCGAGCCGGTCACCCTCGGCGTCGCCATTGGGCTCTTACTTGGCAAGCCGATCGGCCTCACCCTCCTCTCGTGGTTAGCGTCGAAGTCTGGCTGGGCGAGTCTGCCAGACGGAGTATCGTGGACGAGCGTTCACGGGGCCGCTTGGCTGGGCGGGGCCTAGTTTACGATGTCGCTGTTCATCGACGCACTGGCGTTCTCCGATGCCGAGTTGCTGGCCCGGGCGAAGCTGGGAATTTTGGCCGGGTCGCTGGCCCCGGGTTTGGTGGGCTCGGCCATTCTGCTCCGTAGCGTCGGTCTTGCTCCGGTGAGCTTTTCCAAATACAGGTAGATCACGGGCGTGATGTACAAGGTCAGCAGCTGCGAAACCAGTAGACCACCCACCACCGCCAACCCCAGCGGGCGACGGGATTCCGCCCCGGCCCCGTAGCCAACCGCAATCGGCAGCGTCCCGAGCAGCGCGCACATCGTGGTCATCATGATGGGCCGAAAACGCTGGACGCACCCTTCGAAAATCGCGTCTTCGGCCGGACTTCCCTCGCGCCGCGCCATGATCGCAAAGTCCACCATCATGATCGCGTTCTTCTTCACGATGCCAATCAGCAAAATGATCCCAACAAACGAAAACAGGTTGAGATCGTCCTTAAACAGCAGCAACGTGATGACCGCGCCCAGGCCCGCCGAAGGCAGCCCCGAAAGAATCGTGATCGGGTGAATGAAGCTCTCGTACAATACGCCAAGCACGAGATAGATCACCAGAATCGCGATGGCGAGCAGGATCGCCAGACCACCGACGGACTTTTGAAACGCCGAAGCCGTGCCTTGATAGGAGAACGACATCGTATCCGGCAAGCCGATCTCTTTAGCCGCCTCATCCACCTGCTCGGTCACCTGGCTCAGCGAATAGCCGGGCTTGGCATTGAACTGCAAATTGACGGCGGGAAGCTGCCCGATGTGATTGACGCTCAGCGGGGCCACGCCTTGCCGTTCGCGGGTCACCGCCGACAGCGGTACCAGCTTGTTGTTCGTCGATCGGATGAACAGCTTCGATAGCCCGGCCGGGTCCTGGCGGAACTCCGGCAGCACCTCCAGAATGACGTCGTACTCATTGGCGGGAGCGCTGATGGTAGAGACGCGGCGGTTGCCGTAGGCGTCGTAGAGAGTGTTCGCGATCTGTTCCGGGGTGACGCCGAGGGCGAGGGCACGGTCGCGATCAATATCGACATTGACGCGCGGGTTGTTGAGTTGCAGGTCGCTATAGACGTCGGCCAGCGCGGGCACGGTACGGAGCTTGGCTTCCAGCTTGGGAGCCCACTGGTAGAGCGCGGCCGTGTCGGCGTCCTGCAGCGCCACCGAGTATTGGTAGCGAGACTCATTCTGCCCCAAGCTCAGCATCGGAGGTGGTTGCAGAAAGACCGAGAAGCCGGGGATCTGCGCGAACTGCTTCTGCAGGTCGGCTACGATGGCGGTGGCGTGCGGACGAGCGGGGTCGTGCGTGAAGTGGATGAAGAGAAACCCATTGTTCTGGGTGTTGGCTCCGGTGCCGAACTGGCTCACCCATTTGTTCTTTTGGACGATGCTCATCACCTGCTTTTGCAGGCGGACCGTTTCATCGAAGGACGTATCCTGTGCGGCTTCAGTGCCGCCGAACACCATGCCGCTATCCACGACGGGAACGAAGCTTTTCGGCATCACGACGAAGAGCCAGCCGGTGATGACGGTGGTGACGAGCGTGAGCAGCAACGTGGCAAAACGGTGGCGCAACGTGAAGCGCAGCGTCGTCTGGTAAAGGCGGTTCATGCCGTCGAAAAACTGCTCGAACAGATTGAAGACCCGACCATGGGTCTGGTGATGGCTCAGAAATCGACTGCAGAGCATGGGCGTCAACGAAAGCGAGATGAGCCCGGAGATCAGCACGGCCACGGCGATCGTGACGGCGAACTCGCGCAGAAGGCGCCCGATGATGCCATCGAGAAACAGAACCGGGATGAACACGGCGACCAGCGAAATGGTCATCGAGACGATGGTGAAGCCAACTTCGCGAGCCCCTTCATAGGCCGCTTGCAGCCGCGGCTTTCCCATCTCCATATGGCGAACAATGTTCTCCATCATCACAATCGCGTCGTCGACGACGAAGCCGACCGACAGCGTCATCGCCATCATGGAAAGCGAGTCGATCGTGAAGTTGAGCAGCTTCATCACGCCGAAGGTGCCGAGCAGCGAGAGCGGCACCGCAAGGCTGGCGATGATGGTGGCCGGCAGGTTGCGAAGGAACACGAAGATGACCAGGATGACGAGCGCGATGGTCAACAGAAGCGTGAACTTGACGTCCTCAATCGATTCGCGGATGTTCCGGGAGGCATCAAACTCGACGAGCAGCGAGATGCCGGCCGGCATGTTTTGACGCAGGTTCGGCAGTAACTCCTTCACCGCGTCGACGACCGCCACCGTGTTCGCGTCGGGCTGCTTCTGCACCGCGACAATCATGCCGGGCTTCCCATTCACCCAGAAGACGCTCCGCTCAAAATTCACGCTATCGCGGACGACGGCGACGTCTTCCAGACGCACCGGATTGCCGTTGCGAAAGGCCACGATCATCGGACGAAACTGGTCGGCGGCCGTGAGTTGGCTGTTCGATTGCACCGTGTAGGCTTTCGTGATCCCGTGCATGGAACCGGCCGGCAGGTTGACGTTCTGCTGCGCGAGGGCACTCCGAATATCTTCTAAACCCACTTGGCGCGCCGCCAGACGGTCCGGGTCGGCTTCCACGCGGACGGCGTATTTTTGGCCCCCAAAAACGGAGGTCTGCGCGACCCCGTTCACCATCGAAACGCGTCGACCGATCAGGTTCTCGGCAAACTCGTTGAGGGCTGCCAGGGTCATTGTCTCCGAGGTCAGCGCCAGATAAAGAACCGGTCGAGAAGCCGGGTTCACCTTCTTGAACGAAGGCGGCGCGAGCATGTTGCGAGGGAGTTCGCCGGCGGCTCGAGAGATGGCCGATTGCACGTCCTGGGCAGCGGAATCGATCGTACGGCTGAAGTCGAATTGGAGCGTAATCGTAGTGGAAGCGTTCGTGCTGGCCGACGACATACTATCCACCCCGGCGATGTTGGAGAACGCCTTTTCTAGTGGCGTGGCCACCGACGACGCCATGATATCGGGGTTGGCCCCCGGCAGGCTGGCCGTCACTTGGATGGTGGGGTATTCCACCGGCGGAAGGTCGCTGACCGGCAGCGAGAAGTAGCTGATCAGGCCGAAACCCACCAGGCCGAACATCAGCAAGGTCGTGGCGACCGGGCGCGTGATGAAGATATCTGTGATGGCCATAGGCGTTAGTTGGCGGCCGTGGGGCCGGGCGGCAGAAGTCGGACTTTCGCGTTCGGCCCCAGCCGCTTCTGCCCTTCCGAGATCACGCTCTCCCCAGCGCTGAGACCAGAGCCGATCACCGATTGTTCGACCATTCCGGGCGGAGTATAGAGCCGGAGAACCGTCACGTCGCGCATGGAAACGCCGCTATTGGGAGCGTCCAGGACCCAAACATACTTCCCCTTAGGACCCGTTTGCACCGCCTGCGAGGCGACCAGAACCCGGTCCTGCTCCACGTTCAGGCGGGCCCGGACGTTGACGAATTGGCCCGGCCAAAGCACCCGATCGGCGTTCGTAAAAAGAGCCTTCAGCTTGATGGCGCCGGTGGTCACATCGACGGCGCTATCGATGAAGTTTAAGACGCCGGTACTCGCCCGATTGCCATCGGCGATGGCGACAATCGTCATCGGCTTTTGGCTCTGATACCGGCGGACTTGCGGGAGAAGATTCTCGGGTACCGAGAACGAAACGTGGACCGGGGCCGACTGTAGCAGCGTGACCAGCGTGTTGTCGTGCTGCTTGGCGAGGCTGCCCAATTGGGCCGAAATCACCCCGGCTCGCCCCGAGATGGGCGCATAGATTTTGGTGTAGTCGAGGACCAGGCGCGTCTCCTGCAGACGGGCCCGATTGGCCCGTTCACCCGCCTTGGCACTCTCGACGGCGGCTCCACCCGCGTCTACGGCGGCCTTAGCCGCGTCGGCATTGGTCGCCGCCTGGTCGGCCTGCTCGCTCGAAAAGATCCCTTCCTTTTTCAATTGCAGACTGCGTCGGGCGATGGCCTCCAAGTTCTTCCAATTCGCGCTGTCGCGGGCGATGTTGGCCTCCGCCTGCTTCGCGTTAGCGATGTCGCGAGCGATGTTGGCTTCGATCTCGGCCAGTTGGCGCTGAAACGGTTCAGCGTCGAGTTCAAACAGCAGTTGCCCTTGGCGCACGTCCTGGCCTTCGACGAAATGCACCCGCACGACGGGGGCGGTGACGCGCGCCTTCACTTCAACTGTGGAGCTGGCTTCGACATTACCGATGGCGGCGATCTCGAGCGGGACATTGGCGGAGGTTGCCTGCACCGCACGAACCGCTTGGGCGGGCGGCGCAGCCCCGTTGGCCGAAGCAGAAGCCCCTTCGCGCGCACAAGAAGAAAGGGCGAGCGTGCCAAACAGAACGGCGCACGAAATCAACGACAGATGAGACATAGGGATAGAAACCCCTGACGTTACACCAGCGGGCACACTAATAAATTTTAGCAGCATTACGCTTTCCGATCCACGCACTTACTGCGGTAGGGGTGTGCGACATGAAAGTGGGGAATCGACGATTCTCTTTTTTTGCGGCATGAGTCCGTGCGTATGTAGTACGCTAGGGCTGAAGGAGCCACAATCATGCTTCCCAAGTCCCTGGAATCCCTCGAGC
>Ga0209086_10001882_pt1 | contig 16775 bp, 43 predicted proteins | sample M_130207_XF_Meta_FD_187312 | JGI IMG/M metagenome (GOLD analysis project Ga0209086, IMG submission 187312) | Freshwater microbial communities from Lake Montjoie, Canada to study carbon cycling - M_130207_XF_MetaG (SPAdes) (version 2) | ecosystem: Environmental > Aquatic > Freshwater > Lake... | reverse complement strand
GAATCCCACACCAAAGTCTTCCACTCGATTGCCTGTGCCCACCACAATACCCCGCTGGCTTTGTGCAATCTGATACAAGGTCATCATGCGTAGTCTAGCACGACTGTTGGCATAGGCCAGTTCATTGTACACACCATCCGCTGTGGTCTTTTCAAACTGCTTGAAAGCAGGAGTGAGATCAATAGTTTTGTGCAGCACATTGTTGGGGAATTGTTCCGTGAGCCAGGTGCCGTGTGCCATGCTGAGGCTGTGAGTTTTTGTACTTTGGCGTATGGGCATGCTGACTGCATGTACATTCAGCCCAGTCCGGGCACACAAGGTACTGACCACAGCGGAATCAATTCCGCCCGATACTCCCACCACCAACGTGTCAATTTTGGCACTGCGGGCATAGGCCCGGATCCATCTCACAATGATGTTGATGCGTTGTTTGGGTGTCATAGTTTTACTTTTGGCATCTTTTTCAATGTGTCCCACATCAGGGCTTTCTCTTTGCATTTATTCTCCAATTTCCTATATCGTTCGCCCAGTCGGCGTAGGTCATCCCAGTCTTTTTCTAACTCAGGGTTGGGTGTGAGTATGTTCAATCGCTCTTCTACCCGTTCCATCCAGGCGGTCATGCTTTTGCCATTGATCTTGATGTCTGCGTTTTTGCCTTCGAGCTCAACTTGACCACTTTTGACCGTGGTTTGAGTAGGGGCTGAACTGATGGTGTAGCCACCGGTGTTGTTGGTATAATAAACGCCGCTGCCCAACACCGAACCAGTCAAGGAAGGCAGTGACGTGGTATTCCATACTGAAACAGTGGCTGATCCTGTGCCGTCATTGCCAATGGTGACATTAGCATCGCCCCAATCAAATGTGCCTATTGTCACAGGATTGTCCACAGCTTGTTTGGCCAGATCACGCATTTTGTCCAGTTGGATGTTTAACTTTTCAGTAAGCTCTTCGGTTGAAGGTTCTTTTAGTGAAACAGCCACTGTCATATTATGCCTTGACAGCCAGGGTTTCTTTTTCTGCAGTGATTTCTTTACGGCGTTCTTTGATGCCCTTGCTCATTTCTTGTAGAGCTTTTCTTGCTCTGGCAGCAGCGGCCTTGACACCTTTGCCTGTGAATTTTTCGTTTTCGGCAATGTAAGATTCGTAAGCAGCGACGATTTGTTCATGATTGGTCATTTGGGTTCTCCTTGATTATGACGATGGCTATGTTGTCAGCAGCAGCCCGTTCCAGTTCGGCACTGTAGCTGTGTACATCAAATTCGATAACACGACTGCGACGGTTGCCAATCCAATCTTCCAACAATTGATCTTGTATCATTGGATGATCAGTTTGTGTAGCGCCGGCAGCCGACAAGGCTTCGTGCCAGGTATATTGTTTGATCTCTTTACCTGGTGCAATGAAGTTTGTTATCATACAGTAATTATACTGGCCTACAGCCTGGATGTCAATAAAATTACCAGGATTTGGCACTCTTGCTCAGTCGAGATATATGTGTCGACGAAGCCAAGTGTCCCATATGGTCAAGTTCGATATGTCATGTGACCATGTGAGCTTGAACTGTTCAAACGCACGTTGCTCATGCAACATCATTCGATTGCCGGCAGCATGTGCGTGATCAATTTTGTTATCACGTATCCACGAACGAAATACTGATTCTGCTTGTTTTTGATTGTGCAAAATTATGATATACAGTGGTTCGACTGCACGATAACTGGCTATGGACATTTAGTGGAAAGTGGTTCCCGGTGGGGGCGGAGCAGGCTCAGTGTTATTTACTTGACTGAATATTACAGGAAATCTTTCATCCAGTTCGATAAAGGAATCATCGTATTCGGCAGCCGTTTCGTTGTTTACTCCCATCAGTCGCATGATGGCACCTGTGTGTATTTTTCTAATGCCAATGTCGTACAGCACTGCCATCAGGTTGATCATGGTCTCGTGGATTTTGTCTTTGTATTGTTCGGGGTCTTGCATACAATTAATTATCATTCAAAACGAAAAAGCGGCCATTAAGGCCGCTTGTTAGCTGACGCAAAGTTGCGTTTAGGCTGCAGGAGAGTTCACTGCATCTAAAATCTGCTTGGCAGTCACGCCTTTGGCAGAGCTCTTGGCTTTGACGCCTGCGCTGGCCTGCACTTTGACTTCGCCTTTCTTGGCGATCTTGCTTTTCTCTGCCAGCTTGTTAGCCACAGCAAAGCCGGCCTCACCATCAGTGATGCCCAAGGTCTGCAGATGTTGCAGAGCTTCCAGCTTGGTCATTGCACGGGGCAATTCTACCAAGTTGATATTGGTGCATCCTGCCTTGTTCAGGATCTTCACGCGAGCCACTAGGTCGTTAGCGAAACGAGCCTTGGCGGTGCCATCAGCGTTGGTTGCGGTACCTGCTACGGTAAAAGTTTTTTCATTTGACATAAGTTGCCTTTCTAGTTGCCTATTGTTAAAAATCATGCTGTGTTTGCAGCATATCTAAAGTATAACACAAGGTGGAATAGAGGTCAACCACTTTGTGCTATTTAGATCTTTTATTTGCTCAATTCCTGAGCATTTGATTTGATGGTGTCCACCCCATGATCAGCCATTCGGGCCAGGCCCGTAAAACCAACCGAAGCCACCACCAATCCCAATACGAATCCCACGATAAATTTGGTCATATCAATTCCTTATGTTTTTACCAAGGTAGGCATCTTGCCATCTTTAAGTGTTTTTGCCAACTGTTGATTACGCTCGTCTTGTTCTTTGCGTTCACGCTTTTTGTCAAGGTTCCGATCAATAGTCAGACGGTCGTATTCTCGTGCCCACAATACACCCTGCATCCAGTACGCGGCGCCTTCTAATGTACCACAAAACAATTGTGCATCCCGAGTATAGATGGGCAATGTGTTCGGATCTTTGGGCACCAAGGCCACATTATCACCATGCCGATTGTCATACTTGTATGCGGCAAACTTTAGTCCAAGTTTATCTGCTTGTTCTTCTAAGATACGAACTTGTTGAATTTGATTCCAGCCACTCATTTGTCATGCACCATTTGATTAGTACCCACCCAAAAAAATACCAGGCCCACAATGCTCACAATTATGGAAGTAAAAAGTCCTGCATCGGTTGGGCTGGTATCAATACCATCTGCGCCAATCAACAACAAAATTATCCCCAATACTGCATTCATCATATTATCCTTCAATTACTTCGAGGCTGTGCTGTTCCAACCAGTCATAAACCACTTCGATGGGGCACTCCAGCATGACCGAAATGCTTCGTGGACTGTAGCCCTCGATGTACAGTTGCTCAATGTCGTAGGTTAGATCTTTCATCTTGCTCATACAGTTTCCTTTTCCAGTGCCAATGCTTCTGTCAACAAAACCAACTTACCGCTCAAAGGTGTGTTGCCGTAGTTGTCGCCCACATACCAAACACCATCTCGCATGATGTAGTAATACTCGGCGCCACAGTGATCTACCTGTTCCAAGAACTGATCAAACGTGTGAGCCACTTGGAACTCTTGATCCTTCTCGCCGCGATCACGCATGTAGAAGGTGGTCCAACCATTGTCTTCTGCCAGTTCATTCAGAGCAACGAGTTTGTCAAAGTCTGGATCATCTTTGTCAATGTCAAACTTGCTGAACGGATGTGCTTCACCAATTGCCTTGCCCAACGAACTGATATTGCCCAGCGCCACAAGATGGTTGGCATTGGCACTGTCATAATGCTCTTGCAGAATGTCGCCGTTGTGTGCTAGATATCCGTCCCAATGACAGTAAACACTTTTGCACTTGTCACCATGCATTACGCCAATTCGACTACGTGTACCCATTTTTCAACTCCTATTTGTTGCTGTCTTCGAGTGTGATAGTAATAACCCTTAGGCTGTTTGGGTCTCTACAAACTGCATAAGTTCCGCGTATGTGTCCTCATACGCATTAGTAAGCTCGTTTGGGAGCTCGTCGTAATTGTTGCCGATATACTCTATAGTTTCTGTAAGTGACAAGCCATTGTCCCGGGCAAAGTTTGCAATAATTACTAAATGATGCTTTGACATAGTTTCTAGTTCCTTCGTTGTTTATGTGTGTATTATAGCAGTTCGTACAATACCGGTCAACCGAAATCGCAAGACTGGTAGACCGCTTCGCGCACAGCGGTATCCGAAGCTTCGTCATAGGCTTCTTCCAGGGCTAGTGCCGCCAGCATATATTTCACCGTGCGCCATGACAGTTGGTGCTTGCAGGCCATTTCCACAATGGAATTCACGGCTTCATTGCCGGCATCAGTGTACATGTCATAATCTTGTGTTGCAATCATCTTGTGCTCCTTATCGATTGGCAAGGCAGCAGTCAGCACCGTTAGGGCCAACCTTGACTTCGTCGTACCAGGTAATCTCATACCCAAAGTCCTCGCCCTCCAACACTGCAATACGAGCCAGGGCCAGTTCCGCAGTGGGATACACTCCGTAGATGTGACTCTCAGGAGCGCCACAGTACTCAGCACGTACAATAAAAATAGAAGTCATCTTGTTCTCCTTAGCCTAAAACTATCACGCGGCGTGTACCTTCGAAGTCGCCTTCATCTTCGTACATCTCGTCCTCGTCCATTAACCGGTCCATACGGTGATATTCACTGTACTTGACCAAGCCCTCTAATACACTGCCCACCCGAGGGGCGACCTCAGTGCGCCAGTGGTCACCATAGTTGTAACTGAAGTGAACTTCAGCATTGGGATCTAGATCCATCAGTTGCTCGATCAGTTGAAAGACTTGCATGATTGCTCCTTAGCTCATGTATTGCATGATGATGTTATAAGCCCATGTGGTCTCGGCCAGCTCTTGACGCTTGGCTTCGGCTTCGGCACGAGTACGAAAATCGTATGTTTGAAACACCTGAGACACCAGGTCGTATGCTTGAACTGTCCACATGTTATTCACCATCCTTCATCACATATTCAAACAGGATCCACTTGGCACGATTGATGGCTTGACGAGCATCTTCGGCTCGCATGCTATCAACTTCACCGTATTCGGTATTGATCATTTCTTGTGCATCGCTCAGGATACTGGCTGCAACCATGGCAGGACCTGAGAAGCGAAAAGTGATACTGGACTCGACTGATTCGCGCATGCCAGCTTCGGTGACACCGTACATGCGGACTTGACGCTTTTCTAGCTCTGTGAGTGCTTGGTAAGTTGCTGTGGACATTTGGGACTCCTTTTTGCTGAACATGTGTATATTATAGCCGATCTGGCGATTCCGGTCAACCGTTTTTGTCCCAAAAACCCTGGATTTTGTGTGGGATTTTTGCAACAATTTCTGTTGTTTTTATGCAACAAAATCCGGGCTGATTTGTACTATTTCTTGGGCATCTGTACGCACACCACCTTGATGCTGCTCAAGTTCTGTGCTCTGAGCTCCTGAGCTGCCTTGTTGCAGGCTGCTTCTTGTTCAAACTGTCCCACATAGGTCACGCTGGTACTGGACATGCTGAGGATTACTGCGATGGCCCAGATCATATTTTCTTAAACCTTTCCATAAAGGCAGTGTTGATAATGTCCATCTCCGCCTGCTCTACGTAGAAGTCTGTGGTGGGATCGTAATACTGACCTTCTTTGTTGTCATAGTACAGCACACGACCGGAGAAGTTGAACGGACCTTCAAGTCCTTTGCGTGGGCTGTACTTGGTACGCATTTGGTCAGTTTCCGAACGATCAGCCACTACAGTATAACCCATTTGGTGCTCCTTGTTGCGATAAATGTTATTATAGCAGAACGGTGATTTCTGGTCAACCGTTTTTAAAAATGCAAAGGATTGCGGCGGCGCAGATGTGCAAGTGCCTGTTCCTTGCTGTCAAAGCGACCACTGATAGGAGTTTGTTGTGCTCCGCGCACAATGTACCAACCGCCCAAGAGACCGTTGTAGACGACTTTCATATTACTTGCTCCAATATTTTGGCAGCAGGCCCGATGCCAACTGATGAGCATGCCAAACAGCACCTGGGCGTCCGTGGTAATGTTCGGTTGCAATAAATTTTGTTCGATTTGCTTCAAACAAAAATATCTGCCACTTACCGCGTTTGGTACGGTGTTTACGTATTTTGAACACGCCGTTGGGTCCGGTAACGGTGCTGGTAGCACCACGTTGTGTCACTGTAGTCATATCACATGCTCCAATAAGTTTCGCTCGAAGGTGAGCAGAAGTAAGGTGTGTTCACGTCCTCTTGGAACTCCACACCACTCATCAAGTTCTTGCGAGTGACCATTTTAGGTTGATAATGCTTGATATCAACGATGCTCAACTCATCCGCTGACCAACCACTCTTGTTGCACAGACGAGTGCGAGTGGCGCGAGCAGCACCAAAAGTCTTGTAACTACGAGTGCGATTTGGACCATCGGTAACAATAAGACCAGTGCTTTTGGCGATAATGTAGTAGCTCATTTAGGACTCCTTTTTGCTGAACATGTGTATATTATAGCCGATCTAGCGATTCCGGTCAACCAGAATATTGTGGGTTTTTTGCGACATTTTTCAGCAAAAAAACCCTACCAATGGTAGGGTTTTTGTGTGGTTTTCCTGCAACAATTACGCTAGAATATCACCAAATTCCTGATTGGTATAATAATCTATCAATTTGCGCTGGATCATGGTGAGTAAGTCCCCAGCATTATCATCCACTATGAATCTCACTGGACAATGTCCCCAACTTCGGCGTGCTTGAAACTCAGCAAACCATTGTCGATGTGATTCCAAAGTTGGATCAAATACCACCCAGGGGCGACCAATAAACGACAGTTTGCTCATTTGATTTCCTCTGCAGCAGTTATATCAGCAAAAGTGTTTTCCACTTCCCACTCTACCCAATTTTTGATATCTTCAAACGGAATAGTTTCGTCTACCCATTCGTACACAAAATCCTTGTGACCTGAAAACAAGTAGTCCCTGAAGGTGGCATTCAACCGATGTTCCAGTTCGCGTATTTGGCGTTCAGGCCCTTGCCACAATCTAGACCACTTTATAGCATGCCCCACATGGCCTTCGTAGCTATTTTGGCGTTTGTCAAGATCGGAAGTAATTCCAAAACACGTTCTGGTTATGATAGCATCAGTGTCATCATCTACAAAGCGATGGCGCCAAAGATAAAAAATGTGTGGGCTAGTAGTATTTGTAGTCATAGTGATTAACAAGTTTTGTAGGTGTCATAGTCTGGCACTGCGGGCAGAGGCAATGTTCCGCCACGTTTCATGTAATCTTTAACCCAGATTGGAAGCAAACAAGCATCCTTCCATCCTTTGCCGTGAACTTTGGTATAGCGCAGTTTGCAATCATCGTGAAACGCTTTTGGAGAACCATAGCGTTTCATGTGTGTGTAAAATTCTTGTTCGTGTTCTTTGGTAATCTCAATATCCTGATCACGACAAAGAGCTGCGAATCGACCAAACTGAATAATATAACCTCCGTTGACACCTTTTTCGCTGGCGTAGTATTTGTCATGCCATTTTAGAGTCCATTCAAGATCTTTCTTGGTTTCATCAAATGCGTCGGTGCCGTGCCCTGCAAGATTCAATAATGCACTAACGTGACTGATCATGCCCGGTTTTGCCTTTTGGCCCGCTGCGTCAGCAGCCGGCGCCGCAAACATATTGTTGACTTGCATGATGTTCTGAATCTCATTGGCTTGCAAATCTTCTGTGAGATTGCTGTGATATAGTCGAACACCATTGACCATACTGCGAAAAATCCAAAATAGATCGGGCTCTTTTCGTCCTTTATAATTGATACAACGAAATCCATAATTGCCCACAGCTTCGCCCACAAGATCTGATCCGGGAACTTCTAAGTCATCATCAACTACTTTGCATTGAAGCAAAGTGTCTGGGGTGATCAATCCAAAGTGCATCATCAGGGCAAATGCTGTTCCACTTTGTTGGCCCTCCCATGCACTATAACGTCCTGTACTTTTGATATGGATCACGTTGAGCGGCTGCATGATACGAGGATCAAACAGTTCAATGATGTTCTTTCCAATATGTGGAGTTTCTAGCAGGCGTTGAATGTCCACATTGATATCGATTAGACTGGCAGCATGCAGCTCTAACCGACCAAAATGCTCTTGCTTGTAGGTCTCACCACCAAGACGTGTGCGTAATTTGTCAATGGCTTCTATAATACGAGGGTCATTGACAATAGTCTGCGAACGACTTACCAGTGGGTCGTAGATATTTCCCACAGACACCAGTGGTGTTTGTGTCAATTTGGGTGCAGGTGCGAATGGATTAGCTGCCATAGTATGATCCCTAACTAGTTAATAAGTGTTTAGTATAGCAGAATTGTCTATACTGGTCAATCGACTTTTGGACAAATTAAATGATCGCCCGTTGTTTGAGTTTGAGTGGTTCTTGCCAGATCGACTGACCCAATCGTCGGATGGCGTCGGCGCCAGCCTGTGGCGAATTCTCAAACATCTCTTCAATGTCTTTGGCTGTGATCCCTTCAGTTGCTTCCACTATGTAGATCTCATAGTTACGCTGGCTGTTGTATCTGGCTCGCAACATCAGATGATTGAGATTGGGCAGTTGAGATTGGACCTCTTGGCCCTTCAACGCTGCCCATACTCGGGCCTGCTCGTCCTCGGTGATATCCACCACCACTTCCAGCCCGTTGCAATCCCACATCACGAGAAATTGGTGGTTCATAAGTGGAACCTCTTCAATGCCTCACGACTTTCTTCGAGTCCGGTTATTTCCAACAGACCTTCCATGAATTCATGCATGAGTATCTGTTGTAAAGTCTGCACTTGCAGTTGATCTGATTCTGACAGTTCTTCAAACCAATTCTCATACTGGGATAGGTCTTTGAGACCCCACATGGATTCCAATAGATTCACTTGATGCCGGTCAAGGTCCGTGATGGATATTTTTTTGCTCACGTTCAACTCCATTTCAATTGATAAAAGGTGGCCAAGGCCGGATCTCGAAAATGAAATATCACTGTTCGATCAATGCTGCGTTCATCGGGCGGTATGTATGTCCATGTGAAATCATATCCTTGTATCAGACCCGACTGCTCCAGTTGATGCTTGCGATCCAGGCCTTCCTGCGGGCTCATGATCCTGAAAGATATTGACTGCGTCACGGTCTTGTGATGTATTCTTTGCGTATCAGTCGATCACAAAACACCCAGTCTCGAGAGTAATACAATCTCAAATCTGTGATGCGGTATTGGTTGCAGAAACTCTGCCCGTAACGTATGTTTTGCAATGCGTCCCAGGTGTATTGTTTTTGCCAATTTTCATAGTCCTTTAGTTGTATCTTTACAATTTCTGACAGCGGTTCCTTCATCAAGTCTTCGACCATGTGTGCAAACATCAGTACCTTCCAGAGTTAAAAAATCAAATCTCAATTGTTTTCAATTGCCAGTTCTGAGCACGAGCTTCGTGGCCAACATAACCACGTGGGTTACATACCACTCGACAGGTGCCAATTGTGTAGTCAAAAACGTCATGCATGTGGCCATGTGTCCACAACACAATTTCAGGATGGTCCAACATCAATTCAGACAGGTCTGAACCAAATGCACCATTCATCACAAATTGAGTTTGATACTGAGGTGCAATGCTGAGAGGGCTGGGAGCATGATGTCCTACCACAACAAATCGACCGTTGGGATTTTTTGCGATCTCGTCACGTACAAATGCCAACATGCTGTTGTGGTCTTCTACTGAATCTTCAGGAGTGAACTTGCTGGCCCGGGTTTTAAACGTCACTGTGTCTTTGCTGGCATCATAAGGCCAGTCTCCACTGGGCACACGACTCTTGTACGATACCATTCGATGACTGTTTTCAATGGTGCGGTAATCATTCATGTAGTCACGAATGGCCAGCAGGGTCTGCGGATCATTGCGATTCATATCAGTCCACAATGTGCCACACAAAAAAGTCACGCCGTTGATGGTCATGCTTTGCTTTTCCAACACATGCAGGTTGGTCAGGTATGATAGCTTTTCTTTCAAGCGAGGCACAGTCAAGGCATAGTCGCCCTGATAGTGCTCGTGATTGCCTGCAATGTATATCACCTGCGAAAATTGTTCTGCACAATGTTCAAAGAAGCTGTGATACCTATAACTTCTATTGTGTTCACCCAACAGCTTATGCACATCGCGATCATTCAATTCGCAGGCCACACAGATGTCGCCACCTAGGATCAGCACATCGGCGCCGTCAGTGTTGTTGATTTCAAGTGGTCCAAACTCCAGGTGGACGTCAGATGCTAATGCGATTTTCATTTATTTCTTGGTCAAATTGTTTCTTCAACTCAGCCAGTGCAGCAGGATCGCCACGGGCTATGGCTGCGTCTTTGTCAGGATAGCGTTGTTTGAAGTTCTTTATAATTTCAACTATGTTTTGCCCGGTACACACAAAGTCTTTTGTAAAGTGATTGTAACACAAAAATTGGTTGTCAACAGATTCAACCTCTAAAATAATCAAGGTTTCTTTTTCCAACTTGTCCAAAGTTTTCATGGCTTCTGGCGGCAAGTCTTCTAGTTCTTGTAACGCACGCCAGGTCTGCCAGGCATGATAAACATGGATCAGCGCGGCACCAAACAAAATGCCAAGCACAACAGGAATTAAAAATTCAGTCATATTGTAATTATACCTGCCGCATGGATTCCAAAGTGATCATCTTGCCCAGTTCGCGTTCAAAGTCCAGGTCATCCGGAATCACATAGTGACGGAATTGATTGTCGTCTTTGCGTCGGTCGTAGTGCCGGAAGGTGATGACCTTGCCACCGATGGCTGCCATCACAGTGATGTTCAAGCCAGTGTGGCTATCAATGGTATCTGGTTCGCGGCGAATTGCTCCTCGGCTTGAGTTCAGTGCAATTGCCTCGCCTCGATTGACACGGTCGCTGGACACGTCCTGAGCACTATTTACCCAGTCGCGAAGTTTTAGTTTAAGCCAATTCATGCTGCTTTCCTTTGTTTCAAATATTGTTCCCACTGAATCCACTGGTTCCGGACCAGGAATCCCCAATCACGTTGCTTGCGTCCGGGCATGAACAGGGTCCAACAGGTGATGCTGGGATCCAGTTCGATCCTGTGATAGGTATTGGCCTGAGCAGTGCGAAAACTGCCTGCACCGCACCAACGTGCGACTTCTCCAATTTTTCGTCCTTCAGCATCGAATGTAGGGCGCCATTCCCAATAACCACCTCGCAATATCAGTGTGGCAAAGGGCCATGGATGATCATGCACATCGTCTGGATCACTCTTGAGAAACTTGTGTACAAACACATTGAACGGAAAACGTTCGCGGTCTTTGAGAAACACATAGTAACGTTCCAGATACGGTTCATTGTCCAGCCTGTCATGGATAACGCGATAACGTCCCAGTCGGGTAAAAAGTTGCTTTATCATGCATTGAGTCCTTTACACAGCTATTGTAGCAGATTGTGATTTACTGGTCAACAAAAAACCCTGCACCGGGCAGGGTTTTTGCATGTGGTCTATCCCAACGGATTAGACCAAACCAAGGGCCATGGCCTTGTAACCAGCTGCCACAATCTTGCGGCTGGGCTTGCCAATCACATACTCGGTGACTTTGGTATGGTTGCCAGCCACACGGCTGTTGGCATACACAGCATAACCGGCAGCACGGATGCGGCTGGCTTCGGCGGAAAGATTCTTCACGCCAAAACGCTTTTCAGCAGCAGCAGGAGTCAACTTCTCGCCGTTGTACAAAGCACTGAATACCTTGAATGTTTTTGTTTCTGGATTAAAACGCATATAATTTACCTTTCATTAGTGAATAGCTGTTGCGTACAGCATTTGACTATTGTATAATCTTTTGCCAACAGTCGCAATGGTTTCTGGCAAAAATATATGGCAGTTTGCTCAATCTGATAAATACCTGTGCATAATATTAACGGCGTACATTATGTTACACACCATCACCACCATAACTGAAGAACTTGAACAATTGATCAAGGATGACCCGGTGCGTCCTGAGATACCCATACAAGACCGTGTCAACACCAACAGCAGAATCTATCTATTGAAAAATGGAGATAATACTTCGGCTGTGACCTGTGTTAAATTTCTCACTGTTGTGCCTGCTGCTGTGGAGGACATGGCCGACTTGGTTGAGAGTGCCACAACCGCGGTATTTTATACCATTTGGAGTTATGCAGCTGGCGCAGGCCGAACCTTGATACAAGAAGCACAAAAAAGCATCAAGGCTGAATTTCCCGACATACAGACCTATGTGACCTTGAGTCCCAAGACCGAGATGGCCCGACGTTTCCATATCAAGAATGGTGCGTCAGAACTGCGCGAAAATATTACCACCATCAACTACATCTACAAATAAAAAGCCCACCGAAGTGGGCTAAACCTAGTAAACAGTTAGGAGGCTTCTAGGTTTCTATATAGTAATATTCTGTTGGCTTTGTTTTTAACCATACACTTAGTTTACCACCTGCGTTGCTCTCTCCTGCCGCAGCCATTGCTTTAACAGCATCACCTTTACTTTCAAATCTACCATAAGGTGTTTGTATGGGCTTACGGCGTTTTTTAGCCGCTTCTGCATTTTTTTCTTCCCAGCCATTCTCTTCACGGGTCTTTGTACCATTACGTAAATTGGCTAGTTTTTCTGGATCCTTAAATGCATCTTTAATGACAGTAGATTTAAATTCTCTAAACTCAGTGTTTTCGTATTGAGCAGATACTGTTTTTGCAATCTTCTGATTACGTTTAGGATCTTTGACAATTTTCTTGCCTCTCTCAACTCTTGCTGCTCTAAAGACAGGGTCGGCTTCTTTTTTGTCCCGGGCCTCTTTATCTTTGGCTTCCCAATCAGCACGAAATACAGGATCCTGGTATTGTAAAGATGCCCGCTCGTTTCTAAGAAGGCGTTCGTCGCTTTGCGTAAGATCAGCATTCTTGTAGAGGCCTTCAATTTTTTCCCGAAGTGCCTTGGCGTCAATGGGCTTTTTCATTTAGGCCGCCTGACGGATAAGTTGTTTCCAACGGCCTTTGTAATCGTGATTCGGACGGTGCTTGGCTTTTTCCATATCTTTCCAAAGTTTCTGCTTGACCATACGCACACTCTTATCTTTAAGATTTTCCCAGTGTTCGTGTAAGAAAGATAGCATCTCTACTTTATCATCTTGTGTAGCATTTGGAAAAATATTGTGGTTTATAACCAAATCAGCAATCCATCCCCAATACTCGTTCTTTGCCATAAATTGATCTTGATAGGTAAGACGACTAAAAATAGCATACCGATCTTCGAGTTCGTTGATTATTTTCATTGACTTCTTTGCTTTCTTTGCTTCCTCAACGTCAATGGCTGTAGCAAGAGCATGATTCATTGTAAAGATAAATTTCACACGACCAAAAAATGGAATCTTAAATCCTGGCTCGCCGTCCACTCTGAAATTGTCAATGGCCGCCCGTTCAAACGGTTCTGCTTGTTTATATTGAGCCCCAAGACTTGCCCCATACACAAGTTTATCTGCTTGGTCCAAGTCTAGAGCAATTTTCATAGTATCAACAAAATCTGGATCAAACAATGTTTGAAGGTCATCACAATACACTACTACTTTTGGCAAGTCTTCAGGATCTAGCCAGTCTTTAGGATTGGTATCATTTGCGGGCCATCCAGCGGCGTGTAAAGTACAGGCTAACTTTTTCATAAAAGCCCAACGGCTTACATTGCCTTCGAAATGACATAACACTATATTGCGAGTATCTGCTTTGTGTGTAACTGTATGGGTTTTACCTACGCCTGCTTGCCCTCGGATGTAGAGGTGCGTGTCAAAGTCATCAAAGAAATCATCAATGATTTGTTCAAATTCGGTGCGTTTGTTTTGTCCTACAGAAATGTAGGGGATGAGAGTTTTATCAAGTTTCATAATGCCTCCTCAGACATATTAATTTGTAGATCTTCATTATCTACGGGTTAAAAGTGTTTGGACCTATTCCTAACACTATGCCATTAGTATAGCATCTTTACTTATACAGGTCAACAGGAACCTTACCAAAATATCTATTGCGAAAATATCACCACCATCAATTATATCTATAAATAATATGCTCGTGTAGCAATCTTGTCCTGCATAGGGCGGGACTTGAACAGCACACACATACACAGGAGAAAAACATGAGCAAAACACCTTACGAGATCCGTCTCGAACTTCTCAAAATGGCCAACGAAATCCTCGTGACGCCAGTCTTCCAACAACGTCAGGCATTGACTGATGAGTATCATTCTAAGTTAACTGACGCCAATCGAGGAACGCATCCGTTTCCAGCCTTGCCAGATTTTCCGTCCAGTACGAACATTGTGGACAAGGCCCAAGAACTGAAAAAGTTTGTGGATCAAGCATAAAAAAAGCCCCGAAAGGGGCTTTTTGTTTTGTGCTATTGGAGTTTACTTCTTGTTGAAGGACCAATAGATCACGCCTATTGCAACCAAACCAACCAGTCCTTGGCTGCCTAAGGCACCCACGAATTTGATCAGGCTTGCAGTCACATCGATTGCCAGGAACGGAACTGCGGCCCCAAATAGGATTTGCAGAATCACGCCAGCAGCGATCAGTTTGATACCAATATCGATGATACCGTTTAAAAGGCTCGTGGCCTTTGCCATTACATTGTCCATAAAATAAACTCCTTTGTAAAGCACATTTTTAGTGTGCTGGATTTTATTTAAGAATTATTACAGCAATCTTGTGTAATACCAGGTATTTTTGGTTGGTTTTGTCATTAACGGCTAGGTTAACTATTCAGGCTCATGCCATTGACCTTCAAAGCAATGCCGCATCTCATGACCAAGATTGGCCAAGGTGGTTTGTTTTTTGGTGTACACAAAACATTTGGTTTTGTTGAATTTGGCACAGCCACGCAGTTCGCCTTGCCCGGGATTCTTGGGTTTGCCGTAGCAGGCCTGATCTAGATCCTCCACCACAATCCATTCAATGATCTTGGGTGTGTGGTTGGGGCTAACATTAAAAATCAAATCGTCTTGGCCCACTCGCAATGTGTCTGCTGGCGTGATTGTCGAACTCAACAACAATAGCAATGCTGCTAACACTTTCATGATTAGTTCTCCTGTGTGGATTTTTTGCTCAAAGTAAATGACCCATCCTCGTTGGCTGTCCAGGTCAATGTGTCACCAATTTCCCAACCCATCTCGTCACACATGCCTTCGGGGAATGGCAGTATCAGCTCTCCTGTTTCGGGATCTTCTATCAAAGTCACTGTGGTCATATGATGTGTCCTGTTACGTTGTAGATCAACTGATCCAATGGATAATTATAATCTTGACCGTTTCTGCGCCTCATCCAAATTTGCTCTACTAATTCTTTATTATCGTATGGCTTACTAATTGTGGGTAATTCTCCACGACTTTCTAATTCTTCAATTAGGTCATCAGTTTCAAAATCACTCAAATCAACATCAACTTCAACTTCTTTGTATACGTATGGCATGTCATTGCTCCTGTGAAATTTCTACAATATGATATTTACTGTAGGGATACTGTTGTTGCAACCATTCAACCAGACCAGGTTCCCAGGGAAACAACACAGATTGATAACGATTGGTAATATATTTAAGCATGTTTTCAGTCATTGTAATCATGCCACACTTTTTACGTGTTTACAATCGCCGCGGAATCTAAATCCACTGCAAGTGCAATTCATTGTGCCGTTGACTTCGGTTATTCGGTACACATCGCCTTTGCTGCCTTGCACTTCCCACACTCGTCCTTGCGGTTCTTCGGGCTTGACAGCTACCTCAAACTGCACGGGATTCACTGTGAATTTGCGGCCACGCATGTCCAGGCGAATGGGTGCCTTGAAAGTGGTAGGTGTGCCAGTGCCAAACGGCACATAGGCAAACATTTTGCTCTTGGCATCATCCATGAGATACACATGGTTAGGTGCCTGACCTTTCCAGTCTGTGACTTCAGCAAACCATTTCATAGTGACATGATCCTTTGTAGCACTTGACGAGCCTGGGAAAGATCCCGGATCTTGGGCTCAACGGAAAGCCAATTTGAGTACGGTTGTTTCCAACGTATGGTGTACAAAGTCATATCAAGCCTTTGCAATACGATAGGTGATACCTTGCTTGGTCGACACCTTGGTAATATCACCCAATTTTTCATAATCCTTTTCAAGCAAGGCTAGATTCTTGCGATCTCTCACTGTGGGCTTGTCCACCTTGATGGCAATGAATTTGTTTCGCGGATTGATGTAGATGGCGCTGGCGGAGTAGCAAAGTTCCAGTCCCAGCTTCATGCGCTCGGCACGAGTGCGATCTGCATCGGTGTAGTGGCTCCACATGGCTGCGGCTCGCATTCTGGCGTCACGGGCTGCGGCAAAAGCATAAAAACCAGCGTTGTCAGTGTCTAAGTCAACGGCTTTCATTCAGGCTCCTTTGTTGCTGTAAGTGTATATTATAGCACAATTGGGTTTAGTGGTCAACCAGAATTTGTTGCACGTATTCCAGGGCATTCAGCACCTGATCTGTAGGAACTGCATGACTGGTATATCCTGAGATAATATGATTTAGATAATATTCGCTGGGTGGATAATGATCCTGGTCAGGATTCATATAATATACTTCAGCCAATAATATACGTCGACCCAAAGATACTCGCTGTCGGCTGCGATTATAATAATGTGGGTAACCTTCCAGATAATCCAGGGCAGTCAGATGCTCTGCGGTAATTTGCCATAATACTCCGTCCACGAAACTGCCCGGGGTAGATACCACATCTGCATG
>Ga0209086_10001881_pt1 | contig 16775 bp, 13 predicted proteins | sample M_130207_XF_Meta_FD_187312 | JGI IMG/M metagenome (GOLD analysis project Ga0209086, IMG submission 187312) | Freshwater microbial communities from Lake Montjoie, Canada to study carbon cycling - M_130207_XF_MetaG (SPAdes) (version 2) | ecosystem: Environmental > Aquatic > Freshwater > Lake... | reverse complement strand
CGATCCAAATGTTGGATGCGATGCTGGAGGACAAGAAACACGCTGCGAAGTCAGCGAAGATGGAACGCATTTCATTCTCAATGGCGAAAAGAAATGGGCAACTTCTGCGGCGTTAAGTGGACTTTTCACAGTGATGTGCAAGCAGAAAATCAAGGATCCAAAGAGTGGAAAAACGAAAGATTCGGTGACTGCGCTCATTTGCACTCCAGATATGGAAGGCATCGAAATCTTCAGTCGCAATCGATCAAAGTGTGGAATCCGAGGAACGTGGCAAGCGCGAATTCGATTGACCAATGTCAAAGTTCCGCGAACCAACTTGCTATCGAAAGAAGGTCGTGGACTGAATGTTGCTCTGACATGTCTGAATTATGGACGCTGCACTTTGTCTGCTGGAATGCTCGGCGGGGCGACATACGCCTTCGAGCAGGCGACGAAGTGGGCGAAGTATCGATATCAGTTCGATCGACCGTTGGGCGAATTCGATCTTGTGAAGGAGCGACTCGCACGCAGTGCTGCATACGTGTACGCAATGGATGCGATGCTCTATATGACCACTGGATTCTTGGACCGCGGCGACGAAGACATAATGTTGGAAACGGCGATGTGCAAAGTGTTCTGCAGCGAATATGGATTTCGCACGGTGGATGATGCGATGCAAATTCTCGGCGGCGAATCGTATATGACCGAGAATAATGTCGAGCGAATTTGGCGTGATTCTCGCATCAATACGATCGTCGAAGGTGCAAACGAAGTCATGCATTCATTCATCTTTGCATACGGCTCAAAGCAACTCGGCGAATGGATGTTGGGAATCAAAGCGAAGCCATTCAAACAAATCGGCGCGGCGGCACGCATCGGCGGCGAACTCTTCTTGGGAATGCGTCGGCCCGTTCCAAGATTTGAAAAGATTCATCCAAAGTTGCAACGCCACGCTCAGGAAATGATGTTCCGCATTCGGGACCATTCATACAACGTAAAAATGATGTTCAAGGAACACGAAGAGGGATTGATCGGAAATCAATTCATCCAAGCGCGCCTTTCGAAATGTGCGATGTGGATTCATGCAGTTTCATGCACGCTCAGTAAGTGCGATGCACAATTGCGATCTGGGTTGCAAGGTGCGAAGCTTGCGCATGAAATGTTGGTGGTCGATCAACTCTGTGCACTTGCAAATGCCGGGATCGATGAAGAGACGCGCGGTCTTCGCTGGAACATCGATGCGATCACGCGCTCATGCGCAGATTCCGTTCTCGCCCAAGCGGATGGACTCAGCAATGCGGAATATTCCATTCCAGAGCGCACGCCAGTGATGGCTGCTCGCGGAACTGGGCTACCGATTGCGACCCACGGCATTCCACAGTTCGGAAGTGGAACGGTGTTCACTGGTCAAAAAGTGGAATAACCGCTCACGAGTTTTCCACTGGTTTTACCCAATTTTTTTGACAGTTTGGTCAGGATGACCCTCATCGTCTATTCTTTTCCGTTCGTGTATCGCAGCGAGATCAGTTCACACTCATTTTCTTTGGAGCATTGAATGCACATTCTTGAAAGCATGGTTCAGCACGGACACGAACGCATCTCCTTCACAAATGATCCTGCAACGGGATTGAGGGCGATTATTGCGATCCACTCGACAGTGCTTGGCAATGCGCTTGGTGGAACGCGACGCTTCCATTATGGAAATGAGAATGATGCGATTTTCGATGTGCTGCGACTCTCCGAAGGAATGACATACAAAGCCGCTGCTGCAGATCTCGCTCTCGGCGGCGGCAAGAGTGTCATCCTCTTGAACAAACAAGGCGAACAACCAACGGAAGCTCAAGGGCGCGCGATGGGTCGATTCGTTGAAAGTCACGGCGGTTCGTACATCGCAGCAGAAGATGTTGGAGTCAGTCCGCAGTTCTGTGATTGGATGGCGCAAGAATGTCGCCACATCATGGGCGGCGAAGCTGTTTCGCATGGCGGTGATCCGAGTCCTTGGACTGCACTTGGTTGCTTCAATTCGATGAAGGCATGCCTGCGACATCTTGGTCGCAAGGTTGATTTCTCGAATCTTTCCGTCGGCGTTCAAGGATGTGGCGCGACTGGTTACAAGTTGGCAAAGTTGCTTCGTTCAGCTGGCGCTGCGGTCATGGTGACCGACGTGCATGTGCCAACAATGAAGCGCGCCGTTGAAGAACTTGGTTGCGTTGCGATCGGCAACGACCGCAATCTTTTCCACGAAAAGCTGGACATTTTGGCGCCTTGTGCGATGGGTGGAATGCTCGATCACGCAACAATCACCAATCTTCACTGCGAGATTATTTGTGGAACCGCGAACAACCAACTGATGAATCCTCATACTGATGGAGCACTGTTGAAGAAGCGCGGCATTCTCTATTCACCAGATTTCATCGCCAACGCTGGTGGTCTGATTCGGCTCGGCGGATTGCATCTTGGCATGACTGAAGCGACCATCGATCAGAAGGTTGCGGCAATCGAAGAGACAACACTTGCCGTGATGCGAGAATCTGCTCATAGCGAAAGTGTTTCTGATGCGGCGATCGCTTATGCAAAGCGCCGAATCGATGCGGCTCGCAAAGTCAAGGAAGCGCATTTGGCTCCGACATCTTGAGAGGCTGATCGCATTTCATGTCAAACCAAAGTCTCGGTCGCCTCGAAATTATTTGCGGCCCGATGTTCTCTGGCAAGACAACGGAGTTGATTCGCCGTATTGAGAACGCGCGTGAATTAGGTTTCACCACACTTGCGATCAAACCAACAACCGATACGAGATATGCCCAAGAGGAATTAGTCACGCACGCTGGCCAGCGTATTCAGGCATTTGCTGCACTGAACGCAGCAGAAATTCTCACGCGTGTTGGCGAACTGCGGATTTCGAAGCGCATACAAATCATTGCGATCGACGAAGCGCATTTTTTTGGCGAAGAACTTTCACAAGTGTGTGCCACGCTTGTGTCGGAGGGATCACGCGTCATCGTTGTCGGATTGGAATTTGATCACCGCGGCGATGTCTTTGAGCCTTTCTCCTCATTATTTCCGCTTTCAAACGACACGACTCGGCTTGTGGGAGTTTGTGCGCTCTGTGGCAACAAGGCAATTCACACGCAACGAATGATCGCGAATTCTCAACGGATCGTCGTTGGCGGTGTTGGCGATTACCAACCTCGCTGCGAAAAGTGTTTCGTGCCATCGCGAGGATGATTCGCAAAGCAGTATTCTCATGCGCACATGCAGCAACTCACTGGCTTGATTGGCATTGGAGTCATCCTGGCAATTGGATTTGCGCTTTCTACAAACAGACGTCGAATCAATGTGCGAACGATCGTCTCTGGAGTTGCAATCCAACTGTTGCTTGCATTTCTGTTTCTGCGATTTCCACCTGTTGTTCGCGTCTTTGATCTTTTCGCTGCTGGTGTGACTCGTGTGATTTCATTTGCAGATTCTGGCACATCCTTCATCTTTGGAAAAGCCGCAGACCCAAGCGGTCCGTGGGGGTTCATATTTGTTGTCAAGGTGCTGCCAATTATTATTTTCTTCGCATCGTTGATGGCTGTCCTTTATCACTTGGGAATTATGCAGCGCCTTGTGGCAGTGCTGGCATGGGTCATTCGCCGCGTACTGAATGTCACTGGAGTTGAGGCTCTTTCTGCATCAGCGAATATTTTCGTTGGTCAGACTGAAGCTCCACTCACCGTGAAGCCGTTCATTGCAACGATGACGCGATCGCAAATTATGGCTGTTATGACAGTGGGATTTGCGACAATCGCAGGCAGTGTCATGGCGGCATACATCGTGATGCTCGGTGGTGATTCAGATGAAACTCGCATTCTGATGGCGAAACATTTGATGACGGCCAGCGTGATGTCTGCGCCAGCGGGATTGGTGATGGCGAAGCTGATGCTGCCAGAAACCGAAACTCCGCGAGATGAATCTCTTGATGCTCTCAAGACGATTCCAAAGACTGCCTGCAATGTGATGGATGCAGCAGCCGAGGGAGCGACAGATGGTTTGCGACTTGCGCTGAATGTTGCAGCAATGCTTGTCGCTTTCGTTGCGCTCTTGGCGTTGTTGAATTATCCGTTGACAGCACTGAGTGAAATTGACTCAATTGCAGCGTGGCGTACCGCGCACGGAATCCCAGTACTGACATTTCAAAATATCCTTGGCTATGTCTTTACTCCCCTTGCTTGGTGCATGGGCGTGGGCTCGGAAGACGCGCGCAAAGTTGGCTCACTCATGGGGCAACAAATTATTGCTACCGAATTTGTGGCATATGTCGATTTGAGTGCGTCGCTTCGGGACGGAACAATTGGCTTTCGAGCAGCGCAAATTTCAACGTACGCGCTCTGCGGATTTGCGAATTTGCCGTCGATTGCAATTCAAATCGGCGGACTGAGCGCGATGGCACCAAATCGACGCGGCGACTTTGCGTCGCTTGGTCTGCGCGCAATGGTCGCGGGCGCACTCGCCTGTTGGATGACTGGAAGCGTTGCAAGTTTGTTCATTGGGTGATGATTTATTTTTTCGATGCATAAAGTATCTTCACGCTGCGCATGGCTGACGAATATTCAAACTCCAATTCATCATCGGCCGCGCGAAGTCGATCGAGTGGGTGCTGCGGATGCTCGGGATGCGGAACGATCTTTGTACTCGCGCTTCTTGCTGCGGGGATTTATTTCGGAGTTCGATCGTGTGACAAGATCAGCGATGCCATCAAAAATTTCTCCCTCGTACAAACCACGATCACCAGCACCTTGACCAGCGCACTTGGGGATCTGCAACCACAAGGCGGGCTGCTCGTTGGCTGGCGTGAAATCGATACGCGCGTGAAGTTCGATCGCGAAACAACAGTTGGTGCGTTTGGATACAAAGTCCCCGTCGGTTCCGTGCATGTTTTCTTGGATGTTCCCGGCAATCGTGCGCAATACATTATTCCATCCAATGGACCAAACGACGAACATTGGGATGCTCAGCCCATCAGCGAAAGCGTCATCATGCTGACTCTTCCGGCACCGATCGTGAATGACAAAGTGGTTGAGGTCCAATCGGATCCTGGAAAAATAAAGGTCTACATCGACAACGATTGGATGGAGCATCTCATTCCAAGTGGCGGCGACATAGACCAAGCGAAGAAACTTCTTCGACAAGCTGTCATTGAAACTGCGCAATCCAAGCCTGCACTTGCAGAAGTTCGAATCGAGGCGCGGCAAGTTGCGAGAAAGTTCTTGAGCGAACTTTTCACCAGATCGCTTGGGCGACCCGTTACCGTTGTCGTGCAATTTGCCGACGAGATTGGTGCTCAAGTTGGTGGACAAGTTGGTGCTCAAGTTGGTGGACAAGTTGGCGGTCAAGGCTCCAGCGATTTCCCAAAGTAACCCAAAGGTTTTCAAAGACTCGAATGGGCAACCGTGGACTCGCGCAATGCGATCGGGGTACTCTCGTCATCAATGATTCAAGCCGCAATCCCATGTTCGGAAGATCTGCCATATCCATCGCAAAGACAGCTCGTTTTCGGCAGCGAAATGGTGGCAACGAGCCAGCCTCTTGCAGCGCAAGCTGGACTTGAAATGTTGCGTCAGGGCGGAAGTGCTGCAGATGCGGCGATCGCAGCAGCTGCGGTGTTGACGGTGACCGAGCCCACAACAAACGGAATCGGTGGCGATGCATTTGCAATCGTGTGGGATGGAAAATCACTGCACGGAGTGAACGGCAGCGGTCGATCACCTGCTCTTCTGTCGCGTGAACACTTTGCAGGCATGAACAAGATGCCAATGGATGGATGGTTGCCGATTACTGTTCCTGGACAAGTTGCGCTCTGGGCGGATGTCAATAAAAAGTTTGGTCGATTGCCATTTGCAGCGCTTCTCGCACCTGCGATTGCATATGCGCGAGATGGATATCAAGTTGCCCCACTCACGGCACAATTATGGAAGCGCGCGACAGATGTGTATGCCAAACGTGCAAATACCCAAGCATGGCGCGCAACATTTCTCAAAGATGGTGATGCCCCTCGTGCGGGATCGCGAATGCAGTTGCCCGATCATGCGCGCACGCTTGAAGCGATTGCGCAAAGTGGTGGTCGCGCAATGTATGAAGGGGAACTTGCCAAAGCTATTGATGCGGCAGCTCGCGATCAAGGTGGCCATCTTCGATTCTCCGATCTTGCCGCACATAAAACTGAATTCGCTCCCACGATTTCCGTGCCATATCGCGGATATCGACTTCACGAAATTGCGCCAAATGGACAGGGAATTGCTGCATTAATTGCACTTGGCATTCTTGAAACCAGAGACTTCGCAAATCTCTCCGCGGATTGTCCAGATGCGCTGCATATCGCCATCGAAGCCATCAAGCTTGGCTTCGCAGATGCGCATGCGCATGTTGCAGATCCTGCAAATATGAGGATCACATCTGCGGAGTTGATGGAACCTTCGCGGCTTGTGAAACTTGCAAAGCGAATCGATCTTGCTCAAGCACAAGATTTCAGCAGCGGCATTCCAAAGCCCGGCGGAACGGTTTATCTTTGCGCTGCAGATTCGCAAGGCATGATGATCTCAATTATTCAGAGCAACTATGCAGGATTTGGTTCTGGTGTTGTGATTCCTGGTACTGGCATCGCGATGCAAAATCGCGGAGCGTGTTTTAATCTTGAAAAGGGTCATCCAAACTGTGTCGGTCCATCGAAGCGTCCATACCACACGATCATTCCAGGATTCGTCACGCGTACAACGCCGACTGGTGAAGAACCCGCGATGGCGTTTGGCGTGATGGGTGGATTTATGCAGCCTCAGGGTCATGTGCAAGTGATGATGCGCATGATCGACTTCGCGCAAAATCCTCAAGCAGCACTTGATGCTCCTCGTTGGCAATGGATGCAAGGGAAATCGATTCAGTTGGAACCAGGATTCTCGGACGCAACAATCGCAGAATTACGCCGCCGCGGGCATGAAATCACAATTGCGGACGCAAGAACGGTCTCTTTTGGCCGTGGGCAAGCGATTGTTCGGATGAGCGATGGTTGGATGGGTGCCAGCGATTTGCGCGCCGACGGAATTGTTGCTGCGCGATAAGTTCGCATCTCTACTCAGAACCGTTTCGGCGAAACCGCCCCTCTGCGCTACACTTTTTCAATGCCCATAAAGAGTATTTTGAAGTTGGAAATCGAGCGCGTCTCGATCCTCGACGAACACGGAAACTATGACGAGAAACTCGGTGCCGGTCTGATTCCAGACGCTGACCTTGTGAAACTTTATGAAGCGATGTCGTCGTGTCGCTATCTCGATGAAGTTGCTTTCAAATTGCAACGCTCGGGACGCATGGGAACCTATCCGCAGAACATGGGGCAGGAAGCCACAAGCTTGGCCGCGGCATATGTCTTGAACCAAGATGATTGGTTGGTCACTTGCTACCGCGAAAATTGCGGACTCTTCTGGCGCGGCGTTCCAATGGAAGCGATTCTTCTGCACTGGATGGGCGACGAGCGTGGCAATGCGATGCCTCGTCCACACTTTGCGACTCCGATCGCCGTTCCGATCGGAACACAGATGTTGCATGCGACTGGATTGGCATGGGCATCAAAGTATCGCGGGGAAAAACAAATTGCGTGCACATTCTTTGGTGATGGCGCAACAAGCGAAGGCGACTTCCACGAAGCTGCGAATTTCGCTGCGAATCTCGATATTCCTGTGGTTTTCTGTTGCCAGAACAACTTCTGGGCGATCAGCGTTCCTGGAAAAATTCAGTGCAGCGCTCCAACAGTTGCGCAGCGTGGCATCGCATACGGAATGCCTTGCCTGCAAGTCGATGGCAACGATATTTTCGCGTGCGTCTATGCAGTCAAAGAAGCTGCCGAACGAGCGCGCAAAGAATCCCGACCAACCTTCATCGAAATGGTCACCTATCGACTTGGTGATCACACCACCGCAGATGACGCGCGTCGATACCGCGATCAAGCGGAAGTTGATGTTTGGAAGTTGCGCGATCCTCTGCTTCGAACTCGTAAATTTATGGAAAGCAAGAAACTGTGGGATTCATCCAAAGAAGACGCGATGCGACAGCGCATCGAAGTCGAAGTGAACGCCGCAGTCGCGCGCAGCGAACAGATCGTGACGCCAGAGGTCTCGGACGTTTTCAATTACACCTTTGCAGAACTGCCGTCAGATTTGGCGCAACAACGCGACTCGATGCAAACACATTCGTTGGCATCCGAAGCCACCGTTCGATCGGAAGGACACTAAAAAAATGGCGAATCTCAATCTTGTTCAAGCAATCAACCTTGCACTCATTCAAGAAATGGAAAAGGATGATCGTGTCCTGCTGCTCGGTGAAGATGTGGGCATCAATGGAGGTGTTTTCCGAGTCACCGAGGGACTTCACGCACGCTTCGGCGCGCGTCGAGTTGTTGATACTCCGCTTGCTGAAAGTGGAATCATCGGCACCTCGATCGGACTTGCGATGGCAGGACTTCGACCAATTCCCGAAATTCAATTCGATGGCTTCTTGGGCCCGGCGTATGACCAGATTTGCAGTCACGCCGCTCGCATGCGAACACGAACGCGCGGCGCGTTCACTGTGCCATTGACGATTCGCGTTCCTGTCGGTGGCGGCATTCACGCACCCGAATTGCACAGCGATTCTCCCGAAGCAATTTATTCTCATCAACCTGGCCTCAAAGTTGTGATGCCAAGTTCGCCTTATGACGCGAAGGGGCTTCTGATCAGTTCGATTCGCGATCCAGATCCAGTCATCTTCTTTGAACCCAAGCGTGTCTATCGCGCATTTCGCGAAGAAGTTCCAGAAGATGAATACACAATTCCAATCGGCAAAGCTCGCGTTGTGTGCGAAGGAACAGAACTGACCATCGTGAGTTGGGGCGCCAGCGTTCTGCAGTGCATGGAGAGCATCGAAAAATCTTCTCGTTCGATCGAACTGATTGATCTGCGCACAATTTTTCCGATGGATCTTGAAGCAATCGAAGCGAGCGTGCGCAAGACAGGTCGATGCGTTGTCGTGCACGAAGCACCTCGCACAGGTGGCATGGGTGCAGAAGTCGCTGCGCAAATTATGGAGCGATGCTTTCTGTATCTCGAAGCTCCAGTACAACGCGTGACTGGTTTCGACACGATTATGCCTTATTACAAGCTTGAATTGAGTTATATGCCCGACGCCAACCGCATCAGCGGAGCGATCGAGGATGTCTTCTCATTCTGACCCACCCGCTTCTTTCACAACTGGCATCTCGATCGACTTCACCCCCGTATCCTGAACACACATATGGCTGGACTCAAACAACCCGCGGACAAGAGCCACTTCCTTCTTCCAGATTTGGGCGAAGGTTTGGTTGAAGCAGAACTCATTCGATGGTTGGTCAAGCCAGGCGAAGCGGTTAAGGAATCGCAGCCGATGGCTGAGATGCAAACCGACAAGGCGCTTGTCGAAGTCCCGAGTCCGTGGGCGGGAACGATCAGCGAACTCTGCGGCAAAGAAGGAGACATTATTAAAGTTGCAGCAGTGCTCGTGCGATATGGTGTCGGCGTTGCAAGCACGACGAAACCTGCGACTGCGCCAGCGAAGACTGCCGCGAAAGAATCCGCACCTGCATGTGTCTCATCGCAAGTTGCCGCGGGCGTAAAGGGATCGGGCGACGACCTGAGCAAAGATCAAGGAACTGTTGTCGGCAGTATGCAAGGGACATTGAATGTTGCCAGCCGATTCGCGCGCAAAGATGATGAGCATCTCACGACAACGAAATCAATAAAAACTCCACAAGGCAAGTCGCTCGCGACTCCTGCAGTGCGGCGAATTGCGAAAGAGCTTTCGATTGATATCAATCGAGTCGATGGAACTGGCCGCGGCGGACGCGTCACCGCAACTGATGTTGGATCCTTTGCGGGCGCGGCTCCTTCGCCGAGCAAAGCCAGAACTCCTGCCGCAGGAAATGGATTTGCTGCGCGCGCCGTTGCTGCTCCCATCAACTTGCCTCCAGTCGATAAAGATGGCGTTTCTCAGCGCATTCCATTCCGTGGAGTTCGTCGAAAGATCGCAGAAGCACTGGCAAAGTCCGTGCAAACTGCGGTGCATTTCACAGCAGTCGACGAGGCAGATGTCACACAACTTGACATCAAGCGCAAAGAATATTCCCGCGTCATTGGCCAAAAACTTTCAATGCTTCCATTTGTGATGCTTGCTGTTTGCAAAGCGCTTCGTGTATTCCCAGCGCTCAACGCGAATGTCGATGATGCGAATAACGAAATATTGATCAAGGGCGTAATCAATATTGGTGTCGCAGTCGATACAGAATCTGGATTAATGGTTCCGGTTATTCGCGATGCGGATCGCAAGTCTGCTTTAGAGCTTGGAACAGCAGTGAAAACCCTCGCAGCAAAGTGCAAGGATCGCTCGATCACCCGCGAAGAATCGATGGGTGGAACATTTACCATCTCGAATGTGGGCTCGTACGGTGGAATGTTTGCGACTCCGATTATCAATTATCCAGAAGTCGCAATTCTTGCCGCAGGACGCGCACGAGAACGCGTGCTCGTCAAAGATGGAAAGTTCTACGCCGGACTTGTTCTTCCCCTTTCGATTTCATGCGATCACAGAGTTGTCGACGGCGCGCAAGCGGTGCGATTTCTCAGTGAAGTCATTCGGCTGCTGGAAAACCCCAACGAATTCACCGAGTAACGGTGACAGACTCGACGCACCAGATTGGCTCTGGGATTGGCTTTGGGGTTGGCTCTGGCGATTCGCCAATTCTAGATTTGAATGATCCAAGACTCGACGATTATCGTTTTCTTCGCGACCGAGATTTGTCAGGTGCGCGAAGAAGCGAAGGACTGTTCGTTGGCGAGACACTGCCAATTCTCACGCAGATGCTTGCGATCCCAGGAGTAACTCGAAGCATTCTTGCCTCGCAGCGCATGGCAGAACGTGCTGCGCAAGTGATTGCGCAATCTGCATCGCCCAATGTTCCGCTACTGATTGCCTCCGATGCGATCATCGAGCAAACTGCGGGATTTGATGTCCACCGCGGCGCGCTCGCCATCGGACTTCGTGCTCCACTCGATTGCCGAACGCCATTCGATCCTGCATTTCAATCTGCTAATCTGCTGGTCGCTCTCGATGGCGTTATCAACATGGACAATGTGGGCGCAATTTTTCGTGGTGCTGCTGCGTTTGGAGTTGACGGAGTCTTGCTCTCCAAAGATTCGCATGACCCGCTCTATCGAAAAGCCCTGCGCGTGTCGATGGGATATGCGCTGACGATTCCGTATGCATGGTGCGACGATCTCGCTTCGACAATCAGCGAAATGCGTGCTCGCCGACCTCTGTTGCGTGTTCTTGCTGCGGATTGTTCACGTTCTGCAAAGGACATCGCCGACTTCGATTCGCAAACACATGCAAAGACTCCGCCAACAATGCTGATCGTCGGCAGTGAATTCGAAGGAATCTCTCCTCTGGTTCTGAAGGCATCCACGGACCGCGTGCGAATTCAGATCGCGACATCGGTCGATTCGCTCAATGCTGCAGTGGCGGCAAGTATTTGCCTGCATCGGTTGGCGGCAAAGCCTATTTAACCGCTCAAAAGTTGCGAGCGAAGCGGATTGACAGCCTGCCTTCGTCAAATCTGAACGCAATCTTCACAGAACGCATTTGTACGTCCATTAGTTTTCCGTCTGCCCAGTCTTGTCCCGTCTTGAATTCGTGGCTGGGGAAAGCGCCTCCGTCGAATGAATTTCAAGCATCACGCAAAGAGCCTCACACATGATCAAAGATCTCCAGAACCAAAGCCGTTGTTTCGACAAATTCTTGAAGCTTGTAATTGCAAGCAGCCTGATGTTGCTCGCAGCAATTTTTGTACTCAACGTGCCGCCTGCGCTTGCAACGCCTATGCAATCTTCCCAAGCTCCAGCGGTAAAGCCTGTTACAAAAAAACCTGCTGCTGCCCCACCGAAATCACCAACCTCTTCTACGACGACGACTCCGAAGAAACCCTCAGCCACAAAGTCATCGTCGACAACTGCCACAAAGACTCCTGATGCCACTCCACCCCAAGCAGCAAAACCATCCCTTGAGGAAACTCGCCTGACACTTTCCAAGTGGATTGAAACGCAACAAATCATTTCGAAGGAGCGCAACGATTGGCAACAGGGAAAGGAGATTCTCCAAAGTCGAATCGAACTGGTCGGGAAAGAGGTAGGAGTTCTCAACGAGAAAATTACTCAGTCACAGGCTGCTGTCGTGGAATCAAATGCAAAGCGAGACCAACTCATCGCAGAAAATGATCTGCTGAAATCGTCTACAGCACAATTGGCGAACGCCGTGACGGTGATGGAAGAACAAGTACGAAAACTCTCTAAATTGATGCCAGAGCCTGTTGCGGCAAGACTCCTTCCTCTTCTGCAGCGCATCCCCGTGGATCCAACAAACACACGCGTTTCAACAGCCGAACGCTTTCAGAATGTTCTTGGAATTCTCACTGAGTTGAACAAGGTCAATAGCGAACTCGCGGTGACGTATGAAATTAAAACGCTCGCAGATGGCTCATCAAGCGAAGTTCAAGTGCTCTACATCGGACTCGCGCAGGCGTACTACATCAGTCCACGAGGCGAGGGTGGCATCGGTCGACCAACAGAAGATGGTTGGAAATGGGAGCCAGCTCCGGCAACATCAAATTCGATTCTGAAGGCTCTCGAAATTATCCAAGGAAAAGAGACTCCCACGTTTGTTCCACTTCCAATGAAGATCCAATGATGAACCTATTACGAACATTTTTGCTTGTATCCGCCGTTTCTCTTTCTTGTGGAGTTGTTGTGGCTCACGGCCAAACTCCCCAAGATTCTCCGGATGAAAATCCCACAATCAGTCAGGCTGCACGCAGCGCAGGAAATGAATTAAGCAAGAGCATTACTGAATTGAATGCGATGCGCGCACAAATTGCTGGCGAGAAGCTGCCACTTGCACAAGAGTTGACCACTTTAGAAGAGAGCGTCATCCAACTTCGTCGTGACAATGAGAAGGTCCAACGACTCGTGGATGCTGGCGCTCTTGAAATTGGAACGATGAAAGCGGAAATGAAAGTTCGTCAAGATGAATTGAGCTATATCGGCAGTTTGCTTGACGAATATGCGCGAACATTCGAAACGAAAGTCGGTGTTGGAGAAATGCAAATCTACGGAGAGCCTGTCGAGACTGCGAAACAGGCTGTCGAAAACAAAACACTTACTCCAACGGAACGATTTGCTCGACAAACTTTGTTTACCAGCCTGACAATCAAGCGACTCTTCGATGTGATTGGTGGAAATCTATTCGCTGGAGTTGGTGTTGACACCCTTGGCACCGTAATGAAAGGGCAATTTGCCATGATCGGTCCGATCACTTTCTTTCGCGCCGATTCTGGAATGGCAGGAGTCGCTGTTCCGCAAGTCGGTTCGCCCAACCCACTCGTGCGACCTCTCGAAGGAGAACTCTCTGGCGCGATTGGATCATTGGTCGCATCGGGAGAAGGAACACTTCCACTCGATCCATCTCGCGGTGGCGCTCTCAAAGCTCTCGTCCAGAAAACAAACATTGTTCATATTTTCGTAAAGGGTGGCCCAATCATGTGGCCATTGTTGTTCGCATCGATTGTCTCTTTGGCAGTCGTCTTAGAACGGTTGCTCTTCCTTTTGAGCGAGCAACGAAAACGGAGTCCAAAGACCCTCGGGAAATTTTTTGTCGAAGTTGGAAAAGGAAATCTTGCCGCAGCAATCGAACTCGCCAACAAGTCCAAGGACGCAGTGGTGACAACGCTCGGCTATGCGCTCGAGCATCGAGATCAATCACTCGGACATGCGCTTGCGTATGCAGAAACCCGTGCTTTTAAGCGGTATCGACGTGGCATCGCAATTTTGGACACTGTGATCACGCTTGCTCCACTTCTGGGTCTTCTTGGAACCGTGACAGGCATGATGGCTTCTTTCTCTGTGATCGGCGGAGATTTGAGTTCACCTGGCGCAATCACCGGTGGTATCTCAGAAGCTCTCATCGCGACAGCGTTTGGACTCGTGATCGCAATCTGCTCGCTCTTGCCGTTCAACTATCTCAACAATCGAATTGAGGGAATTGAAAATGAAATGCTTGCTGCTGGCGAACAACTCAAGTTGCTCGTTGAAAAGCGGACAGGTGAAACTTCCAATCTCGACGTTGATTCCATTCTCGCGTCATCCGCAGCGGCTGCAATAGTTGGAGGCGCCTGACCATGGCAGGTGGTGGAGGCGGCCTATCCCGCGGCAAGAAGAAAAAGGCTCGCATTGAAATCATTCCGTTGATCGACATTATCTTTTTTCTTTTGGCGACATTCATCATGGTCTCTCTCAGTATGTCGAAGAATCAAGGGGTGCAAGTTGCGCTGCCTGGTGCGGCATCAGCCCAGTCACTCGGCGATCAGTCGGAAATGGAAAAAGCCGTCACATTAAGCGTCAATGACAAGGGTGAGATTTTCTTCAATAAAGACAAAATCACTCTGGCACAGTTGCCAATGAAACTACAGACATTCAAACTGACTTCGAAAGATCCCAAGGTCATCATCAATAGTGATGGCGCAGCGGACTTCAAGTATGTCGTCGGGATCTTGGACGAGGTTCGAAAGTTAGGGATCGCCAAGGTCGGCATCAACACGGACAAAAAATGATGAAGGTGCGCGTGATCCTGTGCATCGTCGGCGCATTGATCGTGCATCTTGCCGTCATTTGTTTCGGCGGGATTCTCTTTCTTGACGACGAGAACAGCCATGCGAGCCATCAGAATGTTGAACTCTTGTCCGAAGATGTTGAGAAGGACAAAGTTGAAGAACAAGTCAAAGAAAAAGTCGAAGAACTGAAAGCGGAATCTGAAGCACCGCCTGATCCAAACCAAGCTCTCCAAAGTGTCGATTCTCCAGTCGCAAGTGATGATGCTCCTGCTCTCGATGCGGCGAGCCTGAGCGCAATCGAACAAGTACTCAATGGAACTGGCGGAGGTGGCGCCGGAGATTTCGGTGGAGGACTTTCCCTTGCATCAGGAGGGCGAATCGGCGGGACTGGAAAAGCCGGCGCAGATGATCAGGAATTTCAAGGAGCATTCAGTCTCTCTGAAATTGATCAAAGACCACGCGCGATCCATCAAGTTGCTGGCGCATTTCCCGCAGATATGCGTGCGAAGAATATCGACGGCGTCGTCACTTTGATATTCATCGTCGATGAAACTGGCCGAGTGATCAATCCTCGAGTTGAAAAATCATCACACCCAGAATTTGATGCGCCAGCTCTTGAAGCTGTCCGTCAATGGAAGTTTGAACCTGCAATTAAAGGCGGACAGCGCGTCAGCTGCCGCATGAGAGTCCCCATTCGTTTTCAAGCGAAATAAAGCTATGCGAATCACATCAACCATTATCGTTGCTCTCCTCTGTATCAACACACCTGCCCATTTCGCGCATGCGAAGGGAGATTCTGCACCTGGCCCTTCAATGCAGATTGCTCAACCTGACTTGTCCATCATCTGGAATGATCCTGGTTTTCAGAAATCATTTATTGGCGGATATGGAATCAATCCAGACATCGAGCCTCGTGTTTCTCAAGACGATATGGCGTTGCTCGAACTTGTGCGGCAACTGATGGCCGATGAACTGCCGGCTGCCGAAGCGTTACTGAAAGATTCCGTCAAGCTCGATTCATCTGCGACGCTCGATCTCACTCTCGGCGGAGCGCTTTTTCAGCAAGACAAGATGGACGATGCGTTGGTGAATTATCGCAACGCAGTCGCAAAGTTTCCAAATTTTCGACGTGCGTATCGAAGCATTGGCTTGATCTGCACTCGCAAGAGTCAATTCGACAGTGCGATTTCGGCATTCAACAAGATGATCGAACTTGGCGGAGCAGATGCATACACATACGGATTGCTGGGATATTGTCACTCTGCTCGACAGGACTATCAGCCTGCGGAGGCGGCTTATCGCAACGCGCTGCTGCTGCAACCAGAAAATGTCGAATGGCGACTTGGCCTCACTCGTTCTGTCTTCAAGCAAGCGAAGTATGAAGACGCCGCAAGTTTGTTGGATGTGCTGATCACGACTTTCCCGGACAAAGCGGACTTCTGGCTCTTGCAAGCTCATACATACTTGGGACTCAAACAACCAATCAAAGCTGCGGTCAATCTCGAAGCGCTTGACTCTATTGGTAAGTCAACCGTCGACAGTCTTTACACGCTTGGAGACATTTATATTTCTGAAGGACTGAATGATCTCGCTCTCAGCGCTTTCGATCGTGCAATCACAAAAAATCCAGCACAAAGCGTGTCGCGACCAATGCGATCAACAGAAATGCTTGCGGCGCGCGGTGGCTTATTGCAAGCGAAAGCTCTTCTCGCTCACGTGAAATCCAATTGGAAGGAATCGCTCAATGATGTGGACAAACGAAAATTGCTCAAATTGCAAGCAAGACTGGCGATGAGCAGCGGCGCAGGTGATGATGAAACGGCTGCCGCACTCGAAGAGGTTATTCAGCTCGATCCCCTCGATGGGGAAGCTCTTATGTTGCTCGGGCAGCACTACAACCGATCGGGCAAGCCCGATCAATCGATCTTGTACTACGAACGGGCGGCGCGAATCGATGCGTTTGCCGCAAATGCGAAAGTCAAAATCGCACAAGTGTATGTTGGTCAGAGCCGATTCAGCGAAGCGCTCCCCCTGCTTCGAGAAGCTCAGTCGGTGAAACCGCGCGAAGACATTGCCAGATACATCGAACAAGTCGAACGTG
>Ga0209086_10001879_pt1 | contig 16783 bp, 14 predicted proteins | sample M_130207_XF_Meta_FD_187312 | JGI IMG/M metagenome (GOLD analysis project Ga0209086, IMG submission 187312) | Freshwater microbial communities from Lake Montjoie, Canada to study carbon cycling - M_130207_XF_MetaG (SPAdes) (version 2) | ecosystem: Environmental > Aquatic > Freshwater > Lake... | reverse complement strand
TGAGCCCTGCAAGCAGCTCAGCCCCATCTTGGAAAAGTTGGTGGCCGAAGCCGATGGCCGATGGCTCTTGGCCAAGGTTGATGTCGACCAGCAGCCGCGCATTGGGCAAGCCTTTGGCGTGCAGGGAATCCCTGCGTTGTTTGCCATCGTGGCCGGACAGCCGCTTCCCCTCTTCCAGGGCGTTTTGCCAGAAGAGCAGATCCGACAGGTGCTCGAACAACTCTTGACGGTCGCTGCCGAGGCGGGTGTGAACGGGCAGATCACCGGAGGTGTGATCCCTGAAGCCACCGAAGAGGTGGAACAAGAAGTCGTCATCACTGATCCAGAGCTCGATGATGCGGCCGATGCTATTGATCGTGGCGACTTAGCTGCCGCGGTGACGGCGTATGAAGCGCTCTTGCAGCGCGAGCCTTTTCATGCAGATGGAAAAGCAGGCTTAGCCACAGTCAAACTCATGCAGCGAACGCAGGGAATTGAATTGACTGCTGCGCTCAACGCGGCTGTGCACAGTCCTGCGGATATTGACGCTCACTTAGTGGCCGCTGATGTCTTGGTTCTTCATGCGCGTGCCAACGAAGCCTTTGAGCTTCTGGTTGACCTAGTGCGTCGCACTGATGACGCGGAGCGCGCAACAGTTCGCACGCACCTTGTCGAACTCTTTGATCTGCTGGGCAACGATCACCCTGCTGTTCCGGCTGCGCGGCTGGCACTGTCAAACGCCCTGTTCTAAGTCACCACATGATGCCCGCCCCACGGGGTTGCGCGATCACACGTGCGGGATAGTGCTCGCTTCACCCCGTAGGGCGCGTCTGGGGCCTGTTTCAGGCTCTGCGAGCAGGGCGTGGTTTCTACCTAGATCCGCCTCAGGACTGGGCTCTAGCCCTACTGCTAGTCCAAATGGGTGAGATGGCAACTAGATGTAGTGCTGGTTAAAGCGGCCTATTCCCGATGCCGATGTTTCTTGCGTAGTGGTCCACAAGGGACCCGCGCAGGAGGTCATCATGTTGAAGCCAACCAAGGCAACGAGCGCTCTGCTCGTGGCTGTGGCCGCAGCAGTTGGCTTCGCAGCCGGACCGGCGACCTCGTCAGCCTCAGCTACGGCCAGCCAATACGCGCTCGCTACTCAAACTCTTCCCGACGGCAACAAAGTGATTGCCCGCTGGAACCCATGCCAAACCATCACGTACCGCGTCAATGCAGGACTTGCCGGGAACACGGCAGCTCGTCGCCTCGCAGCCGTCAATGATGTCAAGCGCGCCTTTGCTCGCGCGTCGGCTGTGTCCGGTATGAACTACCGTTACGCCGGGACTACGACGCAAATCCCCACTAACACTTCAGCAAGTACCTGGTACGGCCGCCAAACCTCCGCTGAAATCGTGGTGGCCTGGGCCAATCAATCCGTCAAGGGCAAGAAGTCCACCCTCTTGGGCCGTAGCTCATCGGGTGGTTACGTGGCCGGCACCGGTGGCTACGCCTTCAAGTACTGGAAGTCCGGATCTGCTCCTTGGACCGGCGTGAGTGGTCGAGGCTTCGTAGTGCTCAACGCCGCACAGAACTCCAAGTTCCGCCCAGGCTTTGGTGCGGGCTCAACGCGTGGCGAACTGTTGATGCACGAAATCGGTCACGCGATGGGTCTAAACCACGTGAGCTCGACCAGTCAGGTGATGTACCCAACGATCCTGTCTCGCAGCACCGCTGCCTACTCCACGGGTGACCGTACGGGTCTCCAGCGCCTGGGTACAGCCAACGCCTGCGTCGCCACCCCTGGCTTCGTGTGGAACGACCTTTCCTAACCCTCGTTAGTCTGTAGTCCGTAGCGCCGGCATCCCCGGCGCTGTCGGTCTGCGTCGGAGGGTCCATGAGCGAGTTCATCAAAGTCACGATCGATGCTGAAAGTGGCGTAGCCACGGTGGTCTTGGATCGCCCCAAGCTCAATCCGCTCAACCGCCAGATGCAAAACGAATTGCGCGATGCATTTGAGGCTCTGGGAAGCGATGAGTCAGTGCGCGCGATCGTCATGCACGGTAACGAGCGAGCCTTTGCCGCCGGTGCTGACGTGAAGGAAATGATTGATTGGTCCCTGGCGGAAGTGCAGCGCGAAGGAGCTGAACTCCAGGCCTGCTTTAGCGCCATCGCGTCGACACCGCGTCCGATCATCGCGGCGGTTAATGGCTATGCCCTGGGCGGCGGTTGTGAACTGGCCTTATGCGCTGACCTGCGCATCGCTGGCGAGAGTGCGCAGTTTGGTCAACCGGAAATTTTGTTAGGCATCATCCCTGGAGCTGGCGGGACTCAGCGCCTTGCACGCTTGATTGGTGCTTCCCGGGCTAAGGACCTGATCTTCACCGGGCGCGCGGTTAAGGCTGATGAAGCGTTGGCTATGGGTTTGGTCAATCAAGTCGTGGCCGACGATGCGGTCGTCAGCACGGCCCTGGCTTTGGCGGCCGAACTGGCCACCCGCCCAGCGTTGGCCGTGCAGGCGGCTAAGCAGGCGATTGACGCCGGTTTAGATACCGACATTGATGGTGGAATAGCCATCGAACAGCAGGCCTTCGCCGGATTGTTCGGCACCGAAGACCGAGTGATCGGGATGCGAACTTTCGTGGAGTCCGGCCCAGGTAAGGCGCGGTTCCTGCACCGGTAGGCCCAAGGGGCGCCCTGCGTTACTCACGGGTAATATAGGAGCAGACAGGCCGGTAATCACGAAGATCGCGTTTTATCATCAAGATCCAGTTCCATCACGAAAATGAGGTTGGCTCCATGCCACTGAACATCGTCGTTTGTGTCAAGCAAGTTCCCGACAGTTGGGCAGAGAAGAAGCTCAACGAAGCGGACAAGACTCTCGACCGTGCATCGGCCGATCCGGTGTTGAATGAACTCGACGAGTACGGCATTGAAGAAGCACTGCGCTTGCAGGAAGCTCATGGTGGCCAAGTGACGATTTTGTGCATGGGTCCTGAAAAGGCTGGCGAGACGATTCGTAAGGCTCTTTCGATGGGCGCCGATGATGCAATCCACGTTGTTGATGACGCATTGCATGGTTCGGATGCTGTTGCAACTTCGGCAGCTCTTGCCGCAGCACTGGGCACTGTTGAATTTGATCTGGTCATTTTGGGTTCGGAATCGACCGATGCTCGCATGTCCGTGGTTCCCGCAATGCTCGCTGAGCGTTTGCAATTGCCACAGATGACCTTTGCCAAGAAGGTGGATGCTGACCCGGATGCGCGCACGTTGACCATTCAGCGTCAAACCGATGATGGCTATGACGTGGTGAAGTCCTCCTTGCCCGCCATTGTCAGCGTGGTGGAAAAGATCAACGAACCGCGATATCCCTCGTTCAAGGGCATCATGGCCGCGAAGAAGAAGCCCGTGGCGACCTTGAGCTTGACCGAGCTCGCGATTGAACCTGCGACCGTTGGGTTGGCCGGTGCCTGGTCGGGCGTTAATGCCTTTGAGCAACGACCGCCGCGCCAAGCCGGAACCGTCATAACCGATGAAGGCGATGGCGGGACCAAGATCGCTGATTACCTCGTCACCCAAAAATTTCTATAACCTCGAACTAGGAGAAGTTGTGTCTGCAGAGATTGTGGTTCTGGTTGAACACACCAATGGTGTGGTCAAGAAGGTGTCCTTTGAGTTGCTCACACTGGCAGCGAAGCATGGCTCTCCCAGCGCGGTCATCATCGGTGCAGGTGCTGACCAAGCAGTGGCCGATGTGGTGCGTTATGGCGCCGCAAAGGTGTATGTCGCAAATGATGCTGCGCTCACGACTTCAGTTGTTGGCCCCAAGGTCGCTATCTTGAATCAACTCGTGGCTAGCGCGTCCCCGGCGGCAGTGCTGATTCCTTCCACCGCTGAGGGCAAGGAAATCGCTGGTCGGTTAGCGGTGCGTTCTGGCAGTGGTGTGATCACCGATGCCGTGGATATTGAAGACGGAATCGTTGCTGTTCAATCGGTCTTTGGTGGGAGCACCATCGTTCGCTCGTCGGTCACGGCCGGTACCCCGATCATCACCGTGCGCCCTAACTCAACGACTCCTGTTGAGTCCGCCGGCGCCGGCGAGCTCGTTGCTATCACTGCTGATCTAGCGGTATCAGATACCGCAGCTGTCATCACTGATCACGTGGTCGAAGCCAAGGGTGGACGGCCGGAATTGTCCGAAGCTGCCACGGTGGTTTCCGGTGGCCGTGGAGTAGGAAGTCCGGAGGGCTTCGATGTCATCGAAAAACTGGCCGACAGCCTGCACGCTGCCGTTGGCGCATCGCGTGCTGCAACGGACTCAGGTTTTTACCCACACCAGTACCAGGTCGGTCAAACCGGCAAAACGGTGTCGCCGCAGTTGTACATCGCCCTGGGCATCTCTGGTGCGATTCAGCACCGTGCCGGAATGCAGACGTCCAAGACGATCGTGGCCGTCAATAAGGATCCCGAAGCCCCGATCTTTGAGTTGGCGGATTTCGGCGTCGTGGGCGACCTGTTCGCTGTTGGACCGCAGTTGACCCAGGAAATCACCACCCGCAAGGGCTGACCTCAGGCGGGAATCAGGCTTCCCATCTACTATTTAGCACAATGACTTACTTAGATCACGCGGCCACGACTCCGATGCGCCCCGAAGCCATCGCAGCGATGGCGGCGCAATTCGGTGATGTTGGCAACGCGTCATCTCTGCACACCGCAGGTCGTCGTGCCCGGCGAGTGGTGGAAGAATCTCGCGAAGTCATCGCTGGTCACCTCGGGGCCAGCCCCAGCGATGTGGTCTTCACGGCCGGTGGCACCGAATCTGACAATCTCGCCGTCAAGGGCTTGTTCTGGGCTCGCCGTACCCAAGATCCGCAGCGGGTCAGGTTTCTTACCTCGGCGATCGAACACCATGCGCTTATTGATCCATTGATGTGGCTCGGCAAGGCCGAGGATGCACAAATCCGCCAAGTAGGGGTTGACGCGGACGGTCGTTTGGACCTGGCGGCCTTAGCCGAACTCATCATGGACGATCCTGATTCTGTTGCCGCGATCTCTATCATGTTGGCCAACAACGAAGTGGGCACTATCCAGCCCTTGCTCGAAGTCGTGGCGCTGGCAAAGACGCATGACATTCCCGTTCACACCGATGCTGTGCAAGCCGTGGGGCAGTTGGAACTTAATTTTGCGGACCTGGGCGTCGCTGCGATGTCGGTGAGTGCACACAAGCTTGGTGGCCCGACCGGCATTGGGGCCTTGTTGCTGGGGCGGTCCATCGAACCGACGCCAATCCTGCATGGCGGTGGTCAAGAGCGCAATGTTCGATCAGGAACCTTAGATGTTCCAGCGATTGCAGGATTTGCAGCAGCACTTGATGCGGCCATGAACGATCGCGTGGAACGCAATGCTCGGGTGAGCGCCCTGCGCGATGACCTCATTGCCCGGATTCAACGAGCGGTGCCGGATGCGGTCTTGAACGGATCACCAATCCTTGATGAGGCGCACCGCTTGCCCAACAACGTTCACTTTTCTTTTCCTGGTTGTCAAGGCGATGCTTTGCTCATGTTGCTTGACGCCAAGGGCATTGAGTGCAGTACCGGCTCTGCTTGCTCGGCAGGAATTGCACAGCCCAGCCATGTTCTCCTTGCTCTGGGTGCGTCCCAAATAGCTGCACGAAGCTCCTTGCGTTTCTCGTTGGGCTGGAACTCCACTCAGACAGACGTAGACTCTGTTGTTGAGGCGATCGCGCCTGCTGTGGAGCGAGCGCGGTTAGCCAGTGGAACGCTGGTTGACCACGCCTAACGCTCCAACAACTGAGTACGAGAGAATGTCCCTATGAAAGTTATTGCAGCCCTTTCCGGCGGAGTCGACTCTGCCGTGGCTGCCGCGCGCGCTGTCGACGCCGGACACGAAGTAGTCGGTGTACACCTGGCGCTGTCAGCATCGCGCGAAACCCACCGTGTCGGTTCACGCGGCTGTTGCACCCTGGAAGACGCACGCGACGCACGACGTATTGCTGATGTCTTGGGGATTCCGTTTTATGTCTGGGATTTGAGTGCGGAATTCCGTCGCGAGGTAGTGGACGACTTCATCGCTGAGTATCAAGCTGGGCGCACACCCAACCCGTGCATTCGTTGCAACGAGAGCATCAAGTTCTCAGCGGTCCTGAATAAGGCACGCGGCTTAGGCTTTGATGCCGTGTGCACTGGTCATTACGCACGCATTGAAAACGATGAAGCCGGTGGCTTGGTGTTGAAGCGCGGAGTCGATCCACAGAAGGATCAGTCCTACGTCTTGGGTGTACTCAGCGAGCAGGACCTGTCCCAGTCGCTGTTTCCGCTGGGGGATTCAACCAAGGATCAGGTTCGGCGTGAGGCAAGTGAGCGCGGGCTCCTAGTTGCCGACAAGAGCGACAGTTACGACGTGTGCTTCATTCCCGATGGTGACACGGGCGCATTCCTGCGCTCTGAGTTGGGTGACCAGCCCGGCGACATCGTTGACGAATCAGGTGCCGTCGTGGGCGAGCACCAGGGGGCATTTGCTTTCACGGTCGGCCAACGTCGCGGCCTGGCGCTTGGCGATCCAGCCGATAATGGTCGTGCGCGTTTTGTGTTGTCTATTGAGCCAATCAATAACAAGGTCGTCGTGGGGCCGCGCGAAAGTTTGGCGGTCCAACGCCTTGATTTAGAAACCTCCATTGCGCTCAAGGACGTCGACCCCGATGGCATTGAAGTGCAATGGCGTGCGCATGGAAGTCCGGCCGCTGCTCGAGCGGTCATCAACACCCAGGGGGTGGTTGATGCCGTCGAATTGCGCGATGTGGCCTACGGCATCGCGGCGGGCCAAGAATTGGTGATGTTCGTCGGTGATCGCGTCGTCGGTTCCGCGCGCATTCGATCCGCGGCCCGGTGACTGGCGAGTCCTTTGCAGGGAGTTGGACCGGCGTAGGTTCCATGCCCGGTGATGACCCCTTCGAATCCGCACGCATCGTGGTGGGGGAATGCTCTCTGCCTGCTTTACCTGAACTTCCCAGTCGCGGTCCAGGTTCAGACCTCGTCGGCCGCACAGCAGCACTGCTCGACGGGTTCACGGTGTCCGCAGTGCCCAGCGGTTGGCAACTCACTGATCACCCGGGGATTGATCATCGTCGAGCGAGCTCATGGCTAGGACAGGATCTCGATGCGTTTGAACAAGCGTGTTTAGCCCATCAAGGGTGGGCCAAAGTTCAGGTGTGTGGTCCGTGGACATTGGCGGCCCGCATTGAGCGAGCGTCCGGACAAGCATTGCTTCGCGATCACGGTGCGCGTCGAGATCTGGTCACCGCGTTGGAGCATGCCGTCACCTTGCATGTTCGCGATGTGCAGCGCAGGCTTCCCGCTGGCGTGGAGCTCCTGGTCCAAGTCGATGAGCCGATGGTTGATCAGGTGTTGTTAGGACGGGTGCCCACAGCCAGTGGGTGGGCGACGTATCGCAGCGTGGACAAAGCCGAAGTTCGTGGCGGCCTAAATGCGGTAGTGGAGGCCATTCGGAGTGCAGGTGCTACGCCGATCGTGCACTCCTGTAGCGATGAGCCACCCCTGGAATTGTTCCTCGAAGCCGGTTTTGCTGGATTGAGTTTTGATCAGCGAGTACTCGGGCCATCCAATGTGGACCTACTAGCCGAGGCCGTGGAAAAGGGCGTTGTGCTGATCCCTGGGGTGATGGGAATTGAGGACGCTACGGCAGCCATGAACTTGACCAAAGGTGGCCGAAGCCAGCCGCCAATGTCAGAGGTTCTTAGTACGGTTAGTGGTGTACAGCGGTGGTGGTCAGCGATGGGATTTACCGATCGATCGCCGGCCGACAACCTGGCCCTTAGTCCCACGTGTGGACTAGCCGGAGCATCGCCAGCGCGCGTACGGGTTGTGTTGTCCAGACTGCAACAGATGATGACGGTGCTTCGGGAGGATCCAGATGGCGACCACGCCACCCAGTGATCACGTGCCCGATGATGTCGTGGCTCGCCGCGACGAACTCATTGCTTTGATCAGGGAACATCGCTATCGCTATTACACCGAAGACGCTCCCACGGTGGCTGATGCCGAATACGACCAGCTCGAACAAGAACTCCTAGGCATTGAGGCGCAGTATCCCTCGCTCATCACGCCTGATTCACCGACACAGACGGTGGGTGGCCAGGCCACGGACATGTTTGAGCCCGTTGAGCATCTACTACGTTTGATGAGTCTGGACAACGTCTTTTCCGCCGACGAATTCGGCGCATGGGCTGCGCGCGTGGATGAGGGGCTCAATGCCCAATCACCGCAGTATTTGTGCGAATTAAAGTTTGATGGCTTGGCGGTGGACTTGGTCTATCGCGAGGGATCACTGGTCAGCGTGGCTACTCGCGGTGATGGTCGCGTCGGTGAAGACGTCACATTTAACTCGCGGTACATGCCGTGTATCCCGAAGAAATTGGTAGCGCAAGGCGAATATCGCGTTCCGGCCCTGTTGGAAGTACGCGGTGAGGTGTATTTCCCGATCGCGATCTTTGATGCCATCAATGTCCGCCAGTTGGAATTGGGTAAGTCGCCCTTTGCTAATCCACGCAATGCCGCCGCCGGAACCTTGCGGCAACGCATCGACCGTCGATTGACTGAAGTCGAGGATGTGCGCTCGAAAACTCAGGAAGCCGATCGCACGAGCAAGCAAAGCGAGCGAGTCGCACGCTTGGAAGCAGAAGCACAACGAGCAACGGATGCACTAGGTGGTTTGCAGCTGGTCGTGCATGGCATGGGTGTGCACGATGGGTATGACCCCACCTCGCAATCCCAGGCCTACGAGGTCCTGGCGTCCTGGAGCCTGCCAACCAGTGATCAAGTAGCCGTTGTGGGAGATCGCCAGGCCGTTACTGACTACATCAACGCCGCTATAGCCAAGCGCCACTCACTCCCGTATGAAATTGATGGCGTGGTGATCAAGGTTGACGACTTTGGGATGCAAGGCCAGCTCGGTTCAACCTCGCGCGCACCTCGGTGGGCCATCGCTTACAAGTTCCCCGCGGAAGTAGTGACCACAACATTGCTCGACATTCGAGTCAACGTTGGACGCACGGGCAGAGTCACGCCCTTTGGTGTCATGGAGCCAGTCAAGGTTGCCGGCACAGTGGTGGAAATGGCCACGTTGCACAACGCGTACGAGGTCGTGCGCAAGGGCGTGCTCATCGGTGATCGGGTGTACCTGCGTAAGGCCGGCGACATCATTCCCGAAATCATCGGTCCCGTTACGGAGGTGCGTGATGGAACCCAGCGAGCATTTGTTATGCCTACACACTGTCCAGACTGTGCGTTTGAATTGGCGCCGGAAAAGGAAGGCGATGCTGACATTCGTTGTTTGAATGCACAGCACTGCCCGGCTCAAATGCGCGAGCGACTTTTTGCACTGGGTTCACGATCAGCGCTCGACATTGAGAGCTTGGGGGCAAAAACGGCTGCCGCTTTGCTCGAATCGGGTTTGATTGCTAACGAAGGTGACCTGTTTGCACTCACCGAGTCGGACTTGATGCGAGCTGACTACTTTGTGCGCACCGCGCGTAGGGGTGAGGAAGGCGACCAACTCGGCGAGGCTGGAATTTCGCTGATCCAACACTTAGAAGCGGCCAAGCAGCGACCGTTGTGGCGCATCCTGGTCGCCTTGTCCATTCGTCATGTGGGACCCACGGCTGCACAAGCCATCGCACGCGCGTACCCCAGCATGGACGCGATTCGTTCGGCGACTGCTTCTGATCTGGAAAGCGTGGAAGGCGTGGGGGCGGTGATCGCGGAATCGGTGGTCGATTGGTTCAGCGTGGATTGGCACGCAGACATAGTGAACAAATGGCAACTGGCTGGTGTGCGGATGGAAGACGCGATCTCCGACGGTCCGCGACCGTTGGAAGGCATCACCGTTGTCATCACGGGCACCCTTGAGGGTTGGACCCGTGACCGCGCGACGCAAGCGGTCCAGGATTTGGGCGGAAAAGTCAGTGGGTCCGTGTCAAAGAAAACGGATTTCGTCGCCGCTGGGGACAGCCCAGGTTCCAAGTACGACAAGGCCGCAACCCTAGGGGTCCCGATTCTTGATGCCGCGGGATTTGTGGCCCTGATTGAGCACGGTCCCGATAGAGCTCGCGAAATGGCTGTGTCGGTTTAGGGCGCACTGCTGGACCCAACGTGGGATAGTTCCCTCACTAGGTCAGGATGGAGGCGGCATGGCGACGATAGTTCAGCGCCCATCGCTTCGTAGTCGATCAGTGTTTTCCCTCTGCTGGCACTTAAGTGTGTGGGGCGGGCTGGGAATTATTGTCGCGGCCGCAGCGACAATCTCCCTCACAGATGTTGTCAAGCCTCAAGCATTGATTGCTTTGGTGGTTCTTGCCATCATCACTGAACTGCGACCAGTTGTTGTTCCTGGCAAAGACGCCAATGGAATCGTCGCCTCCTATGCGTTCGTCTTTGCCATTATGTATGTCTACGGACTTCCAGCAGCCATGTTGACGCTGGCACTCGCCACCCTTCTGTCTGAGTTGTACGAACGCCGAACCGCCTGGAAAGTCTTTTTCAATATTGGCCAGCACTCATTGTGTTTAGGCGTCACATGGATCGTCATGGTGATTTCTCGGCATACACCGTCCCTACAAGATCCGACGGTGACCTTTAATGCTGATGATGTGTTGTGGATGCCTACAACGTGGGCGGTTTTCTTCCTTGTTAATCACCTTTTAATCGTGGGTGTAAGCGCGGACACGTCGATGACGTTCAAGGAAGCCCTTCGCGAGGATCTGTCGTATTACATCCTGACTTTGTTCGCAGTTCTTTCCCTAGCCCCGATCATTGCGTTGGTCGCAGTGACGGTGTGGCCCATGCTTTTCCTCTTCCTCGTGCCGCTATGGGCGGTTAATCAGGCGGCCTCGATTTCGCAGGAGCGCGACTACGCGTCGCGACACGACATGCTCACCGAACTCCCAAATCGCGCCATGATGCGTGATGAGTTGACGGAGGCAATTGATATTGCCAGCCGCACCGGTACTCGGGTTGGCGTGCTCTTGATGGACCTGAACTTGTTCAAGGAAGTCAACGACACGTACGGTCATGCGACTGGTGACCGCCTGCTAGCGATGGTTGCTGGTCGTATCAAGGCCCAAGTGCGACCGGGGGATCTTGCGGCTCGGTTGGGTGGGGACGAATTCTCAGTCCTGCTGCCGGGAGTCGAAGACCACGTATCTGCAGTGCGAGTTGCGCAGCGAATCCGCGAGTCCATTAGCCGTCCATTCACCATGGACGAAGTCACCGTAAACATTGACGTGAGCGTCGGCATCGCCCTGTACCCCGACGATGGGACCCACATCGACCCGCTCATTAAAGCTGCCGACTCGGCGATGTATGTGGCAAAGCGCACCGGTACCCGCATTGAGGTCGTGGGCATAGATCGCGGTGATGAGCGCGGCTGACGCGCCCCTAAGATAAAGGCCTCGTCCCCTGATTTTTCTAGGAGTGAACCATGTCAGCCATTTCGCGCGATGATGTTGCGCACTTGGCCTCGTTGGCTCGCATTGAACTCACGGAGCAGGAGCTGAACGATTACGCCGGTCAGCTTGATGTGATTTTGACGGCCGTAGCCAGCATTTCTGAAGTTGCCGCTGACGATATTCCTCCCACCACGCATGCGGTGCCTGTGGTCAACGTGTTCCGCGACGATGTGGTCACCCCGTCGTTGGACCGCGACTCGGTGTTGGACCACGCTCCTGCTGCAGAAGATGGTCGCTTCCGGGTGCCACGCATTTTGGATGAGGAGTAGCCGTGTCTGATCTCATTCATGCCAGCGCGGTTGAACTGGCAGCCCAGATAGCCAATAAGACAGTCAGTGCGGTCGAAGTCACCCAGGCGCACCTTGACCGCATCGTGGAAGTCGATGGTCGCGTTAATGCGTTCTTGCATGTCGATGGTGATGGCGCCCTCGAACAAGCTCGTGCAGTTGATCACGCAGTGGCCTCGGGCCAGGCCTTGAGCCCCTTGGCTGGCGTGCCGTTGGCGTTGAAAGATGTGTTAACGCAAACCGGCGTTCCCACCACCGCTGGTTCGAAAATCTTGGAAGGGTGGCGCCCGCCTTATGACGCCACGGTGGTTGAGCGCTTGCGCAATGCCGGTGTGGTGATTTTGGGCAAGACCAACATGGATGAGTTCGCTATGGGTTCATCCACTGAAAACTCTGCATACGGCCCAACGCACAATCCGTGGGACTTGGATCGCATCCCCGGTGGTTCATCGGGTGGCTCTGCTGCCGCAGTTTCTGCCTATGAGGCTCCTCTGGCGATCGGCACTGACACCGGAGGGTCAATTCGTCAGCCAGCGGCTGTCACGGGAATCGTTGGCGCCAAGCCGACCTACGGTGCCGTCTCGCGTTATGGCCTGGTGGCGTTCTCCTCGTCGCTGGATCAAGCCGGCCCCTTTGCTCGCACGGTGGCCGACACCGCGTTGTTGCACTCCGTGATCGCAGGACACGATCCGCGCGACTCCACATCAATCAAGGAACCAGTTCCGGATGTGGTCGGTGCTGCAATGTCGGCAGATGTGTCGAAAATGCGCATCGGTGTGGTTCGCGAGTTGTCGGGTGAGGGCTATCAGCCAGGAGTGCAGGCTCGATTTGATGAAGCAGTGGAACTACTTCGCGCACAGGGCGCTGAGATCATCGACATCTCTTGTCCGTCGTTCACCTACGCGTTGGGTGCGTACTACTTAATTGCTCCCAGTGAGTGCTCGAGTAACTTGGCACGCTTTGACGCCATGCGGTTTGGCTTGCGTACCGACGACAATGGTGAACTCAGCGCCGAGGATGTCATGCGGCACACCCGCGCAGCAGGTTTTGGTCCGGAAGTAAAACGACGCATCATCTTGGGAACGTACGCGTTGTCCTCTGGGTATTACGACGCTTATTACGGCCAAGCACAAAAGGTGCGCACCTTGATTACTCGCGACTTTGAAGCCGCGTGGGCCAGTGTGGACGTCTTGATTTCGCCCACGACTCCGACCGAGCCGTTCCGGATCGGTGAGCGCGTCAATGATCCAGTTGCTATGTACAAAGCCGACCTGTGCACCTTGCCGTCGAGCTTGTACGGCGGTCCGGCGATCAGCGTCCCGATTGGTTTGGGCGATGAGAACCTTCCGGTGGGCTTACAAGTCATGGCGCCCGTGATGGCCGACGACCAGGTGTATCGCGTGGCCGGAGCGGTGGAAAAGGCCTTGGCTCAGCAATGGGGCGGTTTGCTCTTAGATCAGGCGGTGGCCCTATGAGTGCACCCTTGATTGATTTCGACGAGGTCATTGCCAACTTCGATCCCGTCTTGGGATTAGAGGTCCACGTTGAATTAGGCACCGCGTCCAAGATGTTTTGTGGCTGCGCCACCGAGTTTGGTGCCGAGCCCAACACGCAAGTGTGTCCCACCTGTCTGGGTCTGCCCGGTTCGTTACCTGTGGTCAACGGCACGGCAGTTGAGTCCGCGATTCGAATCGGTTTAGCGCTGAACTGTTCTATCGCTTCGTGGTGTCGGTTCGCGCGCAAGAACTATTTCTATCCAGACATGCCCAAGAACTTTCAAACCTCGCAATACGACGAACCGATTTGTTACGAGGGCTACCTCGATGTGGATGTCGAAACCGATGAGGGCACCCGAACCTTCCGGGTGGAAATCGAACGAGCTCACATGGAAGAAGACACCGGCAAGTCGCTTCACGTGGGAGGCTCAACGGGTCGAATTCATGGCGCTGATTTCTCGCTAGTGGACTACAACCGCGCTGGCATTCCCTTGATTGAAATCGTGACGAAGCCGTTGGAAGGTGCCGGAAAGTACGCACCGGAAGTAGCCAAGGCCTACGTGGGAGCTTTGCGTGAACTCTTGCGCGGGCTGGGTGTTTCTGACGTCAAGATGGAACAAGGCTCATTGCGGTGTGACGTCAACTTGTCGTTGCGAGCATCACCTGACGCGCCGCTAGGCACCCGCACCGAAACCAAGAACGTCAACTCCTTGCGTTCGGTTGAGCGCGCCATCCGTTACGAAATGCAACGCCAAGCCGCACTTCTCACCGACGGCACCGCGATCATCCAGGAAACTCGGCACTGGCATGAGGACACCGGAGTCACCACGAGTGGTCGGGTGAAGTCCGACGCTGAGGACTACCGCTACTTCCCTGAACCTGACTTGGTCCCGGTTGCCCCCTCTGCGGAGTGGATTGAGCAGCTGCGTTCCCAGCTTCCTGAACCTCCTGCTGAACGCAGTAAGCGATTGCGCGAGGAGTGGGGGATCAGCGAAAAGGAAATGCAGTCCGTCATCAACGCCGGCGCTCTTGATCTTGTTCTGGCCACCATCGCCGAAGGCGCGGATCCGGCTGCTTCTCGCAAGTGGTGGCTCGGAGAGCTGGCGCGTCGCGCCAATGACGAAGGCGTGGAGTTGGAATCGCTGGCGATCACCGCACAGCAGGTCGCTGATCTAGAAGGGCTTGTTCAATCAGGTCGACTCAACGACAAGTTGGCTCGCCAGGTTATTGATGGTGTGCTGGCCGGCGAAGGCGAGCCGGCGGCGGTAGCTGACTCCCGTGGGTTGCAGATTGTTTCGGATGACAGCGCTTTGCTTGAAGCCATCAAGGCCGCCATCGAGGCTGATCCCGATGCCGCACAAAAGATTCGCGATGGCAAAGTCGCCGCTGCTGGTGCTTTAGTTGGATCGGTGATGAAGGCCACGAAGGGTCAAGCCGATGCGGCCCGCGTGCGCGAGCTGGTTCTGCAAGAACTAGGTCAGTAACGCTCGCCCACCGGGGCGGGTAAGGCGTGGAGTTCAGCTAAGTCGGTGGCATCCAATTCCACATCCAAGGCACCGATGTTTTCCATCAGGTGACTCAGGCGACGCGTTCCTGGAATGGCCAATACATGGGGACCAGTGGTCAGAATCCACGCTAACGCAATCTGACCAGCAGTAGCACCCTTGCGTTGGGCGATACCTTGCACCGCATCCACGATCATTTGGTTTTGTTCGGCTGCTTGGGTGGTAAATCGCGGATTGGTCGAACGAAAGTCACCATCTTCAAAGGTGGTGTTCTGGTAAGAGCCGGTCAGGAAACCCCGTCCGAGGGGGGAGTAAGCCATGAAGACGCTGTCATGGGTTTCACACCACGGGACGACCGTGTCCAAGTGGTCCTGAGTCCATAGCGAAAGTTCACTCTGGACGATGTCAACGTGCTGCTGTGCGTTGCATTCGTTGAGTTGCTCGACGCTAACTTCGGACAGGCCAATGCTGCGGACTTTGCCGGCTTGTTGAAGATCGGCAAATGCTCCCCACGTTTCCAAGAGCGGAACATCAGGGTCGAGGCGGTGCAGGAGGTAGGCATCAATGACATCAAGACCAAGGCGGCTTAACGCATCGTCACAGGACTTACGTACGTGTTCTGGAGTGCCCTTGCGTACAACCTTGCCGGGTTCGATTTCGACCGCACCGCACTTAGAGGTGATCACTACTTCATCGCGACGTCCAACAATGGCGCGACCGATGAGTTCCTCATTGGTGTAGGGGCCATACACATCGGCGGTATCAAAAAGATTGATTCCGTTGTCGATCGCGGCATTAATCACCTCTATGGAGGCGTGATCGTCACGACCACTGGGCGTATAGAGCCAGGACATGCCCATGCACCCCAGTCCGAGCGGGGAAACCTCACGGCCGGCTAGTGATCGGATCTTCATGCCACACACCCTAGAGGCATGACCGCGGTGATGGTGACCCTCGTTATTGTGCGGATATGACTTTGGTGTGTATCCCGTGGAGCGAGCCGGAGGTGGTGGCCTCAGTTGTTCCTGCTGGCGTGGATTGGGTGACCTATGACGGAACCGGAGAGGTTCCGCGCAGTGATGAAGTGGATTTCTTTGTCCCGCCCTACATGGGTGCAGATCACACTCTCCAGGTGATGGAACACATGTCGTCTTTGAAGGCGGTGCAAACCCTGACCGCTGGTGTGGACAACGTGTGGGCGCACTTGCCGTCGGGTGTGACGTTGTGCAATGCCAAGGGCGTGCACGATGCGAGCACGGCCGAGCTCGCCGTGGGATTGACGATCGCTTCGTTGCGCAAGTTCCCCGATTTTGTTCGAGCACAAGAGACCGGCGATTGGTTATACGGGCGTTACGACGCTTTGGCCGATAAGACAGTGCTCATCGTGGGTTTTGGCAGCGTCGGCGAAGCGCTGGAGCAGCGCCTCATTCCGTTTGAAGTCACCATCGTGAAAGTTGCACGAACCGCGCGAGCGGGAGTGTCGGGGTTTGAGTCCCTAGCGCAGTTGCTTCCTCAAGCTGATGTCGTGATCTTGACCGCTCCGTTGACTGAGCAAACGCGGGGCTTGGTCAATAGCGCCTTCATCGAATCCATGAAACCTGGCGCCCTATTGGTCAACGTGGCTCGTGGTCCGGTCGTCAATACCGAGGACTTACTAGCGGCGGTGAAAACTGGTCGGATCAAGGCCGCGCTGGATGTGACCGATCCGGAACCGTTGCCGGCTGACCATGAGTTGTGGCGCACACCCGGTGTATTGATCAGCCCACACGTGGGCGGAAATACCACTGCTTTTCTGCCGCGGGCGTATCGTTTAGTGCACGCACAGTTGTTGCGTTACGTGGCTAACGAACCCCTGCACAACGTCATGACCGCTCCGTGAGAGGAATCTTGTGAACAAGTTTGACCCCACACCTAATCGTGATGACATCACGCGCGGACCGGATGCCTACAAGCGCGAGACCGTTAAAGTCACGCCTGCCCGTATTGGCCTCA
>Ga0209086_10001878_pt1 | contig 16789 bp, 17 predicted proteins | sample M_130207_XF_Meta_FD_187312 | JGI IMG/M metagenome (GOLD analysis project Ga0209086, IMG submission 187312) | Freshwater microbial communities from Lake Montjoie, Canada to study carbon cycling - M_130207_XF_MetaG (SPAdes) (version 2) | ecosystem: Environmental > Aquatic > Freshwater > Lake... | reverse complement strand
CCAACACCAAAATCCGCAAAATGGCCCCTCGGGTGGAAGCCCGAACCCTGTCCCGTAGGCTTTTGGGGTCGGTTGGGGTTCATTCTCTGGCCTGATGCGAGTCCGTCTCCCGATGGGCCGCGACCTCCGAGTCATCTATATATACGGAAGGCAGGATTAGCCATGGCTGGCGTCCCCAAGATTGAAACCATTACCGAACACCGTACTCATGGCACCGACACCGGTTCGCCTGAAGTGCAGATTGCTCTCTTGTCTGAGCGCATTAATCATCTCACCGAGCATCTCAAGTCACACAAGCACGACCACCACAGTCGTCGTGGATTGTTGATGATGGTCGGTCGTCGTCGTCGTCTTCTCGATTACGTCAAAGGTCGCAACGTCGAGCGTTACCGCGAGATTGTTGCCAAGTTGGGTCTGCGTCGCTGAGACGCGGCCTCAACCGCAAGTAAAAAAACAAACAAACCGGGCAGTGAAGGTTTGGTTGTCAGTCGCCGTGGCCGTCACCGAGGTGCCGACCTAGCCGACTGGGAACCGAGCCGCTGCTCCATATGCAGTCCGGCAAGGAGCCGAGATTGCGCGAAAGGAGCTCGCCATGGCCGATGCCATTCGAGTATCGGGTCCCATTGGGGGAACCGATAAGACCCTGACGTTTGAAACTGGAAAACTGGCTCTACAAAGCCAGGGAGCAGTTGTTGCCAGTATTGGTAACAGCATTGTGCTCGCCACTGCAAACGCCGCCAAAGATGTCCGTCCGGGCATTGACTTTTTCCCACTCACCGTTGACGTTGAAGAACGTGCCTATGCCGCTGGCAAAATTCCAGGTGCATTCTTCCGCCGTGAAGGTCGTCCGAGCGAAGCAGCAATTTTGACCTGCCGTCTCACCGACCGTCCGTTGCGCCCAGCGTTCCCCGATGGCTTCCGTAACGAAGTTCAGATCGTGCTCACCATCTTGGGTGCCGATCAGATCAACCCGCATGACGTGCTCAGCATCAACGCGGCTTCGGCTTCGTTGATGATCAGCGGCATTCCGTTCGATGGTCCGATTGGTGCAGTTCGTATTGGTTACAGCCAAGACGGTAAGTGGATTGCTCACCCCACCTACGCCGAAGGCGAAGAGGGAACTTTCGAACTGGTTGTTGCCGGTCGTGAACTCGACAACGGAGACGTTGCAATCATGATGGTTGAAGCAGGCGGAACCGAAAAGAGTTTCGACTACTACGCCAATGGCGCACCCAAGGTTGACGAAGTTGTTCTTGCTGGCGGCCTCGATGCCTCAAAGCAATACATAAAAGAATCAATCGCGTTGCAGCGTCAGTTGTTGGCTTCGGTCATCGCAACTCGCGGACCCATCACACCACTCAAGTACACACCAGTTCTTGATTACGGTGACGATGTCTGGACCGCTGTTGAAGCTGTCGCAACACCGTTGTTGGCCGATGCAGTCAAGATTGCACTCAAGGCCGATCGCAATGCCGCAACCGACGCTGCAGGTAATGCTGCTGTTGAAAAGTTGGCTGGCTCAGCCGACGCACCGTTTGCTGGTCGCGATAAAGAAATCAAAGAAGCAGTGCGCAGCCTCACCAAGAAGTTGGTTCGCAAGCGCGTTGTTGAAGACGGTATTCGTATCGACGGTCGTGGACCGCGCGATTTGCGTCCGGTCTCGGCCGAAGTTGGCGTCTTGCGCACCGCTCACGGTTCTGGTTTGTTCCAGCGTGGCGAAACACAGGTTATGAACGTGACGACACTGGCCATGCCCCGCATGAACCAGATGCTCGACACTTTGTCGCCAGTTAACTCGAAGCGTTATATCCACCACTACAACATGGCTCCGTGGGCCAATGGTGAAACTGGTCGTGTGGGTACGCCGAAGCGTCGCGAAATCGGACACGGTGTTTTGGCCGAACGGGCATTGTTGCCCGTTGTGCCAAGCCAAGAAGAGTTCGCTTACGCATTGCGTTTGGTCAGCGAAGTCATGAGCTCAAACGGTTCAACTTCAATGGCAGCAGTTTGCTCGAGCAGCTTGTCGTTGATGGATGCCGGTGTGCCGCTCAAGGCCGCAGTTGCTGGTATCGCCATGGGACTCATTTACGCCGAAGGCAAGTACCTCAGCCTCACTGACATTCTTGGAGCCGAAGATGCCTTCGGTGACATGGACTTCAAGGTTGCCGGAACCGCCGACGCCGTGACTGCGTTGCAGCTCGACACCAAGATCGACGGAATTCCCGCCGATGTTTTGGCCGCCGCTCTCGAGCAGGCCAAAGAAGCTCGCCTCAAGATTCTCGACGTGATGAACGCCGCGATTTCAAAGGGTCGTGACACGGTTGCCGAATCAGCTCCGAAGATCATCTCGATCAACATCCCCATGGACAAGATCGGTGAAGTCATCGGACCGAAGGGCAAGGTCATCAACACCATTCAGCAAGAGACCGGCGCCGACATTGCTGTCGACGACGACGGCGTTGTTGGCATTGTGACGATTGCTGCTGTTGAAGCCTGGCGTATGGAAGATGCCAAGGCTCGTATCTTGGCTATCGTCGATCCGCCCAAGGCCGAACTCGGCGCCATCTACAACGGTCGTGTTGTGAGCATCACCAAGTTCGGTGCATTCGTCAACATCTTGCCGGGACGTGACGGACTCATCCACATCTCGAAGCTCGGTGGCGGCAAGCGCATCAACAATGTTGAAGATGTTTTGAGCCTTGGCCAAGAAATCGAAGTTCGTGTTGAAGACATCGATGACAAGGGCAAGGTCAGTTTGACCCTTGCTGGCGATCCGCCGGCACCTGCTGCGTCGTCGTCATCAGCATCAGCATCAGCACCGGCACCTCGTGCCGCTGCACCCGCAGCCGATGGTCCCGTGACCGTCAGTTTCGATGATGCATTCGACAGCGAAATCAGTAGCGAAATCGGCGACCTCGGTCCTGGTGGAACTGCTGGTGGTGAAGGAAGCAGCGGTCGTGACGACCGTGGTGGACGTGGCGGTCGTGATCGCGGTCCCCGCCGTCATCGCTGATACCTGACACGCTGTTCAACAGCAATCTGAGTGTTCACAGGCTCCTGATCTCGAAAGAGACAGGAGCCTGTGTCGTTCTTGGGTTTATGATCGTGACATGGGCGAACTTGCAGCTTCAGGAAAAATCCGCGTCGGTGTCTTTGGCGCCGGTGGACGCATGGGTGCCACTGTCTGTGACGCAGTCATAGCCGATCCCGATCTTGAATTAGTTGCTGCGGTTGATCCGGCATGTGCTGGCACTGTGATTCATGGAATCACAGTCGGTGCCGACCCACGAGCCATGGCCGATGCGGGTGTGCAAGTTGCTGTTGACTTCACTATTGCCGCGGCATCACGAACCAACTTGCAGTGGTGTGCATTACATGGCGTGCATGCAGTCGTCGGAACAACTGGCTTCAACGATGCTGACCTGAATGGTTTTCGTTCGGCATTCAGATCATCAAACTGTTTGATCGCTGCCAACTTTGCCATTAGTGCAGTGCTGATGATGAAGTTTGCCGAGATGGCATCACCGTGGTTTGAGACGGCAGAAATTATCGAGTTGCATCACGACAACAAAGCTGATGCACCAAGCGGAACTGCAGTTGCAACCGCAAACCGAATGGCAGCAGCATCAAGCGAATGGGCTCTAGACCCGACAACGCATGAAGTGATTGCTGGTGCCCGTGGCGGCAAAGGTCCAGCCGATATTCGTTTGCACGCAGTGCGCATGCGTGGCATGGTTGCGCATCAAGAAGTGATTCTCGGTTCGGCCGGTCAAACGTTGACCATTCGCCAAGACAGTTACGACCGCGTGAGCTTTATGCCTGGTGTGGTGTTGGCATGCAAGAAGATCGCCGGCTTACCTGGCCTAACCATCGGCCTCGAACCCGCCCTGGGTTTGTAGTTACTGAAAAGAATTTGCCGGCCACAGGTGCGGAGTCTGAAAATTGGTGTTATAGTTTCCGATAACACTTGACGGATCCACATCGAGGTGGCTGATGGATAAATCAACAACTTCTCTGCCAAATAGCGGCCAATGGGTCGTCAAGAGATTGCGGCAGATTTCTGGGCTTTCGAAACGTGAAATTGCCCGACGTGCGCAGACGACTCCGGCGGCGCTTGTTGAGTATGAATCAGGTCGACGTTCGCCCTCGTTGTCTTCTTTGTATCGGATCGCCGATGCTTGTGGTCTTGAGGTTCAGATCACTTTCCGTCGCAAAAACCCGGCGCTGAATCGAGAAGTATGCGGAGAACGACTTGCGCAAGTGTTGGCTCTCTCCGATGCGTTGCCGAAACGACCAGCTGCAGCACAATCTGCGAAAGCTCAGTACGTTTTATGATTTCGCTCGCTGATCGCATTTTGACGATTCACGATTTGCTGAGCAAGGCAGATGTACAACACGCGTTTGGGGGAGCGTTAGCGCTTGCGTACTGCACAGGAGAACCTCGAGCAACCCGGGACATCGATATCAATATATTTCTGCCAGCCGAACAAGTATCGGTCGTTCAAAAGGCGCTTCGGTCGGTCATTGAATTTACTGACTCTCAACTGAGATATTTGAAAGCAGAAGGTCAGACCCGAGTTTTTTGGGATGAGACGCCGGTCGATTTATTCTTCAACGTGTCAGATCTGCATCAGCACATGAGTTTAAAAACATCACTGGGCACTTTGAACGGAGTGGAAATTCCCGTCCTGTCAGCCGAATTTCTCGCGATTTTCAAAGCAATGTTCAATCGAACCAAAGATTGGGCCGACCTTGAAGTCATGGTTGAGGAAGGCAGCTTCAACAGTGATTTTGTCATTAGTCAACTTGTCGATTTGCTTGGAGCTCAAGACGCTCGCATTGAACGACTGAGTCGGCTCATTGCAAACTTGTAGTCACGAAACGTTTTAGAGGTGTTCGAGAACGATTTCGCAAGCGCTCACAGTGATGCCCGCACCATCTTCAACATTGATTTCGGTGATGACACCGTTTTCAATGATGGCTGAGTAACGCTGCGAACGTGAACCGAGACCAAATCCCGAACCGTCCATCGAGAGTCCCATTGCGGCAGTGAAAACACCAGCACCATCGGCCAACATCAAGATTCCTTCGGCTCCACTGGCCTTGCTCCACTGATCCATGACCCACGGATCGTTCACGCTGACACACGCAATGGTGTCGACACCCTTGGCGCGAAGTGCGGCCTGGTTATTGACATAGCCGGGCAAGTGAACCATCGAGCAACCGGGCGTGAATGCGCCAGGCACGGCGAACAAAACAACTTTGCCTGTACCCAACGCATCAACTGAGTTGACAGGTGAGGGCATGCCGTTGTCGCCAAGGACATGCATTGTGACGTTGGGGATGTTGCTTCCGACTGAAAGGCTCATGATGACTCCGTTGTTGTGATGATCGGTTGACTTGAAAATGAAATTTGTTGTCCTGAATCTAGAACAAAACGAGCCCTTATTGCTCGGTCGGGTGTTCGATTTCGTGAATGACTTCAGGAATATCGCGCTTGGCCTTACGGGCCGACTGGATAAACGAGACTGCAAAGAGTCCACCCACGACATACCACTGATAATCCTCCATCCACTTTAAGAATGAACGGATCTGATCTTCGAATGCATTGCCGCCGGCCCACAAAACTGCCAGGCGAATGGCGATACCAATCGCTAAAAAGAATGCGTATTTGCGCGGGTCGATACGGCGATGCCCAGCCATCATCCACACCAGGTTTGATCCGCAGAACAAAATGATGACGAGCCAGCCCGCCTTGTCGATGGCTTTGGCGAACCAGCGATAGATCGCGGGTAGTTCGCCGGCTTGCTTTTCGGTCCAGCCAATGGCCCGCTCGCCGTACCAGCGTCCCAAGAAGAACAAGACCATGCCCGCCACGAAGACCCGCGTGAATCCGATGAGGGCATACGGCATTGGGTCGATGAAGGGGACCGAGGCAAACAGGTTTCGGTTACGGCTCGACAAGGCCAGCACAACCGCGGGACGTTCGTCGATCCAGGCCGGTCCGACATTGCTGCCAAAGGTGCCGATCGCAAAGAACAGACCCGATGCAATCAAAATTGCCCGCCGTGACAAGGCCGACGCTGGGGGCATTGGCTGCAGGGCTTCGGCTTCAGACATGGTTGCCAATCTAGGTCACTTTCGTCAGAGACGGCAGATCGGGTTGGGGTTACGATAAACAACGTCATCACGACAGGGGAGAAGCCATGACTTCAGGTGCCGCCGTTATTCCAGGACTCATGCAGGACGTACCGTTGAGTATCTTGCATCTGTTCGATCGGGCCGAAAAATACTTCGGCCACAAGACCATCGCGACTGCGACTGGTACGGGTCTTGAGCGCACGACATATGCGCAGTGGGCTCATCGCACTCGCCAAGTGGGCACAGTGCTCGAACAGCTCGGCATTTCAAGCAATGGTCGCGTCGCGACATTCGCGTGGAATACTGCACGACACCTCGAGTTGTACTTTGCGGCGCCATGCACTGGACGCGTGTTGCACACACTCAACATTCGTTTGTTCCCCGAGCAGTTGACCTACATCGTTAATCATGCTGAAGACGAAGTGATCTTTGTTGACAAGTCGTTGATGGGATTGTTGGCTCCGCTGTTACCCACATTCACCACCGTGAAGTATCTGGTGATCATGGATGATGGAAAAGGTGAAATTCCGGCCGATCTCGCCGGCATCCCGTCGTACGATTACGAAGAACTATTGGCAAAAGCTGCTCCCGCACATTTCAAAGAAGTTCCAGAAAACACTGCAGCGAGTATGTGTTACACCAGTGGCACAACGGGTAACCCTAAAGGTGTCGTGTACACGCACCGCAGTACGTTCTTGCACACCATGGCAACGATGATGGCCGATGGTCTCGGAGTATCTGAGCGCGACTCAATTCTTCCCGTCGTGCCAATGTTTCACGCCAACTCATGGGGATTGGCCCACGCTGCAGTTGCAGCCGGAGCAAATCTCGTCATGCCTGGTCCCGACTTGTCGGGCAAGGCAGTCGCCGATTTGATCGTGAATGAAAAAGTAACCATCGCTGCTGGTGTTCCAACAATCTGGATGGGTGTGTTGCCCGAACTTAAGGGTCGCGACACATCAAGTTTGCGGGTGATTCCGTGCGGTGGTTCGGCAGTGCCACGTGCATTAAGCGAGGCCTATCGCGAACAAACTGGTCTGCCGATTCTTCAGGCGTGGGGAATGACTGAAACAAGTCCGCTTGCTGCGGTATGTCATCTTGACGGTGATCAGTTGTTGCTTGATGTCAATGCGCAAGCCGATTTGCGCACGCAAGTTGGTCGAATCATGTTTGGTGTTGAGTGCCGTGTTGTTGAACCCGGCACGGTGATCAGTGTTCCGTGGGACGGCGAATCAAGCGGCGAACTGCAGTGTCGCGGTAACTGGATTGCTTCGACGTACTACAACGATGAACGCGCTGGCGAAAGCTTTACCGATGACGGTTGGTTGCGTACTGGCGATGTGGCTGCTGTCGATGTGCGCGGTCGTATTCGTTTGCTCGATCGCACCAAAGATCTCATCAAGAGTGGCGGCGAATGGATTAGTTCAGTTGAACTTGAAAATGAACTCATGGCCCACCCGCTCATCCGTGAAGCTGCCGTGATTGGTGTGCTACATCCACGTTGGAGCGAGCGTCCGCTTGCTTGTGTTGTGCTTGAAGCAGGGGCGACCTTGTCAAAAGAAGAAATTCTTGAGTTCATATCTAGCAAGGTCGCCAAATGGCAGGTTCCTGACGATGTTGTGTTTATTGATGAAGTTCCGAAGACCAGTGTGGGCAAGTTTTCGAAAAAGACTTTGCGAGAACGCTTCGAAAATTACCAATTGCCGACTGCTTGAGATCAGAATAGACACAATGAAAATTTCACTCGTGAGTTCAATTGTCGTATCAGTCGTCTTGTTGGTGAGTTGTGGTGCTGGTAGCCCCGAATCAGCAGTCACCACAACCATTGTGACGGTCCCGCCAAATGGCGAAGTCATCACCATTCAAGTGCTCGACAACTCGTATCGGCCTCTTGACTTCGAGATTGCCGCAGGGACCGAAGTGATTTTCGAAAATCGTGGGCGTAACGATCACAACATTCTACCCGACACCATCACAGACGATGCTGGACTGACTGCGTTGCTGGCATCAGACTTGTCACCAACTGCGTGGGGCGTGGCCTCAACAGACTTTGTTCCTGGCGACACCTACTCACATCTCTTCAACGTCGCTGGTACCTATAACTACTATTGTTCAATCCATGGCGCTCCTGGCGCCGGAATGTATGGGACTCTCGTCGTCTCGTGAAGTACTGTCAGTGAAGAAGAAGATTTCCAGAGGGGGAAATATGAAGCGATCAATGAATGCACTTATTGGAGTCATGCTTTTAGGGGCAGGACTGGTTGCGTGTGGTGGAGACGACTCTGCAGCAACTACAGCAGCGCCATCAACCGATGTTGCGACATCAGAGGCGCCTGCTACTGATGCTCCGGCGACAGATGCTCCAGCAGTCGAGGGAGTGCTGAATGTTCCGGCCGATTACCCAACGATTCAAGAAGCAGTTGATGCTGCAGTTGAAGGCGATCTCATTTTGATTGCAGCTGGCACTTATAACGAAGCTGTACAAGTGACCACGAACAACATCATCATTCGTGGACTCGATCGCAACACCGTCATCCTTGATGGCAACTTCGAACTTGATAACGGAATTCGTGTTGTTGGCGCCAACGGTGTCGCTCTCGAAAACATGACGGCCATGAATTACACCAAGAACGGATTCTTCTGGACTGGTGTCACTGGCTACCGCGGCGACTACCTCACCGCATGGCGCAATGGCGACTATGGCGTGTACGTCTTTGACTCCGTTGGCGGTGTCATTGATAACTCGTATGGTGCCGGAAGTCCTGACGCTGGCGTGTACGTCGGCGAGTGCTACCCATGCGATTCGTTGATTAATCACTTCACCGCAGAGTTCAACGGTCTTGGCTACTCGGGTACTAACTCGGGTGGAAATATGATCATCGTGAACTCAATTTTCCGACGTAACCGCGCTGGTGTGGTGCCCAACAGCGGTAGCTACGAATTGTGTTACCCCGAGCGTAAAACGACCATCATTGGCAACTTGGTATATGACAACAACCAACCCGATACACCAGCAATTGACGTGGCAATTCTTGCTATGGGTAACGGTATTTTGAGTGCCGGTGGTGTGCAAAACACTATTGAACGCAACCGAGTCTGGAATCACAATAAGACGGGTATCGGACTCGTTCCTTTCCTTGAGGAAGACCCCAATGATGTGATGCCCGAAAAGTCGGCATGGGATATGTCATGTGCAGATAGCAAGAAGCTCATGCCCGTTCAGCCAGACGGCGCTTTGTTGTGGGATAGCCAAGACACCACTGTGCGTGGCAACGTGCTTGAAGACAACCGTCGTGCCGACATCGCTGTTGGTTCGGCTGGTTCAGACTTGTGGACCTTGGGCAACTGTTTTGAAGGCAACACCTTCACAACATCGGCTCCGCTCGATCTCGAGAAGTTGGCTCCGTGTGGAACGACATTGAGCAAGGACACTGGCGATTGGACTGCCGGCGACCTCAATGTGATCACCTGGTTGATTGATGCTGAGACTGCACCGCCTTCGGTTGATTGGAAGACGGCAACGCTGCCCGACATGCCAGTGTTTGATTCAATGCCCGATGCCGCAACGGCGCCAGGCGTTCCGGCCAGTGCAACACCACCAACGATCGACCTCGACGCAATTACGGTTCCTGACAAGATCGACTGATCTCGTCACACATAGAACGACAACGACAATGACCCGGCGAACGAAATCACTTTTGTTCGCCGGGTCTTTGTTTCTTTTCAGCTCGTGCACAAGTGATTCGCATGACTCAAAGACCCATGATCATTCAGCAATGCCTGTCGACGCAGCGTCAGTGATGGGCAAACCTGATCAACCGGTCACTGGACCACAAGGTCGAGTTGGCCAGTTCGTTGTTGAATGTCCGTTTAGCCATGCCTTGTCTGATGACCCGATTGTGTATCCGGGCGATGCGGGCGCATCGCACCTGCATGTGTTTTTCGGGAATGTCACTTCAAACGCTGATGCAACTCTTGATTCGTTGCTTGGCCAAGGCACAACGTGCGAGCAGCAGCAAGATACTGCCTCGTATTGGGCGCCAGCTCTTCTTGATAATGGGCAGCTTATTGAACCCGTTAAAAGCGTCGCTTACTACCGTGCCGGAGTGGGCGTCGACCCAACAACAGTTGTTGCTTTCCCGCCCGGCTTAATGATGATTGCTGGCGATCCGATGGCCACTGAAGCACAACCGACTTCGGTTGTTGCTTGGTCGTGCGGAAGCGGTGGAATGCGCGAAGAACTGCCGCCGTCTTGTCCAGATGACCGTGGATTACGCATCGACATCACCTTCCCCGATTGTTGGGATGGCAAGAATCTTGATGTATCTGGTCACCGCACGCATATGCATTACTCGTCAAACGGAAAATGTCCGAGCAGTCACCCGGTATCGGTGCCACAACTTATTTTCGCGGTTGCGTATCCAGTTCACGGAGATGCATCGCAATTACAACTCGCATCGGGTGGCTTGATGACGGGTCATGCCGACTTTGTGAATGCGTGGGATCAAGAAAAGCTCGAAGAAGAAGTGGCCTTGTGTATCGGCCGCGACATCGTGTGCGGTGTCACGAGCGGTCGAATTTCGGGCTAGAGGCGGCCAGCGTCGGTGACGCGTTGCAAGAATTGTTGAGTTCGTTCATGTTGTGGACGACTAAAGAACTCTGCTGGAGGAGCGCATTCCAAAACTTGGCCCTGATGCAAGAAACACACTCGATCTGAAATCTCTCGGGCGAATCCCATTTCGTGAGTCGCAAGCAACATCGTCATGCCGTTTGATTTGAGTTCACGCACAACGTCAAGAACTTCACCGACAAGTTCGGGATCAAGTGCTGAAGTGATTTCGTCAAGCAACATGACTTCAGGGTTCATTGCCAAACTGCGGGCAATAGCGACACGCTGTTGTTGACCGCCAGATAACTGATCGGGGTATCCGTCAGCACGGTCACTGAGCCCGAGGCGATCAATGAGTTCGCGGGCGTGATCGTTGGCTTCTTTCTTTGATTGACCCAAAACCTTGCGGGGCGCCAGTGCGATATTTTCAAGCACTGTCATATGCGGAAACAGATTGAAGTTCTGAAAGACCATCCCGATGCGTCGGCGATAAGGATCGGGGTTGATGCCAGGCTCGCTGATGTCAATTCCATCAAGCAAGATTGCGCCGTCATCAACGGTTTCAAGCAAATTGATGCAGCGCAACAGCGTGCTCTTACCTGAGCCAGATGAACCAATGAAGGCAATGACTTCACTTTGATTGATCTCTAGGTTGATGCCATTCAAAACATCGCGTTGCCCGAAGGACTTGCGGACGTCTCGAAGAGAAATCTTTGACTCGTTGTTCATCGCACAGCCGTCCCAGAAGTACGACGCCGTTCGCGAGTCATCAAATGATCAACAAAACGAGTCTCGGGGATAGTGAGCAACAAGAAGATGATTGCTGCGCCAACGTAAGGCGTGAAGTTTGCATATTTCGATTTATCAATTCCGGCTTGACGCAAAATCTCAATTGGTCCGATCAAACTGATGAGTGCGACATCTTTTTGCAAACTCACGAAGTCATTCATGAGTGGAGGGATAACTCGACGCACAGCTTGCGGAATGATCACGAATCGAAGGGTTTGACCCGATGACAAGCCAAGTGATCGAGCACCAGCACGTTGGCTTTCGTGAACACTTTCAATGCCAGCGCGAAACACCTCGGCGACATATGACGAATACGCAAGAACGAGCGCAACTGAGCCCCATAGATACGGACTGTTCCAGGGGCGGCTCAGACCGAGGCCTGGGATACCAAAGCCCACGAGCAAGATGGTCAAGATCACGGGAATACCGCGGAAGATATCGGTGTACGCGGTAGCAAAAAGACGAAGGGGGAAAAGTGCGGGTGTACGCACACTGCGGCACACCGCCAGAGTCATGCCCCAGATCAAAATGCACGGGGCGCACCATAAGAAAATTTGAATGTCTTTGACAAATGCTTCGAGCAACTTGCCAAAAGTGTCATTGAATACGGGTCCGTTGAAGAAAGACCGTTTGACTTTGTACCAGCCGGGTGTTTGCGGAACGAGGGCGACGACAAGACCTAAAACGATCACTGTCGAAGTCAACGCGATCAGCACGCTGCGACGCTTTTGGCGCCGTTCGAATGCTTGACGTCGAGTTACACCCGGCTGGGACACAAGTATGTACTGCTAATCAGTCGACAGTAATCAGTCGACAGTAATGACTGGAACACCAGTGTTGTCGCTGAGCCACGTCTGCTCAATCGTGGCAAGTTCACCCGAATCTTTGATAGCGGCCAAGGCGGTGTTGACACAGCCAACCAATGGGCTGTCCTTGGTGAAGACTGCACCAAAATCGTCAGCGATTCCGCCCGCCGAGGCCGGGAACTGACCGATGACTGATGTTCCTTCAATTTCAACGGCAGAGATGTACAAAGCAGTAGGAAGGTCGACAACGATTGCGTCAATCTGGCCAGCTTCAAGAGCGGCCTTGGCGCCAGCGTTGTCGTCGTACACGAATGCTTCGGTGGTTGGCTGAATGATGTCGTTGATGAATTCAAGGCTGGTGGTACCGGCCTGTGAACCAAACTTGACTTCCTTCAGGTCGGCAATTGTTGTTGCACCTTCGGCTGCTGAACCTTCCAAGGCAACGATTGCCTGGTTGGATGAGTAGTACGAATCACTGAACGAGATGCTCTCGGCGCGCTCGGGTGTAATTGAGTACTGCTGCATATTGAAGTCGAAGTTCTTTTCGCCGGGAGCGATTGCCTCGTCAAATGTTGTGCGAACCCAGACAACGTTTTCGCCTTCATAACCAAGTTCGGCGGCGATGGCTAGACCGACGGCGGCTTCGAAGCCTTCGCCAGATTCGGGTGCATCGTTTTCGACCCATGGTGAATAGGCCGGTGAGCCAGTTCCGATGGTGAGCTTGCCCTCGGCGATTGTGCTGCAATCGCTTTCGGTCGAGGTGCCTTCGGCACTCGACGAGGAACTGTCGTCACCACCACAGGCGGTGAGGGCTAATAGGGATGTGGCAGCGAGTGCCAATGAGAGACGACGAATCATGTCGGTTCCTTTCGGTAGGGGACTCTGAGATGTTACCAAACGTTAATCCCGACCAATTCAGTCGGGTATTGAGAAAAGTTCTGTCGCCTCTTGACAATGAGACATCAGAGGTCTTAGTGTCTCATCTTGTGGTGACCAACGACACGACTATGCAGAGTCCCGAGGATCGCATCCTTGACGCGGCCCGTCGTTGTGTCGATCGTTGGGGCATGAGCAAGTTGACTATTGATGATGTGGCAACCGAAGCCAATGTGTCGCGAGCAACTCTGTATCGAATTTTTCCCGGCGGCAAAGACGTCATGTTCGATGCCTTGCGCGTTCGCGAACTGGGTGAATTCTTCGCTGGTATGCGCTCAAGCATTGAGCCCGTTGAATCGTTACTTGATTTTGCGGTCAAAGTTTCGGTGTACGCGATGCGTGAAATGCGGGCTGATGAAAATCTGACCATGATGCTGTCAACAGAAGAGGGCACGGCGCTCAAGTCGCTGACCGTTGAAGGTCTGCCGCGCATTTTAAATGTTGCATCGCAATACATGACGCCGTTCTTGACTGAGTTTGTACCTCTTGCTGAAGCTGAGGTTTTGGTTGAACTGTTGGCACGTTTTGTCATCTCATTTTTCTTGGCGCCGAGCACTCACTTCGATTTGGCCGACGCCGATTCGGCACGCGAATTCTTTACACCCTTTATCTATGCCCTGAACCCAGCAGTGATCTAACAACAAAATTCTCAAAACCATAGGAGACAAAAATGAGCATTACCGAAAACGAAAGCCAAGACATTTTGGGTCGTTCAGACCTTAATGACATCGAGGCAATCCTTTCCATCACCAATGAAGATGCCGAAGCGGTTCAGCACATTGTTAAAAACAATGCTGACACGATCTTCACGTGGGACTACTCGTTGACCCGCCCAGCGTTGCGTAAGTTGTACGAAAAGGCCAAGGTTGGACAGTGGAATGCTTCCACCGATCTTGACTGGTCAATCAACGTTGACGAAGAAAAGCAAGTCGCTATGGATCTAGCAGCTTTTGCTTCAGGACTGACACCCGCTCACTACGGCGGCACCACCTTGTCGAAGTGGGGCGACAAAGAATGGACCGAGTTCGCTATCGAACAGCGTCGCTGGAGTTTGTCGCAGTTCTTGCACGGCGAGCAGGGTGCACTTATCTGCACTGCGAAAATCGTTGAGACTGTTCCGTGGTACGACGCCAAGTTGTACGCCAGCACTCAGGTTGTTGACGAAGCTCGTCACGTTGAAGTGTTCGCTCGTTACCTCCACGAGAAGTTGGGTGGTTCGTACCAGATCAACGCTCACTTGCGCATGTTGCTCGATGACATCGTGAATGACAGCCGCTGGGACATGACCTACCTTGGTATGCAGATCATGGTTGAAGGCCTTGCTCTCGCCGCCTTCGGCAACATGCAGCAGATGACCAATGAGCCATTGCTCAAGAAGTTGTTGCGTTATGTCATGAGTGACGAAGCCCGTCACGTTGCCTTCGGCGTGTTGTCTCTTCAAGAGATCTACGCCGAAATGGGCGACAAGGAAATCAAGGAGCGTCAAGAGTTTGCTTACGAGGCTTCGGTTCGTATGCGTGACCGTTTCATGTCGCAAGAGGTATGGAGCCGCATGGGTGTCAACCCGCGCGACGTCGTTCCGTTGGTGCTCAACGACCCAACGCGCGAAGTGTTCCAGCAGATGTTGTTCGCCAAGATCGTTCCGAACTGTAAGAAGTTGGGCCTTCTCGATCGCAACGATTCATGGTTGCGTCGTCGTTTCGAAGAAATGGGAGTCATCCAGTTCGAGAATGCTGTCGACACCGGCGAAGAGTACGTGAAGTTCGAACTCGGTGAAACCCTCGAGGACGTTCAGCACTGACACCTATTCACGAGGTATAGCAACTACCGTTTGATATGTGAAGTTGCTCGCCTCCGATCTAGCGAATGCCATTGGTGGTCGCTTGGTTGGTCCAGATACTGAAATTGATGGTGCAACATTTGACTCACGTCAGGTGTTGCGCCATCAGCTTTTTGTGCCGATTGTGGCCGAACGTGATGGTCACGATTTCATCAGCGATGCTCTCAAAGCCGGTGCGGCTGCCTATCTGACATCTCGTGCTGAACTAGTCGTTGGGTTGGGCGGGACTGCAATCGTTGTTGATGACACTGCTCTGGCATTGATTGACGCGGCCCGATGGGGGCGAACTCAGTTTCCTGCGTCGACAGTGGTGGTCGGAGTAACTGGTTCGGTTGGCAAGACCTCGACCAAAGATCTCATTGTCGCTGCGTTGTCTTCTTCAAAACGTGTTGTCGCCAATGTGCGCAGCTTTAACAACGAGCAAGGACTGCCCGTCACAATTTTGAATGCATCACTTGAGACTGAGTTGCTGGTTCTAGAAATGGGTATGCGCGGTCTTGGACAAATTGATGATTTGTGTCGAATCGCTCGACCGCACATTGGAGTCGTCACACGTGTTGGTGAAGCGCACACCGAACTTGTTGGTGGCATTGAAGGTGTTGCGCAAGCAAAAGGTGAATTGATTGAAGCACTTCCACCCCAGGGCGTCGCAATCTTGAATGCTGATGACGAACGCGTGATCGCGATGCGTTCTCGTACCGTTGCACCCGTCTTAAGTTACGGCGAGTCATCTGCCGCAGTTGTTCGTATCACCGATCTACGCCTTGATGCTCACGGTTGCGCACTGTTTGATGTGGCGACACCTTCGGGATCAGCAAGTTTGAATCTTTCGATTCCTGGTCGCCATATGGCGCATAACGCGGCAGCGGCCATTGCTGTTGGAGAATCTCTTGGTGTGCCGCTTGATCAGATGGTTGAATCTTTGCGGTCGGCCACCATTTCAGATCGCCGTATGCAGAGCAAGACCACGAGAAACGGGGCACTGTTGCTCGACGATTGTTATAACGCCAATCCAACGTCGATGGTCGCAGCGATTGAGACTCTGGCGCAAATTTCGGCCAACCGTAAAGTTGCTGTACTTGGGGTGATGGCCGAAATTGAAAATCCTGAAATGGCGTACACGGACATCGCCCGTCTCGCTGGAGCGAACAACATTCAAATCATTGCCGTCGGCACCAGTGGATATGGTGTTGGCCCAGTCAGTATCGATGAGGCAATACAACTTGTCCTTCAAAGTGATGCCGATTCGGTTGTTCTGGTCAAGGGCAGTCGTGTGGCAGCGCTCGAACGAGTCGTTGACGCAGTTATTCCTGAATAAGGAATGCGTTCTGAGGTAGGCGATCGAGGTCGCACCACCAAGCCAAGAACAGCGCAAATAATGCGCCAAAGAATAAAACCCAACGGGCACCAATTGCATCAATGATTGGTCCTGCCAGCAGCCCGCCGATGGTGACGGTTCCTCCAAAGGACATAAACCAAAGCGGCATCACGGTCACTCGTTCATTGTCACGAAGATTTTGTTGGAACACGGTCACCATGGCATTTGCGGTCATGAAGTAAAAAAGCCCGAGCACAAAGCCGACAGGGAAAGCCCATGTCACCGAATGAATACTCGCAAAGGTCGCGAGTGCGATTGCGAAGCCGACGAAGCCCCATCGAATGATGCTG